>Ga0307487_1000624_pt1 | contig 27035 bp, 24 predicted proteins | sample CBIW12metaG_FD_203665 | JGI IMG/M metagenome (GOLD analysis project Ga0307487, IMG submission 203665) | Sea-ice brine microbial communities from Beaufort Sea near Barrow, Alaska, United States - CBIW 1.2 | ecosystem: Environmental > Aquatic > Marine > Coastal | place: USA: Alaska | collected... | reverse complement strand
TAATCGGTGGATTGGAAAAGAAAAATAAGATCATCTCTCCAGATGAAAAGAAAATTGTCGCATTCCATGAGGCAGGTCACGCCGTGGCAGGTTGGTTCTTGGAACATGCTGATCCTTTAGTAAAGGTAAGTATAGTGCCGCGTGGTGTTGCTGCGTTGGGTTACGCCCAATACCTTCCAAAAGAACAATTTCTCTATCAGACAGAGCAACTTCTCGACGAAATGTGCATGACACTTGGAGGCAGAGCAGCAGAAGAAATAATTTTCAAGAAGATATCTACCGGAGCTTTAAGTGATTTGGAGCGAGTGACTAAGATGGCTTATTCCATAGTTTCTGTATATGGTATGAATGAAAAAATCGGGAACGTTTCTTTTTATGATTCTAAAAGCGATGGCTACAAAATGACCAAGCCTTACTCTGAATCCACTGCTGAGGTAATCGACCAAGAAGTACGGAAACTTATCCAAAAAGCATATGATCGTACCAAAGAGCTCCTTACTCATAGAGTAAAAGAATTGGAAATTCTTGCTAACGAGCTCTTAGAAAAAGAAATCTTATTCCAAGCGGATCTTGAAAGATTAATTGGTAAAAGACCTTTCGATAAGGAGACAACGTATCAAGCTTACACGAATAAAAAGGATGAGCTTAAAGAGCCAGACTTGATATCGGAAGAGGAAGATTCTACTCCTGAATCAGCAGATCCTCTGATAGATCCAATTCCGGAGCCAAATTCTGATAATCGTATCATATAACAAGAGCCCCGATTAATTCGGGGCTTTTTTAGTAGTGCACTTGCTCTTTATATTTGATGATACAACCTCCCTCACTGAATTTTTCGCTTGACGGAAAAAAACTGTATTTCGCTTCTGACTTTCACTTGGGCGCGCCAAATCTATCAGAAAGTAAAATCAGAGAAAAAAAAATCATTCGATGGATGGATACCATAGCGCCGGATGCTGAAGCAATATTTCTTGTTGGAGATATTTTTGATTTTTGGTTTGAATACAAGCATGTGGTGCCAAAGGGATTTACTCGATTCATCTCAAAGCTCTCCCAACTTAGAGACATGGGAATTCCGATATATTTTTTCACCGGCAATCATGACCTTTGGTTTAGGGATTACTTTACCACAGAGCTAGACATTCCTGTATTTTTCGACCCTATTACCATCAATGTAAATGGAAAGTCACTATTAATAGGTCATGGTGATGGTCTTGGTCCAGGGGATAGCTGGTACAAATTTCTAAAAGTAATATTCACAAATCCATTTGCAATCTGGCTTTTTCAATGGCTTCATCCTGACCTGGGAATGAGGTTAGCAAAGTCATGGTCAGGTCACAGCAGAATTACCAACTATGAAAAAGATGAAAATCGATTTCTCGGGGAAGACGAGTGGCTATGGTCCTATTGTAAGGAAATAGAAAAACAAAAACATCATGATTTATATGTGTTCGGACATAGACATTTGCCACTAGAGCTAAACGTAGGAGAGCGTGCCACCTATATCAACTTAGGAGAGTGGGTGACCCAGTTTACCTATATGGAATTTGATGGTAAAGATGCAAAATTGAAAAAATTTATAGAATGAGGATTCTGATTATTTTTACACTGATCATTGCGTCTGCTACTGTCAAAGCACAATCCATTGTATCACTGGGAATTCCTTTATATGAGATTCAATTAGAAAATCTCGATCTAGTTTCTCTTGACACCAAGGACCAAATTTTTGCCAGCAAAAGAAGTGGTGATATTTATCAATACAATTCAAAAGGAATGCAGCTGAACTCCTTTTCTCCATCAAGTCAGGGGAAACTCCAGCAACTGGAAGCAGCTTGGACAGTCAACATATTTACCTATTCGGCAGATTTTCAAGAATATAGAATATTGGATCGGTTCCTTAATCCCTTAGTCGAAAAAGGATTTTTACTCACCGACGTTAACTTAGCTAAAGCCTCAACTCTTGGAAACAACAATATTATTTGGGTTTGGGATGAATCAGATCTAAGTCTTAAAACGTTCGATTATCTGCGAAATCAAATCATACAATCTCAACCGCTAAGTCTAATTCTGCCAGCCGAAAATTTAGAAGTATTAGAAATTCGTGAATTTAAGAATAGACTGTTTATGAATGTAGCACATTCCGGAATATACATTTTTGATAATCAATCTAATCTGATTCAAAAACTCGATGTTGATTCTGCTTCAAGGATGTGCTTTTATAAGGAACATTTATTTTGGATTCAGGATCAAAATCTAATGGCTATTTCATTAGAAACTCGAGAGATAAATACTCTGTCGACAATTACTTATCTTAATGAAAGTTATCTTCAGATAGGACAAAATCAATTAGTAATCGTATCTAAAAACAAGATTGAAATCTTTTTGATTCCTGATTGGTTGAGAAATATTAATTGAGTGTAACTCTACTAATGAGAAGTCTTAGTCAGATTGATCCTCTGCATTAGGTCGATTTAGATAGATGATTAAAATACTATCTGATAATTGGCAATTATGCCAGTAACGTTATTTTCTTTGGTTACTTGCCGCGAAGATAAATGCTGGGTGACTGAAGTACCAGCTATGCTAGAGTTTGACATAAATTAAGTTACTTTTTGCCTTTTACCTGTACAAATGTGGATATACATTGAATACTAAATAAGAAAAGAACAAATTAGATCTGAACCAGTGAATGTCAGGTATAGATGATCATGTAAGTGACTAATTGGATGAAAAATAAAGTCGGATTTGGAGGTGGATGCCATTGGTGTACAGAAGCAGTATTCCAATCATTGAGAGGAGTAACAGAAGTGCAACAGGGATGGATCTCTTCAGAGAAAAATGAAGTTAGTTTTTCTGAAGCAGTAGTGGTCTATTTCGATCCAAATCTCATCAGTCTAATGACGCTAATTGAGATTCATCTATTGACGCATGAAAGCACTTCGTCACATAGCATGCGTGGAAAATATAGGTCAGCCATCTATTACACTGATGAAGAGCAACAGAATGTAGTCAGAACAATCCTGATAAACCTTCAACTTTCAACACCGAAACCCTATATCACTAAGATCCTTGCTTTAATAGAATTCAAATCAAATGAGGATCAGTTTTTAAATTATTATAAAACCAGACCTGAAGCCCCATTTTGCCAAACCTATATTTCTCCCAAACTCTCAAAAATACGAAAGCAGTTTGCAAAGCAGATGAATACTTAAGACGAAAAACCATTATGTATTGAATTTTAGCATGACTGCAAAATGCATATACACAAATTGAGAATAGAAAAATAAATGAATGAAGAAGCACCAAGCAACGCTTTTTAATGATTCATTCCTTCGTGATCATTGCTGCACTGGTAACTATAGCTAAATAAGTTTGTTAGATTTCGCAACTAGGGTTTGGGAGTTCAATGGTAGCTTCTAATAGGGCCTATTACGATAAGACTCAAATTGAATTTAAGAAAATTTGGGAACTTATCCGCTTTCTGGGGGTTAAATTAAAAGCGATGAATCAGTTAAAAAAGAAGACCTGTAGTTTGAAATTTCTACTTAAAAATGATGATTTTTCAACTGTTATAATTGAGTTTTCTTGAAAATTATTTTCAGGTTTTAATAAATCATACTAACATTAAATATTCGAACATGCTTAACTACAATGACATTATAAAATTCACCAATCAGGGAAATCCCACACCACCTAAAAGAGTGGAAAAAACAGATGCAGAGTGGAAAGAACTCTTAAGTTCCGAAGAATATTACGTCACTCGACAGAAAGGAACAGAAAGGGCACACAGTTCTGACATGTGTGGAATATTCGAACCTGGAAAGTATGGCTGCAAATGTTGTGGCACTCCCCTATTTGACTCGGGAGAAAAGTTTGAAAGTGGCACAGGTTGGCCTTCCTTTACTCAGCCGTTAGATGAGGCAAATGTGGCTTATACTAAGGATGAGGCATTTGGAATGGTAAGAATCGAAGCAACGTGTAATATATGTGATGCACATTTAGGACATGTTTTCCCTGATGGCCCAGCACCAAGTGGCCTTAGATACTGCATGAATGCTGTTTCTCTGCAAAAATTAGAAGAGTAAATTTCTGTGAGGAGTTGAATAGACATCATTAAAATTCAATCATTTAATGAACAAACAAATCAAGAAGAAAAAATCTTAGCTCAACAAGTAATTGCCACGGTTCAGCAAGCGTATTCAGAGAATATAGAAACTAGATTAGACTCACTATATAAATTCTATGTGGCAGAAGATTCCCATCAGAATTATTACCGAAGCAATCCAAACGCAAACTGTTGTCAGTCATTGAATCAAAACTAGGAAACGTTAGAATGATAGTTCAGGAATTAAAAAAAAATAGATGAATCAAATTCAACCTTAGAAAAGCGGAGATATTCTAGTATAAAAAAATAATAGGTGTAGAAAATTTCTACACCTATTTTATTTATAGAGCTATTTTAGTTGAGATTTATATTATCTCCTTTTTCGAGTTTGATTAGCTTCTAGTTTTTTCTTGATCTTTTCCTGCTTCTTCGCTTTAAGATCTACAGATGACGTTTTCAAATCTTTATTACTAGCCATAATATTTATAGTTAATTAAGTTAAACTTAGAAATAAATAGGACGATAGCCTGATATTTAAATAGTTCCATGGACGAGAATGTAATGAATTAATTAACTCATTACCAGTTATTTATGAAATTATTTAGGCTTTTATAGCACTCTCGCTAGTGCTATTTAATACAGGAAGATCAGTTCAGATTTACTGAATTGGAAAAATAAAAAATTTGGGAAACTAGAAAAGTCAAAATTGCTCTTAACATCTTTAATTGATGTTAAAGAATTAAAAACTTCTGAATATGCAAATAATGATATCATTTTCGGAATTCCTTCTATTAAGCAACTAGGGAAGCGGAGTTTGCTTCGATTAATTTCAAACTTAAGCCCGATTTTAGAAGATTCCAACTTACTATGCTAAATTTTTTCATATTGACCAATAAATTAGCTTGATGAGTGCTACTGAGGTGGATAAAACATCAGCTTTATCCATCTCGGTAGTTGAATTACCAGCTGAAAGGATTATATAACTGACCTTTTCTAAATGCAGTGTAATTAAAATTCAAACGGTGAGATTATCACCTAAAAAGTAGCCAAGTTTCCAGCAGGAGAATTTTCGAATTAACACATTAACCAAAAAAAGACAGCTCCGAAAACCGAAACTGTCTTTAAATAAATGTTGAGGAATACTTAATTAACTTTGACCAACTCAATGTCAAAGATCAAATCTTTTCCAGCCAACATGTGATTGGCATCCAACGTGATTTTTTCTGCATCCACGCCCACTACTGTCACAGGCATTGGCTGACCATTTCCACCTTCAAGAGTCAAAGACATTCCAACCTCAGGTTTGATGTCCGCAGGGACTTGTGCAGCAGGAACCTCAATGACCATATCATCTCTTCGCTCACCATAAGCTTCTAAAGCCGGGATATTTACTGTTTTTTTATCTCCAACAGCCATTCCATCTACAGCAATGTCAAATCCTTTGATCATATTGCCATCCCCTAAGGTGAATCCTAGTGGTTCGCGAGACTCAGATGTGTCAAATACGTTTCCGTCTTCTAATTTGCCAGTATAATGCACTTGTACTGCATCTCCTTTTTTAGCTTGCATAATATATTCGGTTTAGTAAAGCACAAAGGTAAGAAAAACTCTAAAGGGAGAAAATCTTATTATAGTGTCCGAAAACAATATAAAATCGTACAATTCCGTACACTTAAATCCTGAAATCACAGTTTTCCTGTCTATTTTAGCGTTGGCATAGTATTTCTGTACTATGAGTCAAAACAACCAAATCCATGGAACAGCAATCTTTAGGCAAAATTCTTATAATTGACGATAACGAAGATTTACTTTTTGCAGCCAAAATGCTTCTTAAGAAGCACGCTAAAGAAGTAATGATAGAACAGGATCCTCGGAGGATCCCATTTTTAATCAACAATAACGACTATGACGTAATTCTTCTGGATATGAACTTCAGAGAAGATACCACATCTGGTAAAGAGGGATTCCACTGGTTAAAGCAAATAAAAGAAATAGATCCTAAAGCAGTGGTAATTCTGATCACCGCATTTGGAGATGTGGAGATGGCAGTTCAGGCGCTCAAAGAAGGTGCCACGGATTTCATATTAAAACCGTGGCAGAATGAGAAATTGATCGCTACTATTTCCGCTGCAATTCGTCTTAAGGAAAGTTATAATGAAGTCGATAAACTTCAGAAAAAACAAAAGCAGCTTCAGACCGATCTAAAAAAACCCTATGCTGATATCATCGGACAGTCTGCGTCAATGAAAAACATTTTTTCCATCATTGACAAAGTAGCCGAAACAGACGCCAACGTGTTGATTTTGGGAGAAAATGGTACTGGAAAAGAATTAATAGCCCGAGCCATTCATGATCGTTCTCATAGAAATGATGAGATTTTTGTCGGAGTTGATATGGGTGCTATTACTGAGACACTTTTTGAATCTGAGCTTTTTGGGCATAAAAAAGGTGCATTTACCGATGCAAAGGATGACAGAGCTGGGCGGTTTGAAGTAGCAGATAAAGGATCGCTATTCTTGGATGAAATAGGAAATCTCTCTTTACCCTTGCAATCAAAATTATTGACCGTATTGCAGAGAAGAGAAGTTACACGAATTGGAACAAACAAAGCAATATCAGTAGATATTCGATTAATCTGTGCGACCAATATGCCCTTGCATGAGAGTATTGCAGAAAATGCATTTCGACAAGATTTACTGTATAGGATAAATACTGTAGAAATATTTCTTCCACCACTTCGTGAAAGACAAGATGACATTCCAATTCTAGCCAAGCATTTCTTAAAAAGCTATAGTCAGAAATATAGAAAAACGTTCAAGGGTTTTACTGCTGCAGGATTAGATCTCCTTCAGCATTATGGATGGCCAGGAAATATTCGTGAACTTCAGCATGCTATTGAGAGAGCAATTATTATGGCAGAAGGGGAGGAGTTGGACAGCAGGGATTTTTTCTTCCTTTCTGCAAAACCATCATCAGACAAAGCACCGATGTCGGTGACATTGAATCTGGACGATATGGAAAAGACTACGATCCAGCGGGCAATAGATAAAAATGGCGGTAATATTTCCAAAGCCGCTAAAGAACTTGGGTTGACAAGAGCTTCTCTTTATAGAAGACTAGAGAAATATGGATTATAAAGTAGGCTTACTTGGTAGAATTGCCTTTCTGGGCACCTCCATTTTTATACTTTCTTATACAATCAACGATGATTGGGGAGTGTTTATGATTTCTCTATTTCTAATCTTGGTCATTTTTCAGATTATTTTCTTGCTTCGGTATTCTGAAGGTTCTTTCAAAAAAGTGCGAGTTTTTCTTGATAATATCAAGCAGGACAACTATTCTCAACTGTATCCAGTCAAATTTGACGGGACAGAAACAGATGATTTGCATATAGAATTCAATGCGATTCTCGCCAAGTTGAAAGAAGATCAGGCAGAAAAGGAAGCTAACTATCAGTACTTCCGTTCTGTATTCAAGCATTTAAGCATTGGACTAATCACTTTCGGAGAAAACGGAGATATTCAAATCGTCAACACCGCCGCAAAAAGAATACTTGACGTAGAGGAATTGAAAAATATCGGGGAAGTTGAGGGCATCAACAAAGAATTGCATCTGGCCATCAACAACCTCAGAACCGGAGGTTCGGAGTTGATCAAAATAGCACATCCGGATGGCATCATGCAGATCTCGATATATGTCATTGAATTGCTTATGAGAGGCGAAAAATTTAAGCTCGTTTCCCTCCAAAATATTCAATCCGAACTAGAGGAGAAAGAAATGGAAGCCTGGCAGAATTTAGTAAAAATCCTGACTCATGAAATCATGAATTCCATTGCTCCTATTTCATCTTTGGCAGGCACTATCCAAGGTGAAATGGAAAGCAAGATTGATAATGTGGAGCAAATTTCTCCTGCCGATATGGAAGATTATCTCATGGGAATCAGCACGATTGAAAAGCGGAGTCAGGGGCTGATCAGCTTCGTGTCCGACTTTAGAAGTTTGGCGCATATTCCAGCTCCGAAGTTTAGCAGTATTGCTATCGCAAAGCTTTTCCATCAATTAGAGATTTTACTGCAAAACCAACTAGATACTTATCAGATTGAATTGATTAAAGAAATCAATCCAAAGGAATTAATTCTTTTTGGAGACCAGACTCAGATAGAGCAAGTATTGATTAACCTAACACAAAATGCCATTCAGGCTGTCGAAGATTCAGAAATAAAGCGAATAATCCTCAGGGCCTTTATTGACGAAGCAGGTAAAATAATTTTGGAAGTATCAGACACAGGAAAAGGAATCGAAGAAGAGGCACTGAGTAAAATTTTCATTCCATTCTTTACCACCAAATCCAAAGGTTCGGGAATTGGCTTGAGCCTTTCCAAACAAATTATGCGACGCCACAAAGGCAATATTCAAGTACGTACTGTACAAGGTGAAGGAACTACTTTTAAGTTAATATTTAATGGGTAAGTATTTAGTAGGCAGTTTTCAGTGTTAATGCCCCGAATTGTTAAAATTCATTTCTAAAACTCCAATGAAGCAACGAAACTTACTTTTACTCGGATTTATCCTAATTAAGTTTGTGCTTCAGTACCTACTCATAGATTCTGGCTACGACCTGCATCGGGATGAATACCTGCACCTCGATCAAGCGCATCATCTGGCTTGGGGATATATTTCCGTTCCGCCTGTTACTTCCTGGTTTTCGTACTTGATTTACCTGCTTGGCTATACTGAGTTTTGGGTCAAATTTTTCCCAGCGCTTTTTGGCGCATTGACCATCGTCGTGGTTTGGAAAACAATAGAAAGCTTGGGTGGAAATTTATTTGCACTTTCCTTGGGAGCTATAGGTTTGATGTTTTCCGCATTGATGCGCATAAATCTCCTCTTTCAACCCAATTCCTTTGATGTATTGGTTTGGACTTTTGTACTCTTTACTCTCATCAGACATCTACAAACTGGTGAAAACAATTGGCTATACTGGATGGGTATTGCATTCGGTTTTGGCTTTTTAAATAAATACACAGTAGCCTTTCTAGCTGTTGGATTACTTCTTGGGATATTGTTAACCAAAGAACGACAAATCTTTAAAAACCCTCATTTATATGGAGCACTGGGAATAGCTGCTTTGATCGCGTTGCCAAATCTGATTTGGCAATGGGCAAACGATTTTCCTGTGATCTGGCATATGAGAATGTTGAGTCAAAACCAACTAATAAATGTAAACCGAATAGACTTTTTGATTGATCAGCCCCTATTTTTCATAGGTTCCCTTTTCATTTTGATCGCCGCAATGATTGCCTACTTCACCCATACTCCCTTCAAAAAATATAGATTTCTATTTTTCTCACTAATAGGTACCTTAGCAGTTTTTACTATTTTCCGGGCTAAAAGCTATTATGCAATAGGCCTCTATCCTATTCACTTCGCTTTTGGGTCGGTATATCTATCAAAGTTGCTGCACTCTGGCTGGAAGACCTACCTGAAACCGGTAGCATTGATTATCCCCATTGGTTTGTTTGGTCTGATGATGCCATTGATGTTCCCCATCGAATCACCTGAGAAACTAAAGGAAGGCTACCTCAGGCATCCTGATTTGCAACTGACACGCTGGGAAGATGGCGAGAATCATGATATTCCACAGGATTTTGCGGATATGCTGGGCTGGAGAGAGCTGGCAACAAAAGTAGATCTGGCTTATTCTAAAGCACCTGAAAATGAGTATACTTTGATTATCTGCGATAACTATGGGCAGGCTGGAGCGATCAACTTCTACACCAAAACCAAAGGACTGCAGGCAGTAACGATGAATGCTGACTATGTCAATTGGATAGATCTAAGTAGGGAGATCAAAAATGTGATTCTGGTACGGGATGCCAAAGATGGAGTAAGCAAACAGGAAATTTCATTTTTCGAAATGTCTGAAGAAATTGGAACTATCACCGATCCTAATGCCAGGGAATTTGGAACAATAATTCATTTGCTCATTGGTGCCAAAACGGATATTAATGAGATTTTGGCGAATGAGATTGAGGAGAAAAAGGCGGAACTGAGGGAATGAGAAATTAGTGGAGTGATCCGTCTTAGTGGAGTGATCCGTTTTAAAATAGAATTCATAGTATTCAGTCTCACCAATAAAATAAATTGTAATTAGAAATTGGTCGTTGAGCAAACTGACAACGGTGGATAAAAAGCCACAAAGCTGGAATTAAAAATCCAGTAAACCCATTTTTCCCTCTTCTCTTTCGTTCCTTTGTACTTAGAAGAACATCTATCACTCAATTCGCTCTTTTTTGATTAAAGCAGAATTATCCAGTAAAATCCACTTCATGAATACGTACAAACAAATCGAAGCTGAAATTCTAGCGGCATCAAATATTCTAATTACCGCCCACAAATCTGCTGACGGCGACTCTGTTGGCTCTTCGTTGGGTCTCTTGCATTTTATAGAAAAGCTTGGGAAAAAAGCCATCATTTGTCATCCTGATAAAGCTCCCGATTTTCTGGACTTTCTTGACTTGTCACCCATCATTACCATGGATCAGGAACCGGAAAAGGTCAATACAGCATTTCATTCCGCCGATCTAATCTTTTGTCTGGACTATAATTCCACAGATCGTGTAGGCAAAGAAATGACTCCTTTACTGGAGTCAGCCACCTGCACCAAAATCATGATCGACCATCATCTAGACCCGCAGGATTTCGCTTCGCTTAGGGTGTCCGACACTTCGGTATCCTCCACTGCTGAGTTGATTGTGGAATTAATTGAGCAGTCAGGAAATAGTGAATTATTGGATGAGAAAATCGGAACTCCATTATACCTGGGTATTTTGACTGATACGGGTAGCTTCCGCTTCAACTCCGTCAAACCCCGAACTCACGAAATACTCGCCAAATTGCTTGCTGGAGGTGTCAAACATCACCTGATTCATGAATTGCTGAATGACACAAATACTGCAAGCCGTCTTCGTCTGCAAGGATTTGCGATGTCAGAGAAAATGGAGATTCTGAATGAGGATACTGTGGCTATTATTTCTCTGACTAAGCAGGAGTTGGAAAAGTATCAGTACAAAAAAGGAGACACGGATAGTTTAGCCAATCTTGCTTTATCCATCAAAGGGATTAAAGCAGCAATCGTGCTTTCAGAACGAGATGGCATCATCAAAATATCCTTTCGCTCCAAAGGCAAGGACAATCCAGTGAATGTCTTAGCCGCTAATCACTTCAATGGAGGCGGACATGCAAATGCGTCTGGAGGAATGAGTGAGCTTTCCATGCCTGAGACTTTGACTAAATTGAAAGGGCTTGTGGCTGAATATTTTCCTCTTTAGTAGTCCAACAAACCTTTCAATCTTCGGATTTGAGTAAGCCTCAACCTTGATTACGGAAAATCTAATAGGATAGATAAAAACCTTCGAGATCAAAAGAAGATCTCAAAGGTTAGCGTTTCGTACTCTTCGTAACCCGCTGAGCATGCTGTGGTAAAAAAAAACTCCGTGCGAAATGAATCACACGGAGTTTTATTTTAGGTGTATTTTAACTCTAAATTAATCTTTCAAAGTAACTGTCCTGGTTACATCGTTGAATCCACCCGGAATCATATTTCCGTCTGCATCAAGCAATTCCAATTTAATGGTTGCCTCACCCTTAGGAAGACCTTTGATCACGTAAGGAGCCCACTCAGTGATCATAAATTCCTGACCGTTGATAGTTGCTCTAACCTTATTTCCAGTTTCTGAAAGTGTGGTATTGAGCAAAAAGAAATCAAGCAATAAATTCTCAGTGTCTGTTCCGGTATACTCACCTTTTGGACGGCTATAGATCATAGTAGGTTTATCCAAATCAACATTCATGTCGTCACTTGCTTTACCCACTACCATTTTCTTTGCGATGAAAGAATTGTCATTCTTCACAGACTCATGATAAGATCTACTCAAAAATGCTACTAAATAATGAGTTCCCTCAGGCATTTCCCTCTTAAATTCTGGCTCATAATGAGCAGAATATGGCTCATTATCTAATATAAAATGGATGTGTTGTCCTTTATCTGAGTTAGCCAAATTCTTCGCCATTCCATTTTGCTCTGTCACTTCACCCAGATTATAGTTATTTACATCGAAAGAGAAATCTACCTCTCCCGCTTTTGCTATTGTGGTGTTTGTTGGTTTTTTCAACGTAAGTGAAGACGACGTATAAGCTGGGGAATCAGTAAATTTCTCTATAGAAATTTCTGCTGGCGTGGACATTTCTGTTTCCATTACAGTCACATCTTCAGTCTCTGCCTTTTTTTCCTGGCAACTTACAGTCATGAGTAAAGCTATTGCTGCAGCTCCAAGTAGTGTAGTTTTCATGGTTTTTTTCTTTAAATTAAAATTAATCAAGATTGGTTTCTATTATTTTAAAAGTGAAGAGGAATAGATTTTCCATCTCTGAACCTTTAACATGTATCAGAAATAAAAGTTCTAAAATATTCCGCCATTCGAAGACATAGAGCCAAACTTTTCAAATCTACAATGGAATAGCACAAATGGTATTCCAACAGGTTAATCAAAGTCATTTCTCTTCGAAAACCCCCTCTGTGAAATCTTTATACCTCTACATTCAATATCTTTTAAAATCAACTATACTCTTCGATAAGCGGCTATCGTATTTGAAATAGACTTTAATTTATAGAAAAAGCATTTAAAGGTTAAGGGAGAAATTATATCTTGGGGAAGTGAAACTTAAAAAGCTAAATATTTTAAAAAAGTTTAGTTCTGTTTCTTCCTGCAACTATTTATTTCTCGACGAGAAATATCCCAAAGTCAGGAAAAAAATCCCCAAAAACTCAACAAGTTTCCAACTTCTTTAACTCTTCGAAATGAAATTTGCAGCCGTCCTTTTACTAATCTTGCTGAGCTATTCACTCTTCGCCTCTACTAACAGTGCAGATCCAAACGATTATTTGAATGGCATTAAAATAGAACTTCAGAAAGAATGGCCAAGAAACAAAACAATCAACTTGGTTTTTCATGGGCATTCTGTACCTGCTGGATATTTCAAAACTCCGCTAGTCAATACCTTTGATTCTTATCCTTATCTGGTATTAAAGGAATTGAAAAAACAGTATCCTTATGCAGTGATTAATATCATAAATACTTCTATTGGCGGGGAAGAATCTAAGGCTGGAGCAAAAAGATTTAAGTCTCAGGTACTTCCTCATCAAGCTGATGTGCTTTTTATAGATTATGCCCTAAATGACAGACAAATTGGCTTGGATGAAGCTAAGAAAGCTTGGGAAAAAATGATCAAAAAGGCATTAAAAATGAACATCAAGATCATTTTGCTAACGCCTTCTCCCGACAAAAAATTAGATCTATTAGCTGATGACACCCTGCTGGATCAGCATGCGGCACAACTACGTGCTCTTGCTGAAAAATATCATGTAGGCTTGGTGGATAGCTACGTACTATTCAAAAAGGAGATTAAAGCTGGCCAGGTTCTTTCAGAATTAATGTCACAAGAAAATCACCCTAATGAAAAAGGACATTCCCTGATAGCCGAAGGCATTATGAAATATTTCAACTAATAGAATTTCATGTTGATTCCTGACAAAATTGAAGATTAAACGACCTATTATATCCTCTAAATTATCGTCATAAGACTCATATAGCTTTTCTATCAAATCTTGACACCTCGCTTTATAGCTTAACCGATAGAGATAATGAATATATACTCTTTGAAGCCTTTTCTCTTCTTGATTTTTATCCTAATTGCTCTTAGTTCATGTGCTACAATACGTGTATCAAGCAGCATGCAGAACGAGCCATTAAAAGAGGATTTTCAACTCTACTTGCTCATGGGGCAATCCAACATGGCAGGTCGTGGAGCTATAGGAGCCCTAGACACCACTTCTCATCTAAGAGTTCTGATGCTGAACAAAAATCTAAGCTGGGAGGTGGCGAAAGACCCCATTCATTTTGACAAATCCGCCGCAGGTGTTGGCTTAGGGTTGACCTTTGGAAAGATAATGGCTGATAGCAATACCGCTTCTACCATTGGGTTGATCTCAGCTGCGGTAGGAGGAAGTTCAATCGACTACTGGGTGCGTGACTCTTTATTTTCGCAGACAGAAACCTACCCTTACAATGATATGATCATTCGGGCAAAGCAAGCAATGAAAGAAGGCCGTTTAAGAGGAATTTTGTGGCATCAGGGTGAGTCAGATACTGATTCTGAAGAAGCTGTAACTAGTTATGCCATGAAATTTCAAAAAATGATCGAAGCTATAAAACTTGATTTAGGCATAGAAGTCCTTCCCATGGTCATAGGTGAACTGGGATATTTTCAGTATGACAAAAATCCAAATGCAAAACAATTGAATACGATTCTCAATCAAATCGCTGACAAGAGCTCCTGTATCTCACTTGTCTCAGCAGAAGGCTTGGATCACAAAGGCGACTTTACTCATTTCAATTCTGACTCTTACCATAAACTAGGCAAGAGGTACGCCGAGGAAATGCATAAACTAGAAAAATCATGTCCCTTAGTTTTTAAAGAATAAAGATCACAGACTTTTATTTTCCACGATTATCTTAGGGAAAGTTGACTTTAATCATAAAAAAAACCTCTTAAAATCATTGACTGAAAAAAGTTTAACTATAAGTACAGATAAACCTATTTTTTTATTTCCGACAAATTTGTCTTTAATATAGATTTTTATACTTTTGCCGCTGCAAAGAATTTTCCACTCGGAAAAAAAATAGGCACAGAAATGCTAAAATCAAATTTTACACACAAAGTCAGATCAAAAGCACTGCGCTGTCATCGCACAGGGATGAGTATAAAACCAAGAGTCTATTCGAGATAAGTAGCTCTCAGAGACCATCTATTTCAGGATAAACGAACGCTGGTCCAGCCTTGATTCTATCGATTAAGATCACACTGATTACCAATTAATTCTACAGTCTATTCAACACACTTTATTGCAACACGATGAAAAAAATCTGGCTAATATTTACAACTGTGGTGACGCTATCCTTCATAGCCCTCATCTGGGTTGGAACGGAGATATACCAAACTCAACCCCCAATTCCTGACCGTGTCCTCATCAAGGGAACCGAGGAAGTTTTTCTTACAAAAGAAGACATTCAAACCGGGCAAAATGTCTGGGAATCTATTGGCGGCATGGAGGTAGGTTCTATATGGGGACACGGAAGCTATGTAGCTCCCGACTGGACGGCAGATTGGATTCACAGGGAAGCGGTTTATTTACTTGAATACTGGGCTCAGAAAGACTTCAAAACTTCCTATGAAAATCTAGATGTGGAGAAGCAAGCTGCTTTAAAAGCACGATTGATAAAGAACATTAAGACAAATACTTATAATCCAGCTTCAGGAACTATTACCATTTCCCCGGAAAGAAAAATTGCCATAGAAGCTAACTCAGCTCATTATGCCTCAATATTTTCGGAGGGGCATGAACAATATGCTATTCCAAGAGGAGCATTGACGGACGTAGAAAAGCTCGGACAGCTCAATGCATTCCTATTCTGGACATCATGGGCCGCTAGTACCAATAGACCCAATCATGACTATACCTACACATCAAATTGGCCTCACGAGCCCTTGATTGGCAATACGATTACTCCTGATTCACAGATATGGTCAGGGTTTTCTATTGTTCTTTTGATCCTGTTTATCGGTATTCTTACCTATTATTATTTAAGAAATCATGAAAAAGGCGATGCAGTAAATGAATGTGAATCCGATCCACTTTTAGGAATGACGCTTTTCAGATCTCAGAAGGCAGTTTTAAAATACTTTATAGTCATCTGTTTTCTGATCGCCTTGCAGGTAGTATTGGGCATTCTCACAGTGCATTATACCGTAGAAGGTCAGGCATTTTTTGGCTTTGAGCTATCCCAATACTTGCCCTACTCGATTACCAGAACGTGGCATACCCAACTAGCAGTTTTTTGGATTGCAGCAACTTGGCTGGCTACAGGTTTATTTCTAGCACCTATGATTAGTGGTAAGGAAATGAAATTTCAAGTATTTGGCACAAACTTCCTCTTTGTGGCTTTACTGATTATCGTACTTGGCTCTATGCTCGGCGAGTGGCTTGGGGTGCACCAATTTCTTGATTTGACCACCAATTTTTTCTTCGGACATCAAGGCTATGAATACATGGATCTAGGTAGATTCTGGCAGATATTTCTGGGAATTGGCTTGGTGCTGTGGGTTGCCATGGTCGGTCGTCACGTACTCTACGGGATACGTCAAAATACTGAATCCAAACACATTCTTATCATCTTATTGATTTCCGTGGTAGCGATTGGGATGTTCTTTTTCTCAGGACTGATGTATGGAGAAAATAGCTCTCTTCCTGTAATCAACTATTGGAGATGGTGGTTGGTACATCTTTGGGTAGAAGGATTCTTCGAGGTGTTTGCCACCGTGGTGATCGCCTACATTTTCTCCAGAATGGAAATCATCTCTATGAAAACTGCTGGAAAAGCGTCGATTGCATCTGCCACAATTTTTTTATCCGGAGGCATCATAGGGACTCTTCACCACTTGTACTATTCAGGCACACCGGTGCAGGCGATTGCGTTGGGCGCTACATTCTCTGCACTTGAGGTGGTTCCGTTGACTTTGATGGGCTTTGAGATCAGAGAAAACTGGAATCTGTTGAAGAGAAATGAGTGGGTGCTACGCTACAAATGGCCGGTATTTTTCTTTATTTCAGTTGCCTTTTGGAATCTGATTGGAGCTGGGGTATTTGGGTTTTTGATCAACCCTCCTATTGCGTTATACTATATTCAGGGCCTAAATACTACCGCAGTTCATGCGCATACTGCTTTGTTTGGAGTCTATGGAATGCTTGGAATGGGCTTTATTCTTATTTGTCTGAGATTCTACTCTGACCAACTCTGGAATGAGAAGCTGGTGAAATATGCATTCTGGTTATTGAATATAGGCTTGACATTGATGGTAGTATTAAGCCTCTTGCCAATCGGAATAATCCAGGCTTATACTTCCATCACACACGGCTATTCTTTTGCAAGAAGTTCGGAATTGCTTTACAGCCCAACTGTCCAAACTCTGAAGTGGATGAGAATGATTGGAGATACTGTATTCTCCGCAGGCATAGGCTGTTTCTGTTGGTTTGTGGTCAAGGAGACCATCAATTGCATTAAAAAATAGACTAATTGATAGATAATAAATCCTCTACCGGGGGTCTGGTAGGGGATTTTTTTTCGGAATTTAATCGAAAGGAGGTCAGAAGTTTGACCGAGATCACAAAGATTTTAATATTGCCTGAAGAATGATCCTATCCTCTAACTATTTATATCAAATGAGAAAAGCGCTAGTTACTTCTATTTTTTTTCTCGGTATGCTATCTGCCTATGGACAGGATTTCCAAGAGATCAATAATGACCCAAGCCATCAAGGTTTTAACCTAATGGAAAGCTATCCTAAATACCCAGGTGGAATTGAAGGTTTTTTTTCAGATCTAAAAAACAACATTGAGATGCCAAAAAAAGCTATAAAAAAAGGAATACACGGAAGTGTTAAAGTGAGATTTGTAGTTCAAACTGATGGATCGATTTCCGAAATATCAATTATTGAAAGTGATGACAAGATATTTAACCCGTCAGCTATTAATGCAATAGAAGGATTGAAAAAATGGAAACCTGGTATTCAAAAAGGAAATCCTATCAAAGTTGCCTACCAACAAAAGATCAATTTTTAAAAAGGTTTATCCAATTATTTGGTGCAAAAGAAGAAAGCCAGATTCTCTAAAGAATCGGGCTTTCAATTTCTTAAGGTGAAGCTTCTTCAACTTACTTGGTCAATGCTTTTTCTCGCTGTAGCTCCAGCATGTCCACTGGTGGCGGAGTAGTGTCTCCCAGCAAATGCTGCACGAAATAGTCTGTACTTCTCCAAAAGAAATATTCGGTCATATCACCAAAACCATGTCTTTGTCCAGGCAACATCACAAAATCAAATCGTTTACCTGCTTTGATCAACGCATTAGCTATTCGTATCGAGTTTGCTGGATGCACATTGTTGTCCACATCACCATGAGAAAGCATCAAATGACCTTTTAGATTTTTTGCCAAGTCTGGATTTTTTTCAATCTCATAAATAAATGTGGTGTCCCCTTTGGCATTGATCTGCTCCTTCACACCATGATGTTTCTCTGACCACCAACGATTATATATGTTATTCTCATGATTTCCAGCGGAGGAAACTGCTACTTTGAAAATATCCGGATACACCAACATCGCAGCTGTGAACATAAATCCACCACCAGAATGCCCGTGAATACCAACCTTAGATCGGTCAATAAATTCATATCGATCTGCCAATTGCTCAATGGCTGCTTTTTTATCTGCTAATCCATAATCTCTCAGATCTCCGTAGCCATAATTGTGATACCACTTTGATCGACCCGGATGACCACCTCTATTTCCTAGCGTAATTACCACAAAACCCAATTGTGCCAAACGATCTGTTCTATCCATTCTTGCAGAAAACGCTTTGTCTACAGCCTCTATCTGAGGACCTGGATATACAAATTCGATGATTGGATATATGCGTGTTGAGTCAAAATCAAACGGCTTATACATCACTCCATATAGATCTGTGATGCCATCGTCTACTCTGAAGGTAAATGGCTCAGGATAACTATAGCCTGCGGCAAAAAGATTGGTGAGATCAGTCGTTTCCAAATCCATCAATTTCTGCCCTTATTTGTCAAGAAGAACAGATACAGGAGAGGTGTTAACTCTAGAATAAGTGCTCACCACAAAAGTACCAGCGTCGTTCACCTCAGAAGAATGATTGAAATCTCCCGGTGTAACCAAACTGATACCTCCCCCATCCAAACTCACAGAATATAAATGTTCGTAGTACGGATCCTCGCCCTTTTCTTTACCATTTGCGATAAAAAATAAGCGTCTCCCTTTTTTCATCCACCCGCTGTACCCTATCGGTATGAAAAGCACCTGTAGTCAACTACCTTTTCAGCGTGCCATCGGTGCCATAAAGATAGAAGTGTCCCCATCCATCTCTCTCTGACCAGAAAATCAGCTCATTTTTATCTTTAACTAACGCCGGTCCATTGAGATCTATATAGGTATTACTTCGCTCTTCAATCACTACTTTTTTCTCATTGGCAGCAAAATCCCAATACCATACATCCACCTTTTTCATATCCCGGGAGGTAAGAGAAAAGTAGAACCCATATTTATCACCAAGCCAAGTTGTGGCTCGATAATCATCATCACGTGCACTGGCAGGTGCGGGAGTAGCGTAGATACTCAAGGATTGGTCTTTGAACGTCGCGATGGGTAAGTAATTCAAACTATCTTCCCCAAATGTATAATGATACATATAGCTGATCGACTGGTCTTTATCTCCAGGCATTGGATATTTTTAAGTTTCCAAAGTAGGGCGTGGAGACTTGGTATTATGAATTACCCATAAATCTTTGACCTTTCTATCGTCGGATCTTTCAGTGACAAATTCCTTAGCATCTGTGCTCCAAAGCACATACGCTCCCTTACGGTCATCCTTATTTTTCTCTACTTCTACATTATCCTCTCCCCTTCCAGAGGATCCATATTCAAAATTTTACTCTCCGTTTTTAGTAAGTTGGTGTTCTACTATAGTGCTGTCTTTTTCATCGTTTACCGCTTTCATGAAATTTTCCTTATCCATCCAGAAAAGATTGTGATGCTTTGCAAAAACAATTCTTGAAGAATCCGGCGAAATCGACGCCCAAGAGAGACGCTTATCATCCTTGGGTGCATCTATAATTTCTGTAATCTGCTGATTTCGTATGTTATAATGGAAAACAAATGTCCTTTTTTCCATGGAGTCTTTTGAATTCTTATCCTTTTCTTTGATCTCTTCCCAGTCACTTTTTAGAACGTCTTCAGATCCTTTTACTTTAAACTTAATGGTGTTTTCATCTTCCATAAATCTCAAATCATCCAGCTCTAAATGCTGCCCATCTACTGGATCTTTAGTGATTCTGCTGATCTCCATAGCTAGTTTATCCTTATTGAAAAGTTGTTTCTTGGATTTTCTAACAGGATCTACCAAGTACCAGTTGTTGCCATCACTCGTTTTGTATTCGTACCAAAACTGATCTGACCTCTTAAGCCAGTGAGGAGAAACTGAGGTAGAAAAAACCATTTTCTTCAGCTTTTCCGGTGAAAAACGGGCTACTAGCTCATAATTGCCTTTGTAGGGTTTTTGTTGCGAAAAAGTCTGCTGCGCAGAAAAGAGCATCATGATTACTAAAACTATATTTCTCATAAGTTATATGGGTATAAATTCAGTTACAAATTTAGAGCTTGCGCAAAGCCGCTTGGTACCATTAAAATAAAATCATAGACAGGGATTGATTTGTCGCACTACTTGGAGGCAAAATGGAGTAAAATAAAAGGATAATTTCTCCCTAAAATTCGTGAACTATCAATAGACACTTGGCTTCATTTTCTTACATTTCAAGCGTTACATAACTGGTTTATATCAAAATCTCGATGGATTACTTTTTAGGATCTTTTCATTTCACAAGATCCATCAAAGCACAAATATATAAGCGTATATAGGTATATGATTTTGTAAGCTAGGCTCATAGGGATTTCTTACTAGGCTTAACGTTAAATTCACTTTAGCAAAAAAAGCACTTAAAATTTTAGCGAAAGGGTAACACTCGCAAAATACCTCAGTAATCTTTGAGTACTACCTTTCAATAAAATATAGAAAGTGAAAACCTCCTACAAAACAATCGTCATTTCGGATGTACATCTGGGCACTAAAGGTTCAAAAGCTAAAGAAATCGCAAGCTTTCTAAAGCAATTCACCTGCGAAAACCTAATCCTCAATGGAGATATAATAGATGGCTGGCAACTAAAAAAGTCAGGTTCCTGGAAAAGGAAACATACCAGATTCATCAACCGGATCATGAAGATGATAGATCATTATGATACCAAGGTGATCTACCTGAGAGGAAATCATGACGACTTTTTGGATCAAATACTTCCATTCCAAATGGGGAATTTATCAATTCAGAAAGACATGATCTATGAAAGTCATGGTAAAAAATTCTTTATCACCCACGGCGATGTATTTGACAGTATCACAACTAATCTTCGGTGGATTGCATATTTGGGCGATATAGGTTACACGTTTTTACTTTGGCTGAATAGTGTGGTCAACCAAATCAGGCTAAAGCGGGGTCTTCCCTATTTTTCACTTTCACACTACGTAAAAGGAAAAGTAAAGTCGGCCGTAACTTATATAGATCAATATGAGGTTGAGCTGGCTAAAATGGCGAAAGCCAAAGGCTGTGACGGCATCATCTGTGGACACATTCACAAAGCAGAAAAAAGAGAGATTGATGGGATCCTTTACATGAATTCTGGCGACTGGGTGGAGACAATGAGTGCATTAGCAGAAGATCATGAAGGGAATTGGCAACTTATTTATTACACTGAAATTAATTTTAAGGTAGTAAAGGGAGATTACCAACCACAATTCTCTACCAGCAGACCCAAAGCAACCATCATTGCGATGAGAACAGATTCATTGGAAAAGTCAAAAGATGAATTGAAGCCATTTGATACTACTTCCTCCAACTGAAATTCCTATTCATAGTTCAGGGCGAAGGACGCGGACACATGACTCAGGCCATTGCTTTCTCGAAAATAATAGAAAAACAAGGACATGAACTTGCAGCAGTAATCATAGGTAAATCCAAGCGACGTACTATTCCAGTTTTTTTTTCCAGAGAAATAGCTGCCCCTATTCATTTGGTAGAAAGCCCAAACTTTGCGTGTGACAAAAATGAAAAGAGGATTTTGATCGGAAAGACAATCCGAAAGAATCTAGCAAAGTCAGCGACTTTTTGGCGAAGCTTACAGCAAATCGACAACATAGTTGCTGCTGAAGAACCAGATATTATCCTGAATTTTTACGACTTGCTTGGAGGACTCTACAATGCACTTTTCCGCCCAAAAGCTACCTATTGGGTCATTGGGCATCAATATTTAAGCTATCACCCCACTTTTCAGTTTGCTCCTTCAAAGGGTCTGAATAAGTTCTTTTTTAAATTCAATACGAGATTGACTGCCATCGGAGCAACGGAGAAACTTGCCCTTTCTTTCTACAAATTAGACTCCACGGAGGAAATCACCGTCGTGCCGCCACTGCTCAGAGATGATGTAAAACGACTAACACTATCTCAAGGTAATTTCTTCCTGACCTACCTAGTTAATTCAGGTTACTGAAATGAAGTGATCTCCTTTGCAAAAGCTAACCCTGCACTTCAAATCCGTGCATATTGGGATAAAAAGGATGCTGCAGAAACTGAGAATCCATTACCAAATCTGAGCTTCCACATAGTTCATGACAAGAACTTCCTTCGGGACATGGCAGCTTGCAAAGGACTCGTGAGCACCGCCGGATTTGAATCCATCTGCGAGGCAATGTATCTGAACAAACCCGTGATGGTGATCCCGGTAAAAGGCCAATACGAGCAAGCATGCAATGCGATTGACACAGTGTATTCTGGAGCTGGAATAGCCTCAGAGGACTTTGATTTCTCCAAACTGGAGAACGTAATACAAACTCAATTCACCGCTGAGAATTCTATAAAGAATTGGGAAAGTAGCTGGCCTCATACTTCCCAGCAAATCCTTGCAAAAACAAAAATGACTGAACCAGAGGTAAATCTGACTCAGTCATATTTATGATAAAAACTATTTTGTTAATTTTCTGCCATTTTGTTATTGGCCTAACTCTTTCTCATTTTGGTGATCACATTTTCTTTTAATTAACTTTTTACTGAAGGGAAATCTGTCTTTCCTCTTCACTATAATTCTATTATTAATCAACAATTGGATGATTAACTTTCTTTGGTGGAGGCGGTGGCGGGGTTCCATATTGGTTTCTCTCATCATCAGAAAGTTGATCAAATTTTTTATAATAAATCATCCCATCCTTTTTAAGCCGTATCATCGGAGACATATCGAGGCGCTTTGCCCGCTGCACTTTTTTCTTATTTGCAGCTGTTAATCTAAAATACCTTCCTCCCAATTCTGAAAAAATATACCACGCTTCTGCTTGCTCACTATCAGAAAGTTCAGATTCATTTTTCCCCACAAACCGAGTCTCATAGTCATTGTATAAGTTCAGATATATCGCTACTGGATTTTGACCGTCCTTAATTATAGTTCTACCATAATTCACTCTTTTTGCCAATGGGTGAATCACAAGCCTATCATCTTTTGTCATTGGAGCTAAAAATCCAGATTCCGCTCCATAGTTTATTTTAAAACCAGCCATGCTATACATATGAACCTGATGCTTCTGTGGGAATTTATCGGGACGAGAATTTTGTTGAACAAAACTTGATATGAAAAAAGCAATATCAGAGGTATTCATGTCCTCTATCTGTGAATTAGGGATCACCCTACCATCTATCCAAAGCGCGAAATCTCCAGAGTTTTTATAAGAGTTGAATTCGATAATGGAAGGTGTCGATTTCTCAGGTGCTTTTGGAGGATTTGATAAGAAGGACTTTTCGTAGTTGGAAAGATCACTGTAGGACTTTGGATTCAAGTTCCCAGAATCATCCTCCACAAAAATCGAAGCATTTCGGTAATAAATTTCCTTCTCAGAACCCTGTTCAACTACAAGCCCGCTAACTTTTTGATCTTGGGAAACATAATGAACTCTTCGAATGTCCACATCTCTTAAGACTTCTTGAAAATCACTTAGATCCCCCATAGAAATACCTGAGAATGTGACTAAATTAATCTTTATATCACCCTGTGAATTTTTAGTCTCACTTATCAACTCTTTTACAGCCTCCAAGTCATAATTCTCATTTTCATATTGAATCACTCCATCTGGCTTCAGCGTAAAAGTCAAATCAAAATCCATAGGCCCGAGATATTTTTGATTTGCAGTGTTTACATATACTTCACTTTCATTTGTAGTATCATCCGCTTTTGCTGACACTCTTTCGCTGAAAAAATACACCAGCAAACCCAGAACAGGCACTAAAGCCACAATTTTCATCCAATTAGTTGAACTTAGAGATTTTCTCTTCATCATTTCAAATCGTTTTTTGGTTAATGAAAAATTCAGACTACTAGCCAATCCATATTTCTGCTCTGATAGCATCATCGCTAGGAGTTGACTCTCGTATTTTTCCAGAGGAGTACTGCGCAAAGCCACTGCATCTGCTATAAATTCATGATTGAGTTTGATTGTTGCTTTCGCCCAATATAATCCCGGGTGAAACCAAAGGGGGATCATCAAGGCCTCTATAAATAAAATATCCCAGCTATGTTTTTCCTCTATATGTGTGCGCTCATGTTCAAAAACCGCATCGGTAAACTTGCCGTTTTCCAGATCGGATTCAGCTACGAAAATGTATTTGAGAAAGGAAAAAGGAAGTGAATCTTCTTTCAATAAAACTAAGGTCTGACCTCGGTAATTGATCTTTATATTTCCCTGAATCTTATTGACCAGAACCTTGATGTTTAGCCCAAATCGATAAAAAAAAACAAGGGAAATCAGGCCATAAAGCCCAAATAGAAGGTATTCCCAATTAAACGGGGATTCTGCCACTGCATCAAATTCCTGCTGATTGAAATCCTGACTTGCCTCTTTAGAGTAAAAAGGCTCAGAAATAACCTCGGATGGGCCAGCTTCAAAATAAACAGGCTCAGAATTTACTCCGACTGGAGTGGCTACTATTTCCTCAGGAACTTCAATTGTATAAAGCGGAATCAGAAAGGAAGCCACGACCGAGAACAACAGGAAAAATCGGTTGAATCTATGCATCGCTTCCCGCTGCAAAAGCAGACGATGAACTAGTAATAAGATCAGTAGGCAGGCTATAGCTTTGAGTAGGTAAATCATCATTTTTTCTGATTTAGCTGGTCTTCGATTATACTTTTAAGGTCTAATAACTCCTCTTCGGAGAGTTCTGCTTTTTTCGTAAAAAAAGAAGCAAACTGAGCGGGAGAATCATCAAAGAAGTTTTTGATGAGCCCTTTCAAATGCTTTAAAAAGTAGTTCTCCTTAGTAACCAATGGAAAATACTCACGTAATTTCCCAGAAGCTTCATAACCCACAAATTCCTTTTCCTGCATACGCTTCAATAGCGTAGAAATCGTGGTGGTGGCAGGTTTGGGATCTGCATACGCTTCTAACAAATCTTTCATAAAAGCTCGCTTCAGCTTCCACAAATGATTCATTAATTCTTCCTCTGCTCTGGATAGTTTCATAGCTTTCAAATATAATTACCTCTACAAATGTAGATGAATATTTATCATCTACAAACGTAGATGAAAAAAAAATTATCAAGATGAGCAAACACTTTTGTCGCATCCTACCATCAATCCCTTAATTTTGTGCGAACTTTTGACCGTCGGGACACCCAAACAATCCCTACTCACCCACTGTTCATCAATTGAGCAAAAAGCATTATTTATTAGCAAATCAGAAAAAATACTTCTGTTTATTAATTGAGCATCTAATTTTAGCTCATAATTAATAGAAATTTACAATTTTGAAGATTGCCCTACAGAGATTTACATGTCAGCTGAACATATACGATTACAAGAAGATAAAGACCTTACCAAACACTGGAAAAAGTGGGGTCCCTACCTCACTGAAAGGCAATGGGGAACCGTCCGAGAGGATTACAGTATAGATGGCGCCGCTTGGGAAAATGTCACCCACGAAGATGCCAGAAGTAAAGCCTATCGCTGGGGCGAAGAAGGAATAGCCGGTATATCGGATTATAAACAAAAATTCTGCCTCGCTTGGGGGTTTTGGAATGGTAAAGATCCTTTTATCAAAGAACGACTATATGGCGTCACGGGAAATCAGGGTAATCATGGCGAAGATGTAAAAGAAGTCTATTACTATTTGGATTCCACTCCAACTCATAGCTATATGAAGATGCTTTACAAGTATCCTCAAGCAGAATTCCCTTATTTAGACCTACTTGCTGAGAATCAAAAAAGAGGTAAAAAAGAACGTGAATATGAGCTCCTCGATACCGGGATATTTAATGAAGATAGGTATTTCGACATCTTTATAGAATATGCCAAGGAGGATTTCGAGGATATTATTGCGGTAGCGACTATTCACAATCGCGGTCCGGAAGAAGCTACTATTTGGGTAATGCCGACTTTTTGGTTTCGCAAAACATGGTTTACAGGACACGAGCCATTTTTGCCTAAAATGACCAAAACAAGTGAAAATTCCATTAAAGCTTTTAACCCTAAATCAGGGAATTACTCCATTACATTCGAGGGAAGTCCCGAGCTGAAGTTTTGTGACAATGAGACCAATCGTGAGAAAATCTATGGCATCGTCAACGAGAAGAAATATCTTAAAGACGCTATCAATGATTATATAGTTGATGGAGACACCAAACACCTCAATCCAAAGCAAACAGGAACAAAAGCAGCTGCAATTTTTAAAATAACAATTCCTGCTGGTGAAAGCAGGCAGGTTAAACTTCGGATGCAGCATGAATTGGAAGAAAATCCTCTTGAATCACTTGATGAAAATCTAGCAAAGCGCAAAAAAGAGGCCGACGAATTCTACGATGAATTACAGAAAGAAGTGGTTGATGAGGATTTAAGAAACATCCAGCGTCAGGCCTATGGTGGCATGATGTGGTCAAAGCAGTTCTATTACTATGATGTGGAGCGTTGGCTGGAAGGAGACAAGGGTCGATTTGTCCCACCAGTTGAACGAAAAATTGGAAGAAACACCGGATGGAAACATCTTCAAAACTACGACATTATCTCCATGCCTGACAAGTGGGAATATCCGTGGTACGCGGCTTGGGATCTTGCTTTTCATGCTATTCCCATTGCGAGAATAGATCCTGAGTTTG
>Ga0307487_1000623_pt1 | contig 27048 bp, 23 predicted proteins | sample CBIW12metaG_FD_203665 | JGI IMG/M metagenome (GOLD analysis project Ga0307487, IMG submission 203665) | Sea-ice brine microbial communities from Beaufort Sea near Barrow, Alaska, United States - CBIW 1.2 | ecosystem: Environmental > Aquatic > Marine > Coastal | place: USA: Alaska | collected... | reverse complement strand
AGTATATTCAGAATTATCTCGATGAGTTTGTGTACAAACTGAACAGAAGATATTTTGGCGAAAAATTATTCGACAGGTTACTTATTGCAGCTATTTACCCATACGTGCAACATAGCGAATAGTCATATAAGATTAAATGCATTAAAACAAGCCTGCCTCCAAGGTGTTAATTACTAAATGATTCTCCATGAAAAAGTCAATCTTCGCTCTTTTACTATTTTCCATTTTCAGCATCAACTTTGCTTGTGAGGCTCAGTCAAATGCCGATGATTCCTATTTATTTAAGGAGCCAAGTTGGGATGGAACAGGCAAAATATACTTGGGTAGGGAAATTTCCCAAGTTATGGGCTTTGCCGGAAAGGATTGGTTAGAGAGAGCTGATAGAGAGCGCGAGGAAGGGATTTCAGCTGCTTTGAAGAATCTTCCAATTAATCCCAATAGTATAATTGCAGACATTGGAGCTGGTTCTGGATACTACACCTTTAGGATATCGCCCTTAGTTCCTGAAGGAAAAATCTATGCCGTGGATATTCAGGATGACGCAGTAGCTTATATTAAAAAACGAAGTGTAGAGCTTGGAATGGATAATATAATTCCCATCAAAGGAACGGAGAAGTCTCCAAACTTACCGAAAGGGCAAGTAGACCTAATAATTATGGTAGATGTGTACCACGAATTGGCCTATCCTCAAGAAATGCTGGGAGCTATTTATGAAGCACTAAAACCAGATGGGAAAATTTTACTTCTCGAATATAAAGGAGAGGATCCAACAATCGCTATTAAACCACTCCATAAAATGACCGAGCAGCAAGCCAAAAAAGAGTTGAAGTCAAATGGTTTTCAATTCGTAGAAAATGGGAAATTCCTCCCTATTCAACATTACATAATTTTTGAAAAAGTGAAGTAGATGATGAAATAGAATGATAATTAAATCTAATTATCCGCAATTACGCCAGTAGCCATAGTTTCTTTTATTTGTAAGACGGAAGATTGATGTTTCGGCAAGCTCATCACAAGTGAGGGGTGACCGAAGCGGCGTAATTGCTTGAGTTTATCCAACTATAATGCCTTTACCTCTTTACTGTGAGAAAAGCGGATATACATTTAATACAATTTTTAAATTGATTATCCGCTATGATTTCCGCTTCTCTACACCCTCTTTAATTGGAAGACTAAAGACAGGTGACCGAAGCTCACTTGACGGATGGTGTTCATTAAATTTTATGATGAACTCAATCACATTACTGGCAGAAATTAGATACGTAATTACTATTTCAGAATCTTGATTCCCACTGCCTCTACCCCTGGTAAATGATCCTGACGCATATATTGGAGGAGTGTTATCGATTTTGTGTTTATTGGAAAATTATAAGGTAAGGTGTCATAGCGAGTATATGCATTCCCAAATCCTTCGCCTAGAGGTTCGCCGGACTTTGGGTTAAACAAGTGAATATTCACTAATTTATTATCAAGAATAACTCCTGAGGAATCTCTACTCAACACTCTGAGATAGCAATTGGAGAAGGCATAATCCTCGTTGAATTTTACAGCCAAAAGATTTGCAGAGCCAGGAAGTTCTATTTCCCCCAGCTCAAAGTTCAAGCTATCATCCATTCCCCAACTGTTATTGTTAATCGGCTGGAAATCCTCATAAAGTCTGTTACCAGAGCTACAGGAAATGATAATAGTCAAGGCCAGTGAATATCCCAAAACCTTTACTTTACTCATTATCCGGTTTGTTAGGATTGGGACCTTGATTCTTTCTAGGAGGGAATTTCTTTTTATTTCCACTTGACTTTTGTTCAGGATTGGTTGAGAAAGATTCACCCTGGGGATTAGAAGAACCTTGTACGTTCTGTCTGCTTGGCTTTCCTTTCACTTGATCCTTTGGTGAATTGTGTTTTGCGCCAAGTTCTGCGTTAGGATTTTTATTTTTATTCCTGTTTTTGTTGGGTCTTTTATTCTTATTTCCAGCAGGTTGTATCTCCTGCTCTTTGTTTTCTGGTTTTGGTGTTGTAGGGGCAGCTGATTGAGGTCTTGGGGCGGTGGGGTTTTGTTCCTGAAACTTATTTTTAATTTTAGGCTTCTTTTTCCTTTTAAGTGGTGCAGCCGGTGCAAATTTTTTGTCCAAGAGCTCTAATTCCCGCGTTGACTTAGCGGCTAAATCTTCGATTTCCGATGCTTCATTAAACTGAAGATTGAACACTTTCTTTCCAGCGGTATTTATCTCCTGTATTGCCTTTACACGTTCGCATGAAATGTTATGCCAGTCATTATCATTGTTGTAGCTGAACCACATCATCTTTCTGAAGATATCAGTTTTCTGAAGTTTAGCGGGGCCAGATTCAGTGAGCAGAGGTCGTTCAACATTTGGTATATCCTTTATGGCATCCATATAGGTATCCAATTCATAATTCAGACAGCATTTTAAGCGTCCACACTGGCCGCTCAGTTTTCCTGGATTAAGTGATAAATTCTGATATCTGGCAGCAGAAGTGCTCACGCTTTTGAAATCTACCAACCAGGTGGAGCAGCACAATTCACGACCACAGACCCCAATTCCTCCTAATCTTCCTGCTTCTTGCCTCAAACTTATCTGACGCATCTCCACTCTGATTCGAAATTCTCCCGCCAATAATTTGATGAGTTCTCTAAAATCAACACGATCATCGGCTGAGTAATAGAAAGTTGCTTTGGAGTTGTCAGACTGATATTCTATATCTGACATTTTCATTTTGAGCCCTAGCTCATCCACAATCTGGCGACAGCGATACAAAGTAGGAATCTCTCTATTCTGAGCTTCACCCCACTTCTCCATGTCCTTTTGATTAGCTACTCGATAGATCCGAAGAATGTTGTCGTCATCACGGACTTTTCGCTTCTGCATTTGTAGACGCACTAGCTCACCCTGAAGAGAAACGTATCCTATATGATGACCGTTAGGCACATCAACTACCACAGGATCTCCTGTATTGAGGGCGAGGAAGTCTACATTTCTGTAATATTCTTTCCGTCCTCCCTTAAATTTGATTTCAATAATATCAAAAGTATCTACCTCGGGAATACCCATGTGGGTAAGCCAGTCAAAGGCATTCATTTTATTACAATCGCTCGTGCCGCAGCTGCCATTATTTTGACATCCGCCAGTACCTCCTGAGGAAGTTGAGCATGTACTACATCCAGACATAATATTTTTACAGAGCCTTGACTCTGGATTTTTAAGTTAATTCGTCAATTTCAAGATATCCAATCCTATATCCTTACGGAAATTGGAGTTTTCCCAACTGATCTTTTCTACTGTTGAATAGGCATTTTGCAAAGACTCTTGTAGGTTGTTCCCTGTCCCTGTCACAGCAATTACCCTTCCACCATGATTGGTTAATTCGCCCACCTCATTTCTTATGGTTCCAGCATGAAAAATCATGCTACTTTCGTTTGATTCAGGGAGTGAAATGGTAAATCCCTTTTCATAAGACCCAGGATATCCGCCACTCACCATCACTACGGTAGTAGCATATTTGGGAGAGATTTTTAGCTCATAGGAACTTAACGTTCCCGTTCCTATGGCGTGCAGCAAACCCAGAAAATCACTCTCGATTCTAGGTAAGACTGCTTCAGTCTCAGGATCTCCCATCCTTACATTGTACTCAATTACTTTTGGTTCGCCATCTAAATTCATCAATCCGATGAAAATAAAGCCCTTGTAATCGATATTTTCCTTTACTAATCCCTCTACTGTAGGTTTTACTACCAGATCATCCACTTTCTTCATGAATGCTTCATCTGCAAAAATCACAGGGCTGACAGCTCCCATTCCTCCTGTATTCAAACCGGTATCACCTTCGCCAATTCTTTTATAGTCTTTAGCTTCAGGCAAAATCTTGTAGGTATTGCCGTCTGTGGCTACAAAAACGGAAAGCTCGATTCCGGTGAGAAATTCTTCAATCACTACTTTTGATGAAGCCACACCGAATTTTTTATCCACTAGCATTTCTTTAAGAGAGTCTTTGGCCTCCTGTAAAGTTTGACAGATTAACACACCTTTGCCAGCGGCTAATCCATCTGCTTTTAGTACTATAGGGAGATTTTGAGTTTCTAAGTAGGCAATTCCAGCTTCCAATTCATTTGCTTTGAAAGTAGCATAGGAGGCAGTTGGGATATTATTTCGCTGCATAAAGCGCTTTGAAAAATCCTTGCTGCCTTCCAAGGTTGCCGCTAATTGTGAGGGTCCAACTACAGGCACATCACATGTTTCTTCATGATATTTAAGATCGTCGGTGATTCCTTTGACCAAAGGCTCTTCTGGGCCTACGACCACTAAGCCTATTTTTTTGGCTACAATAAATGCGCGAATTTCAGCAAAGTCGTTAATACCTAGATCGACATTAGTTGCTATTTCGGCTGTTCCGGCATTTCCCGGTGCAATGTATAAAAGTGAGCAATCGCTACTTTGTACGATTTTCCAGGCGAAGGCATGTTCTCTGCCTCCGCTTCCCAATAAGAGTATGTTCATTGACTCGATTCCGATTAATTGGCATGCTCGGAGATAAACTTGATTCTATAGACCCGCAACTCATCTTCGGCGAAATCTTCTTCCTCTAATTCTTCCAATGCTGCTTTGATTTGATCACTTTCGGCATTCATGAAATAATCCCGAAGCATATCTTCCCGGTCATCATCCATAATGTTTTCGATATAGTAATCTATATTTAGTTTTGTTCCGCTATAAATAATCTGCTCTATTTCATGGAGCAAATCACTCATGGTCATATTGAGGTTTTCTGCAACCTCATCCAGATTGATCTTGCGGTCGATCTGCTGGATAATTGAAATTTTCACCTTTGATCGGGTGCCTGATGACTTTACAACCACATCGGAGGCAGTTTCAATTTCATTCTCCTCCACATAAGTATTGATCAACTTAAGGAATGGTGCTCCAAATTTAGCTACTTTTCCCATACCTACCCCATTGATCTGAGCCAGCTCATCCCGAGTGGTCGGGTAGATAGTTGCCATTTCTTCCAAAGATGGATCTTGGAAGATTACATAGGGAGGCAATCCTTTGGAACGCGCTACTTTTTTTCGTTCTGCTTTGAGCAATTCAAAAAGCCTCTCATCGTAGGCTACTGAATTATTTATCTCAATATCTGCCTGCTCGGTCTGTACCTCAGCGGCGAAATCATGATCTTCATAGAGATCTAATTTATAGGGCTCTTTGAGAAATTTTTTGCCTTTTGGAGTGATTTTAAGTATTCCATAGGTCTCGATATCCTTCTCAAGCATATCAAGAATCATCACTTGACGGATAACGCCAACCCAAGTTTTCTCAGGAGTATTTTTTCCTTTTCCAAAAACGGGTAACTTATTATGGGAATAACTCTCGACATAATCAGTGGATTCGCCGATGATAACTTTCACTAAGTGATCGAGACCAAATCGTTCATTTGTCTGCTTAGCTGCTTCCAAAACGGTAGTTACTAATTCCTTTCCTTCAAAGGTCTCTCTTTTACGTACACAATTGTCGCAGAAACCACAGTCATCATCAAGTGTTTCTCCGAAATAGTTTAGGATAAATTTTCTCCTACACACTCCAGTTTCAGAATATGCAGCCATCTCCTGAAGCAATACCTTGGCGTTTTCCCGCTCTGTTACTGCTTTATCTTTATTAAATTTATCCAGCTTCACGATGTCCTCATTGCGATAGAACATCAAGCAATGGCCTTCTAATCCATCTCTACCTGCGCGACCTGTCTCTTGATAATAGCCCTCCAGTGATTTTGGCACATCATAGTGAATCACAAATCGAACATCCGGCTTGTCAATACCCATTCCAAAAGCAATGGTCGCCACAATTACGTCCAATTCCTCATTTAGAAAGTCATCTTGGTTTTTGATTCTTACATGAGAATCTAATCCAGCGTGATAAGGCGCAGCATTTATCTGATTTACTCTCAACAAATTTGCAATCTCTTCTACCTTTTTTCTACTTAGGCAATAGATAATTCCAGATTTCCCTTTGTGACCTTTGATGAATTTGATGAGTTGTTTTTTTGACTCATTCTTCACTTTTGGTCTCACCTCATAAAACAGATTGGTTCTGTTGAAAGATGATTTGAAAAGATCAGCCTCTTCCATGTGGAGGTTTCGCTGAATATCCTGCTGTACTTTTGGAGTAGCAGTGGCTGTCAAGGCAATAATCGGTAAATCCGGTGCAATCTGAGCAACTATAGATTTGATTCTTCGATATTCCGGACGGAAGTCATGGCCCCATTCTGATATACAATGCGCCTCATCTATCGCTACAAAGCTCAGATGTGCCGATTTTAGAAATTGAATGTTCTCTTCTTTTGTAAGCGATTCTGGAGCTACATAAAGGAGCTTAGTTTTCTTTTTCAGAACTTCACTTTTCACTTTGTTCGCTTCCGATTTATTAAGAGTCGAATTGAGAAAGTGCGCATTGATGCCAAGTGCCTGCAGTTGATCTACTTGATTTTTCATCAAGGCTATCAAAGGAGATATGACTATGGCAGTGCCTTCATTCACCACAGCCGGAAGCTGATAGCACAGGGATTTTCCTGCGCCTGTTGGCATGATGACAAAGGTGTTCTTCTTGTTGAGCAAGTTGTCAATAATCAACTCTTGGTTGCCTCTGAATTTACTGAAGCCAAAGATTCTTTTAAGATCTGCTTTTACTTTTTCTTCCACGTTGTGATTTGGGGGGCTTAAAGGGTAATTAAAGCCTGAAAACAGGAATCATTTATTACTTTCATACCTTTGTTCAAAACTAGTGATAAACACAGGTAAAATTGAATTTAACTAAAAATATTAGAAATATAGCTACTCGAGTGCTTCAAAATGAAGCTCAGGCGATCTTAAATCTCATAGATTATTTAGATGGTGATTTTGATGCATGCGTAAAACATATTTTGAAGTCAAAAGGTAGGGTGGTGATTACCGGAGTCGGGAAGAGCGCAATCATTGCTCATAAGATAGTCGCTACACTCAACTCCACTGGAACTCCAGCGATCTTTATGCATGCCGCAGATGCAATTCACGGAGACTTGGGAATGATCCAGGAGCAAGATAGTATTATTTGCATTTCCAAAAGCGGGAATACTCCTGAGATAAAAGTGTTGGTTCCCCTGATGAAAAACTTGGGATCTGTCTTAGTCGCTTTGGTGAGTAACCCCAAAAGTTATCTTGCTGAGAATGCAGATTATGTGTTAAATGCAACGATCGGAGAGGAAGCCTGCCCCATGAATTTGGCGCCAACCACAAGTACAACAGCTCATCTTGCCCTAGGAGATGCTTTGGCAGTTTGTCTACTGGAAGCCAGGGGTTTTACTTCCGATGATTTTGCAAAATACCATCCCGGCGGATCTTTGGGCAAACAGTTGTATCTCAAAGTAGAGGATGTACTGGGTAGTCAAGAGATTCCAGTGGTCAATGAAAATGCTGGTCTGGCAGAAGTGATTTTAGAAATATCAGGTAAGCGACTCGGAGCAACTTCCGTAGTGGATAATGAGGGCCAGCTTAAAGGAATTATTACTGATGGAGACTTACGGAGAATGCTTCAAAAAAGTCTGGATATTCAGTCCTTAGTTGCCAAAGATATTATGACATTAAATCCAAAGTTTATTTCAACCCACGAATTTGCCATTCGTGCATTGAATATGATGAAAAATCATAATATCACGCAACTAGTAGCTATGGATGGCGATAAAATCGCTGGATTTGTTCATATTCATGAATTGATGAAAGAAGGAATCGTTTAACCTTAGCATGGAGCAAAAACCTTATATTCTGATTATGGCCGGAGGAATTGGCTCTAGATTCTGGCCACATAGCAGAAGAAAATGTCCTAAACAATTTTTAGATATTCTGGGTACCGGCCGGTCCTTACTTCAAATGACTTTTGATCGGTTCAGAGAATTTGCAGATACGGATCAATTTGTGGTCATCACCTACAAAAAATACCTGCATCTGGTCAAAGAACAATTACCAGAATTGCGTGATACGCAAATATTAATTGAGCCTTTAAGAAAAAATACGGCGACTTGTATTGCCTATGCTACCTACAGAATTCATGCCCTTGATCCTTCTGCCACTTTGATTGTGACACCTGCCGATCATTTGATTTTGCAGGAAAAGAAATTTGCCAAGACACTAGCTCAAGCTGTTGAAGCAGCTCAGGAAGATGGCAGACTGATCACATTAGGAGTTAAGCCAAATCGGCCTGAGACGGGCTACGGATACATTCAATACCTAGAGGTTCCGCAGATGAAGGCATTAAAAGTTAAAACCTTTACTGAGAAGCCAAACGCTAAGCTTGCAGCTACCTTTTTAGAGAGTGGTGATTTCGTCTGGAACTCAGGAATATTTGTATGGAAAGCCATGGGCTTGATCGAGGCAATCGAGGAATTTATGCCTGATCTTGCCGAGGTTTTTGATGAAGGAAGAGCAGTGTATGGATCTCCTGAAGAAAGTAAATTTGTAGCAAATGCATATCCTCAAGCCAAAAGTATATCTATTGATTATGGGATCATGGAAAAATCAAACAAAGTCTACGTGATTTTGGGGGATTTTGGATGGTCTGACTTGGGGTCGTGGAATAGTCTACACGACCATCAAATAAAGGATGAGCACAATAATGTAGTGGAAGCCAATGCCATGCTCTATGACACCACCAACAGCTTTATCAAGGTTTCAAAAGATAAATTGGTAGTAGTGCAAGGCCTAGAAAATTACTTGGTAAACGAAACCGATAATGTGCTATTGATCTGTAAATTGGATGCTGAGAAAAAATTCAGGGAGTTTGTCTCCAATGCTAAAAAGAAAGGGGAAGATTATATATAACCTTCCCCTTTGAATATTTGATTAATTATAAATTACTTTTTACGCTGACGTATTGCTTCATAGATAGCTACTCCTGCAGAAACAGAAACATTCAAACTCTCAATATTTCCTGCCATTGGAATCTTCACTTTTTCATTCACTATACCCATTAATTCGGCAGAGATTCCATCTTCTTCGGACCCCATCACCATTGCAACGGGAACGGAGAAGTCGGCGTCATACATTGATTTCTCTGTTTTTTCAGTCACAGCAATCAGAATAAGACCTGATTTTTGCAAATCTCTACAGGTATAAAACAGATTTTTCACCCTTACTATTGGAAGGAAATTTAATGCGCCAGCAGAAGTTTTGATGGCGTCTGAGTTGATTTGAGCACTTCCTTTTTCGGGAATTACAATTGCATCAACTCCTGCACATTCGGCCGTTCTGGCGATAGCTCCGAAATTTCTAACATCAGTAATCCGGTCTAAAATCAAAATTAAAGGCGATTTCCCAACGTTGAAGCAGCTTTCTATCACATTGTCCAGCGAGGCATATTCTAAAGCAGACATCTGTGCTACCACACCTTGATGGTTTTTTCTGGTAACTCTATTCAATTTCGCTTCAGGTACTCTTACGACTGGAACATGTTCAGTTTTACATACTTTAAGCAGTTCTTTGATCAGGTCGTTATTCAGTTCTTTTTGAACTAAAACTTTATCAATATCTTTTCCAGCGAGGATAGATTCCATCACTGCTCTTGTGCCAAAAATAAAATCTTTCTCGTGGGCGGTTTTCTCAATCAGAAAGCCATCTTTCCGCTTCTCCATAGGGATATATTTTTAAACCAGACCGGCTGATATGCCCTAGATCGGTTTAAGGTGTAATAATGTGGGGTGAGTATGTTTTTTACCCGCGCAAAGGTAAAGCGAATTTTCGAACTCTCGGTACTACCTCCATAAGTCCAAACTTCCCGATCCAAGAAGAAATTTACCTCGATAGGAGGTCCCATGACGATATAAACCATCCCTCTATCTGTTTTCCAACCTTCTTTAAAGTCCGTAAATAGGATATTGGCAAATTCAATTTGACGGAAATACTCGCGAATGAGCTCTTTGGAAATGTCTTTGTTACGCGTCATGTTCAGCCAATATTGATCCAGGGCTTTTTTCTTATCGGTAGACGACTCTAAAGCATCATATTCTTTTTTTGTTGAAATATAAGTTACCATTTCTATCATTTCATCCCAGTCTTTTACTTTCGGAAATGCCTGGTGGGTGGTTTTCAGCACTAGTCCAGTACGTGCAGAAGTATCACTCTGAATAAAATAATATCCAATTTGACCAAACTGTTGAGGGACATTTGCCAAGAAATCACCCTGATCTATTACTTCAATTTCCTTTGCTACGGAAGCGGGTTTAGTTTCCATAGGAGGATATGGCACCTCCAATTGGGCGGGATAATAAAACCCATGCAGACTGGGATTGCCTTCTGTTTTGAAAAGTAAGGACTCCCCTGCATTGAGGTAGTTTTGGTCAAAGCCTACGTTATTTGCGAAGTAAGCCCCAAAGTTTGGCTGATCATAAACGAATTCACTTTTTAGATCTACCGAATAGAAATATTCATCCCCTTGCCGTGTATCCAAAACGGTAAAAAGAGCGATGGCAGTGGTCGTTGAACTTGGTACTTCCACTATTTTTTCGAAGACCCAATTTCTATCAGTATCTAGCTTCAGGTCTGCAGAGGTGAGTAGAATAGATAATTCTGGAGTTATTTCCTGATCATAACTATCCAGTATTGAATAAGTAAAACTGAAAGAGTTGATGTCAGGATTTTCCTCAATTTTCTCGACCTGCAACTGGATCTTAAAACTGTTGCTACTCGCTTTAATAGGAATTATTTTCAACGCCAATCTGGAATATCGTGAGTAGCGTAACGTTTGGTTGAGATTGCTCAAGGTATTCTGTGAAAAGGACGGAATAGCAATAGCAGTAAAGAGAATCAAAAAAATAATCAGTCGGTTTGTTTTGTAGTTCATCGGGTGTAGTTCTCGGGTTTGGGAAAATAACCTTACTTTTGACAAAATAGTAAAATTTTGTATGGCTACCTATACAACGGAAATCGCTTCTGATAAGTTAATCAGCGACAACCCAATTCATCAACGACTCCTGAAGGCATACATTGCTGCTCAGCCCTGGATTTCTGGCAAATTGCTGGAAGTTGGTTGTGGTGAAGGTCGTGGCGTAGAAATTCTTTTGCCTCTGGCAGAAAATTATTTAGGATTGGATAAAATTCAGGAAGTGATTGATGAGCTGAAAACTCGTTTTCCCAAGGTGGAATTTCGTCAGGCAGTTATTCCTCCCTTTGCTGGGATCAAGGATAATTCGTTTGACACAGTAGTTAGCTTTCAGGTGATAGAGCATATCGATAACGACCGACTTTTTCTCGAAGAAATCTATCGAGTGCTTAAGCCTGGGGGAAAGGCTGTGATCTCTACCCCTAATATTAATCATACCCTTTCGCGAAATCCTTGGCATGAACGGGAATATACCCCACAGCAATTGATCGACTTGTCTTCTTCCATCTTTGATGAAGTGGAGGCTCGGGGAGTAGGCGGAAATGAGAACGTGTGGGCATATCACGAGGCAAACCGCAAATCTGTGCAAAAGATTATGCGATTCGATATTTTTGATTTACAACATAAGCTTCCAGCGGCGGTACTTCGCATGCCTTATGAGATTCTCAATCGCATGAACCGTAATAAACTTCATCAGCAACAGGGGAAAAGCGTAGTGGATATTACCCATGAAGATTACCCGATTGTAGATGATCCTGCGGAAGGGTTGGATTTGTTTTATGTGCTTAGAAAGAAGCGTTAAAATAGTGTCAAGAATCAAGTACAAAGTACCAAGTATCTAGAAATTAGAGTCAAGGGGATAGAATTGAGTTTTATTGGATAGATTCAAGCTTAAATGTGATGATAAGTTATACTACAGAATAGGAGACAAAATGTCTGGTCCTGATCTCTGTCTTTGTCTGCAAAAAAGCCAATAAATAAATACTGTTCTCACTTTTCATCCATTGGACCAAAATTTCGGTGACTGAGCTTTTCTGGATCAACCAGAGGTAATCAGACTAGTGACAAGAAAGGGATAATACTATTTAAAAAAGCATTGGTCTTATGATCAGACGTTCCTACATGAACGCGAATCAAACATTTTTCTACCTACCCAACCTTCATATTAAAGGATTTTTAGATCTAAGGGCTAAGCGTTAATTGACTAACAGATTGAACATCTACTTTAGTATAATTTGCTGACCTTGGGCATATAGGGATATTTGGTTGGCATTTAATATATGTTGGAGTAAAGTAGCGTTCCAGCAGAACGCTTGGTGAGGTGAAAAGAATAGAGTTAGACAAAATTAGACTACTAAGCTTCTAGAATGGACTGAAGCATCTCGGACTCTCAGCAACGTAAAACCTCAAAATTAATAGATGCTAAGTGTGGTGACACTCTTAAAAACCTTGTACCCTTAAGCTGAATAATCACAAAAAAAAGGACTCAAATCATCTTCGAATCCTTTTCCATTTTACGATAAATCGTTTTTAACTATCTTCTTTGCAACGCTCCACCACTCTGCTGTGGACCCAAGAATTGCTCCATTCTCAGTTTTATTTCCTGAGCTTTTTCCTGATAACCTCTCTCTTCCAATAGTGGAATGAAATACTTTATCATCTCCACCGAAATCATCATTTCTCGGTCATACTCTCTATTTTCTTGAGTATAGAACTCAATCATGTCCAAGGATTTCTTAGAGACTTCCTCAATGATATCCAATGCTTTTTCATCTTCACCCACTTCAAAGAACAAAGGCACAGATTGTCCACTTGACAGGTCATAAGGAATAGCTTTATTAGGCATGACCTGTAAACCGTAATTCAGAAGTGTAGCGGCCTTTTCCATTTTGTTCTCATCAAGTAATGCAATGACAATCGAATTCAAAGCACTTCTGTGATTGGAAGCAAATCTTCGATACTCCTCATCCAAGTAGGCATCTGGATTATCCATTCCTCGGAAGGCAAACTTGGTCATGTAGTTTTCATAAGCCAAGTCAGCATTGACCAATTCCTCTCGAGCAGCGTCTGGTTTTTGAACTGGAAGTAATCTATAGGTTAAGCCTTCATTGACTACATGGTCGCTCATATTTATTCCAATGGTAGAAAGTGAAGTATTGTTAAAATAAATCGGTCTCTCCCAGTTGTTGGTAGTGATTAGATCGATAAGCATCAATGTGCCTTTGGTGACGTAATTTCCTTTGATCTGAAGATTGATTTGAGGAGTGAAAAGACCTCTCATATTTTCTGGAATAATGTCCTTGTTCATCACTGCAGCGCTGTCCACTTCCAAAATTAAATTTCTCGAAGGAACCATATTTGCTACAGATTTTCCGCCGGTTTCCATTTTCAGCAATGGCGAGCCTGCGTTTAATAGCTTCAAATACTCGCTTACCGAAATAGCATTCATCCCTTCTCTTTCCATTACGTAGAGCACATCGTTGGTGCCTTTCTGATAGCGCTCAGGCTTTAGACTAAATGGAAGGGCTTCAGATTCATTTACAGCTCGTGCCATTTGATCTACATACCAGTCTGTATCAAAGTAACTGAGTACTATCACTCTTACGTCTGTACGGAATCCTTCCACTTCCTGCACATACCAAAGTGGGAAAGTGTCATTATCTCCGCCCGTGAAAAGAATTGCATTAGGAGCGCAGGATGCCAGGAAGTTTCTCGCAGAATCTACTGAGAAGTACCTTCCCTTACGGTTGTGGTCATTCCAGTTTTGAGCGCCCATAATTCCAGCAACAGGAATCGTGAGCAAGGTGGCGATGATACCCGCTGTTGGGAGATTTTTAGTGAGTTTGCCTATCATGTGTGCTATTGCCATCACTCCGATGCCAGCCCAGATTGCAAACGCGTAGAAACTACCCACATAAATATAATCTCGCTCTCTTGGCTCCACAGGTGGGGAATTCAAGTAAAGTACTAACACCACTCCCATCATTAGGAAGAGCATAAGGCTGACATAAAATGACTTTGGATCGACCTTGGCTTGGAAAAATAAGCCGATGATTCCCAATAGCAGAGGAAGCATCAAATAATTATTTTGCCCTTTGTTCTCCGTGATGTAATCAGGATAATCTTTGAATGCATCGGCAATCCCGATCCAAGGAGCATCTGAGAAGTCTGACTCACGACCTGAGAAATTCCACATGAAATATCGCCAATACATGTGGCCCAATTGGTGGGAAAACATGAAATAAATATTGTCTGAGAAGGTAGGTTCTTGACCTTCTTTTAAGCCCAACTTTTGTCTGTAAAGGCGTTTGTGACTTTCCTGAGTAGAATAGATTCTGGGTAGAATAGTCGTCTTAGTAGGATCGTAGGTGTTTTCCAAAGAATAATCTACGATCTCATATTTGTCCTTACCCTTCATATATACAGGTGCACCTTCTTGCTGAGACACTAATTGCGCAGTGAAATACTGTCCATGCAGCAACGGCCTATATCCATATTGCTCACGCTTCAGATAGGAAACGTAGCTAATGATATCTTTAGGAGCATTTTCATTAATCACAGGATCTTGATTAGCCCTGATTACAATCAGGGCATAACTGGAATACCCGATAAGTATAAAAATAAATGAAAGTAAGACCGTGTTGAGAATAGCATTTCCCTTCTTTCTAGAATAGCGATAAGCATAATACACCGCTGCAAAAAATAAAATTATAAAGACTACAATTCCAGAACCGAATGGCAATCCAAGACTATTGACAAAGAAAATCTCCATGGAACCTGCTAGACTGGGAAGTCCAGGAATGATCAGGTTGTTAATAATAATCAACCCTACACCACCTAGGAACATAGAGATAATCGCACCTTTTAAATTCGGTTTTTCGTATTTCTTGAAATAGTAAATCAAGGCCAAAGCCGGCAACGTCACCAAGTTCAGCAAGTGAACTCCTATGGATAATCCTACCAAGTAGGCAATGAAAATCATCCATTTATTTTCTTCACGAGGGTCTTTTATTACATCCCACTTCAAAAATGCCCAGATTACAATTGCTGTGAAAAACGAGGACATTGCATACACTTCGGACTCGGTTGCGGAGAACCAAAAACTATCTGAGAAAGTATAAACCAACGCACCAACGATTCCAGCTCCCATCAACGTGATAGTTTCGCCCTTACCTTCTTTGCCTTCTACAACTTTGAAAAGCCTTCTTCCAAATAAAGTGATAGACCAAAAAAGGAATAAAATCGAGAAGCTGGAGAAAAGTGCTGAGCCTATATTCATCCAATAGGCGACATCCAGAGGATTTCCTAAGGCAAGGAAACTAAACATTCTGTAGACCAAAAGGAAAAATGGAGCTCCTGGAGGGTGAGGCACCTGAAGCTTATAGGCAACTGCAATAAACTCCCCTGGATCCCAAAAACTTGCCGTAGGCTCGACAGTGAGTACATATACTAGAGTAGCTACCGCAAAAACGACCCAGCCGGTCACATTATTGATTTGCTTGTAATTGAGCATTTTAATCGAATTTGAATCACGAAAATAATTAATTATTAGGCATTCTAGCCCTTTTTAGCACTTTTTAAAGTAGAATGTATTTGGATCCCTAGACTTATTGTGATAAAGATTACAGAGTCGAACTGATTTTGCCTGTACTTTTGTTGTGTAGAAAAATTGAAAAACTATGAGCGATAAACCTAAATCATTTCAAGAATTGATTAGTGGAGACAAACCTGTGCTGGTAGATTTCTTTGCTACTTGGTGCGGACCATGCAAAACGATGCAGCCAATATTAGAAGATACCGCCAAGCAATTGGGAGTTAAAGTAAAAATCCTCAAAGTAGATGTGGACAAAAACCAAGCTGCGGCAAGTAAATTTCAAGTTCGTGGAGTTCCTACCTTGATTCTATTTCAAAATGGAAAAATTCTTTGGAGAGAATCAGGCGTTATACCAGCTCATCAATTGGTAAGTACTATTAACGCAGCTGTAAAGTAAATAGGAACTTTCTTATGTGATAAATGTCATTCTGCGATCAGAACAGTAAGCTTACTTTTGATTAATAATTAGATAATAAAGGAAAATAACAGATATGATAATCGAACAAATTTATACAGGATGTCTTGCCCAAGGTGCTTACTACATAGAATCTGATGGAGAAGCAGCCGTGATAGATCCATTGAGAGAGGTGCAGCCTTATATAGAAAAAGCTGAGCGAAGAAATGCGAAAATTAAATACGTGTTTGAAACTCACTTTCATGCAGACTTCGTATCTGGTCATCAAGATTTAGCTGCTAAAACAGGAGCTCAGATTGTCTATGGTCCAACTTCGATGAAGTTAGGTTTCGATGCCATAATCGCAACAGACGGACAAGAGTTTCAAATTGGTAAAGCAAAAATCAAGTTGATCCATACTCCTGGACATACCATGGAAAGCGCCTGCTATTTGCTCTATAATGAAGAAGGAAAAGCAGAGGTGATTTTCACTGGAGACACCCTATTTATAGGGGATGTCGGACGACCTGACTTAGCCCAGAAAGTGATTGCGGATCTCACTCAGGAAAAATTAGCCGGACACCTCTATGATTCTTTGAGAAACAAAATCATGCCTTTAACTGATGAGTTGATTGTCTATCCGGCTCACGGTGCAGGTTCGGCCTGTGGTAAAAATATGAGCAAGGAAACCTCTGATACGCTAGGCAATCAAAAGAAAACGAATTACGCACTTCAGGAGATGAGTAAGGCCCAATTTATCAAAGAAGTGCTGACAGGGTTGACTCCGCCGCCAGCTTATTTTCCGCAAAACGTAATGATGAACATTCAGGGTTATGATAGCATTGACCAGGTATTGGCAAGAGGAGTGAAACCACTTTCACCTGAAGAATTTGAAATTGCTGCTAACCAAACAGGAGCGCTGATTTTGGATACCAGAGCACCGCAGGTTTTTGCAAAAGAATTTGTTCCTAACTCAGTCAATATAGGAATTGATGGAAGCTTCGCCGTTTGGGTAGGAGCGATGATACCTGATTTGAAGCAAGAAATATTAGTAGTAGCTGAGGAAGGCAGAGAAGAAGAGGTAATCACCAGACTCGCCAGAGTGGGATATGATTATGCGATTGGTTTCTTGAAAGGCGGAATTGAAGCCTGGAAGAAAGCTGGAAAAGAGATCGATCATATCAAATCTATTACCGTAGATGAGCTGGCAGAAATCCAAAAGACTTCCCCTGACGTCCAGATTCTAGATGTGAGGAAAGAAAGTGAATTCCAGTCTGAGCATATAAGGCAGGCTGAAAATACTCCTCTAGATTACATCAATGAAAGCATGACGAAAATCGATAAGGATAAAACACATTATGTGCATTGTGCTGGAGGATATAGATCTATGATTTTTAATTCAGCACTCAGAGCAAGAGGTTATGACCAATTGATAGACGTCCAAGGCGGCTTTATTGACTTAAAGGAATCAGGAAAATTTGAGGTGACCGATTATGTATGTCCAACAACACTACTATGAGAGTATCAAGAATTAAGTATCAAGTAGTAAGTAGCCAGTATTAAAATGGCAGAATCAAGAAACCAGATCAAAGAAATAGAATTATAGATTGGTAGTCTGTGTCCTCACAGATCACTTGTTTTAGTTTCTCTCGTCAGGTTATAAATGTTCTTCCATTTTCTGGGAATATGCGCCTAAAAGCAATATAGGAATTGGTTAACTCTAGCGATTCGCTACTTCGGTCTCCGCTCACTAGTTTTCCCGCCAAAGAGGATAAGGTTACTCATATCAAATAGGAGTTAAATACTTAGAAAAATCACCCGAACACAGAACTTATGAATCAACTAATAGACTGGCTGAGCCAGCCTTGGCCATGGTATGTGGCAGGTCCAATGATCGGACTCACCGTACCTGCCTTATTAATCTTAGGAAATAAATCTTTTGGGATTTCTTCCTCCCTTCGTCATGTTTGCGCCATTTGCATACCAGCCGGAATTCCTTTTTTTAATTATAACTGGAGAAAGGAAATGTGGAACCTGATGTTTGTTTTAGGAATTATTGTAGGTGGTTTTATTGCTACACAGTTTCTCAGCAATCCCAATGAGATAATCATCGCAGATGCCACAAGAGCAGACTTGAGTGCTTTAGGAATTACGGATTTTGGATCTTTGATGCCAGCAAGTATCTTTTCTTGGGAAAATCTCTTCACCGCCAAAGGGGTATTGTTTTTCGTGATTGGAGGATTTATGGTCGGCTTCGGTACCCGATATGCAGGAGGATGTACCTCTGGACACGCGATTATGGGAATTAGTGCCTTGCAATGGCCCTCTTTAGTTGCCACAATGTTTTTTATGATAGGTGGGTTTTTCATGACTCATGTTTTGTTTGAGCCATTGATGAATCTGGTAGGATTTTAAAAAAAAGCTATGTTGACAAAAGAAAAAATAACGCAGGAGGCGGTGTGCGATTCACCTAACTCCCAAGTGAATTCAGAAAATGGATTGGCTTTAGTAAAATATATCATTATGGGAATTCTTTTTGGGATCGTCTTTGTGAAGGCAGAGGTTATCTCTTGGTATAGAATTCAAGAGATGTTTCGATTGCAATCCTTCCACATGTATGGAGTGATAGGTTCAGCAGTAGTTACGGGAATGATTTCTATACAGTTGATCAAGAGATTAAAAATCAAGTCTATCGCTGGTGAAAACATTATTATTCCTAAAAAAGAATTCCGTAAGGGACAGATTATTGGTGGATTTATCTTTGGATTAGGCTGGGCGATTACTGGGGCCTGTCCAGGGCCTTTATTTGCGCAGATTGGAAGTGGCTATTCAGTGGTCTTGGTTACCTTAATTTCAGCGATTGCCGGTACCTGGGTATATGGCAAGTTTTCGGACAAGTTGCCGAATTAGAGGGTTATTAATATGAATTTAAAAAAACCACATTCAGAAATGGAAGTGGTTTTTTCAATCAAAGACTTTTTTCATAATGAATCGAATTAGAAAAATGGCTGCGACGATGACAGATCCGGCGATGAGAAATTCCATAGCGTAGTAGTTGGTTTTGGGACTTCAATGTAACCAGTTTCGAGTTTCATTGTTACCCATATAGGGGTTATGCTATCAATCTTTCTTACTTTTGTGCACCTATTAAATTCCGATTTTTGATGAACGCACTTTCCAAAAGACGTGTAGCCCTTGGGGCCTTCTTCTTTTTTGTGGGATTATGCTTTGCCTCTTGGGCAGCACGTATTCCAGATATTCAAGCCAAATTTGACCTTTCCGAAGGTCAATTGGGTACCTTACTACTTTTTCTCCCAATTGGTTCTTTGACAGGGCTTCCACTTGCCGGATGGGCGGTTTACCGATATGGTAGTCGGATCGTGGTGATGCTTGGGAGTTTTGCCTATGCAATGACTTTACCTCTGATTGGTTTGAGCGATTCACTCTATGTGTTGGCTCCAGTGTTGATTCTTTACGGCATGTTGGGCAATGTGATGAACATCTCGCTGAATACTCAGGCGCTTGCCCTAGAAGACGAAATGGGTAAAAGTATTTTGGCTTCATTTCATGGTCTTTGGAGTCTGGCAGGTTTTACAGGAGCTGGTATTGGTGCTGCTATGATTGCCTCAGGTGCATCTCCCGCAATTCATTACACTGTGGTGATGGCCCTTTCTATAGTTATTATTTTGAGTGCCAAAGGTTACGTAGTAAAGGATAAGAAAGTATCTGGAGCAGGAGGAATGGTGATGAAAAAGCCCGATGCTTTATTGTTGAGAATTAGCATGATTGCATTTCTGGGAATGATGGCAGAAGGCTGTATGTTTGATTGGTCTGGGGTATATTTCAAGAAAGTAATCAAAGCTGATCCGTCCATGATAGCGCTGGGCTACGTGGCATTCATGGGAGCAATGGCTTCCGGCAGATTCCTTACCGATAAAATTGCAGCCAGATTTACCAAAGTAGCAGTAATTCAGGTAAGCGGCGTTTTGATATTTGCTGGCTTGATGTTATCTGTAGTGTTCTCAACAGTTGTCGTTTCTACTCTTGGATTTCTATTGGTAGGATTCGGTGTCGCCTCTATTATACCTTTATCTTATAGTATAGCCGGTAGATCAAAATTGTACACTCCAAGTGTTGCGTTGGCAATCGTATCGACGATCTCATTTTTCGGATTTTTGATAGGCCCACCTATGATTGGGTTTATTGCAGATTTATTCAATTTGAAAGCATCTTTTATTTTAATTGCATTCGCAGGTTTAGGAGTTACATTACTCTCTAGCGTTAGACAGGCAGTATTTTTGATTCCTGTCAAGCAAATCAAACCTGCCGGATAATATGGATAAAAAGCCCTTTCAGTTTCACAAGGATTTTGAAGTTCGATCCTACCAAGTGCATCCCAGCGGAAAGCTGAGCCTGACTGCACTCGCTGATTTTTTTCAGGAAATAGCATGGAGGCATGCTGATTCGGCTGATTTTGGAAGAAATCTCACTGCTCAAAATCAGTCTTGGATACTTTCAAGGATTGATATTCATTGCGAAAATCTACCTTCTTGGGGAGATTCCATCAAAGTATATACGGCTGGTAGGGGAGTAGATAAGCTTTTTGCTTTTAGAGAATTTCTGGTCACCAATCTTAGTGGAGATAGTTTAGTTAGTGCCATGAGTTCTTGGGTATTAATGAATATGCAAAGCAAAAGATTACTCCGACCAGCGCAGGTTTTGCCAGCTAACCTTTTTGATCTCACAGAAAAGCCTGATTCACAACCTGAAAAAATCAGGGTGGAGGGAGAGTTGGTCTGCACCGAAAAGTTAACGGTGAGATATTCTGATCTCGATTTAAATAATCATGTGAATAACGCTTCTTACATCCAATGGGTGGAGAATGTTCTCTGCGAAAATAGTTTTAGCAAACCGAATTTTCTTATTAATTATCAGGCTGAGTGCGTTTTTGGCGATGAGGTCGAAATTTCCCTTTGGAGAAATCATGAGGAGTATATTGTTCAAGGATTGGTCAATGAAAAACCTGTTTTTATTGCCAAAGTAAAAGACTAAATCTTTTGCTACCTGGATATATCGAATCAACAAATTTTCAATGTTTCACTTTAATATCTTTTAAGCACTTCCTTTAGTGATTTCTGTCACTCATCTTTTCATGTTTATTAGAGATTTTTGTAGCTTGAATTTTATCTATGAAGACATCAAATAAGACTTTTATTCAGTTAATACCTTTAATGCTTGGACTGCTAATCCTCTCAAGTGGATTACTCCTTGCCATTGGAGGTATAGTTTACTTGGATTTTAAAGGAATAGAACCGTATAAGGAAGAGTTTATCTCTACAGAAAATCTCATTCCTCAAGACTCACCCAAATCCAAAGGGTTAATGGACCCTGTTGGAATGTGGCAAGCGCCCAACTGGTCAGAAGTAGATCAAGAAGGAAATGCTGATCAAATTAAATATGGAAAAGAGCTTATTGCCAATACTTCAGAATACCTAGGACCAAATGGAAAAGTTAAAAAGATTTCCAATGGATTGAATTGCCAAAATTGTCACCTCCAAGCAGGTACTGTTCCTCTTGGAAATAATTATTCCGCAGCAGCCAGTACCTATCCTAAAGTAAGGGGCAGGTCAGGAAACGAAGAAGATCTCCAACTACGAATTAACGGATGTTTTCAAAGAAGTCTTAACGGCGAAGTGTTGGCAAATGACAGTAAAGAAATGGAGGCCATGATGGCCTATATGAATTGGCTTGGCAAGGATGTACCAAAAGGGGAAAAGCCAACGGGAGCAGGAATATATGAAGTTCCTTTATTGGATCGAGCGGCAGATCCGATCCGGGGAAAAATAGTTTACGATAAACAATGTGTGGTTTGTCATGGCAATGATGGACAAGGAGTGATGAAAGCGGATGGGAGTGGTTATACCTACCCACCCCTTTGGGGCGATCGGAGCTATAACCAGAAAGCAGGATTATTTAGAATGTCAAGGTTCGCAGGGTATGTGAAAGCCAATATGCCTTTTGGAATTACCTACGAAAACCCAATCTTAAGTGATGAAGAATCTTGGGATGTAGCTGCCTATGTAAATAGCCTCGATAGGCCTGACAGGGATTTCCCAAACGACTGGCCAGATATTTCCAGCAAACCAATGGATCATCCCTTTGGGCCTTATTCAGACAGTTTTTCTGAAATGCAACATAAGTACGGTCCTTTTCAAGAAGTAGTAGCTGCCAAAAAGTAATGAAAGTTGTTTTATTATGGATTTTCATCTTGATGCCATTCCTTATTTTTGCTCAAGAGACTGAAAAGAAATTCCAAGTTGCTCCGGTTGCCTCTTTAAGAATGTACTGGATGAGTACTAACTATCCTGCTACCTATAAAGACGATTACGCTTTAGGGACAAGCCTTTATCTGGGAGCTAAGCTGAATTATACCAAAAATCTTGAGTTAAAGATAGGGTATAGGATGTTTGCTGATGTTTGGAGTAGTAATCTGGGGAAACGAGATCCTGTCAGCGGAGGGGGAAATAGGTATGAAGTCGGACTTTTTGACCTTCAGAATCCTGATGATAAGTTTTTTGGGAAGCTAGAAACTTTATCGATCAGTTACGCCAAAGAGAATTGGGGTTTTGACACCGGGAGAATGGGAATCAACACAGATTGGGTCAATGCACAAAACGGGAGATTGGCTCCAACGTCCGTCGAAGGTATGAAGGTTTGGTTTTCCACTCAATCGAAGTGGAAGCTATCCGCATGGGGAATAGCTAAGATGAGCGTCCGCGGAACGAGTAGATGGCTTGGAGTGGGGGAAAGCATAGGTGTCTTCCCTGTTGCTAGAGGTATCGATGGCAAGCCTTCTCAGTACGCCGGCAATACACAAAGCGACTGGATAGGAATAGTTGAAGTAGATAAAAAATGGGATGACTTGGATTTACACATTTCAAATACGTTGGTTCAGAATATCTCAACCACAGGTTGGGCAGAGTTGCAGAAAACTTGGATCGGTGAAAAGACCTCAAATCAATGGCTAGTAGGAATTCAGGGAGGTTTTCAAGCTGGAATAGGCAATGGGGGAAATGGGGATGAGTTATTTCAATATAAAAATCCGAATGATCGAAATTGGGCTTTGTCTACTAGACTGGGATATTCTATTTCAAAATGGCAATTTAATCTCAACTATACCAAAATAGGTGGAATTGGACGGTGGCTCAGTCCAAGGGAGTGGGGCAAGGACGCTTGGTACACTTTTATTCCAAGAGAAAGAAATGAAGGCAATAAAGCTATAGATGCGCTGGTGGGATATGTTGAATATCATTTCACCAAAGCAAATCTTGTTGCTTTTGCACACGTTGGAGTTCACTGGTTACCTGATATATCAGATCCCTTAGCTAACAAATATAATTTCCCTTCTTATAGGCAATTGAATATTGGACTGAAATATAAGCTTCACTACTTAAAAATAGTAGACGCTCAGTTTTTGGTGATGAACAAGGAGCATATTGGAAAAACCCTGTTGAAACCAAACCAAGAGTATAATAAGGTAGGTATGTTGCATGTGAATGTTATTTTGAACTGGAATTTGAATTAATTTTAGAGAGGATTTATAAAAGTATAAAAAGGCATGATTAGGATATACAAAATGTTTTTCTTACCTTTGTGCTTATAAAGGCGCTGTCCATGAGAGGACAACCTTTTACTTGAAATAAAGTATGCGTTGATTATCAACCTGCCTAAGTAGCAAATTCTAGAGTTTCCCCCCGCAAAGGTTTTAATTCTTCATCTTTCTACTTTTTTAGTTCAATAGATCTGGTCAAGTCCAGACATGAATTGAAACCTGCAGAGAAAAATCCCACGGGAAATTATAGTATTTATCATTTAATAACAGTTCTATTAAAACAGTAAGGTTCTCAGAATCAGAATTATCTGAATTCTCCCAAACACTAAGAAAGCGAGTTTATGGACATTTCAAGTCCGCAAACTTATCCAAATACGGAAACAAAGAAATGGTAATCAAATCCATTATATTGTTGTCCCTTTACATCGTACCCATTGTTTTGGTGATCAGTGGGGTTCCCCAAACTACCTTTCAACTATTTGCTTGCTATTTTCTATCCGCATTGGGTATGGCAGGGGTAGGAATGGGAGTGATGCATGATGCAATTCATGGATCTTATTCCAGTAGTAGGGAAGTAAATAAATGGATCGGATATTCTCTGGATATGGTTGGAGCAAGCTCGATGGTATGGCACCTTCAACACAATGTCCTTCATCATAGCTTCACAAACATTGACGAGCATGACGATGACATCAATGCCCCCTTCTTCTTAAGATTTTCTCCAAATGCGGAGAAAAATGGGTTGCATAAATACCAACATCTTTACGCATGGTTTTTTTATTCGCTATCTACGCTTTCCTGGGTGACAGCAAAAGACTTCATTAGATTCACAAGGTATTTTAACATGGGCATGGTTAAAGGCGGAGAGAAAGCATACAAAAGAGGTATCGTAAAATTGATTTTCCTTAAAGTTGCCTATTTCTTAATTGTCCTTGGATTACCAATACTCTTCTCCCCATTTTCTTTCGGTTTGATCCTTCTTGCATTCGTCATGATGCATTTTATCACCGGATTAGTTATTACAATGGTTTTTCAAATTGCTCATATTGTTGAAGTTGTGGATTTTCCTAAAGCGGATAAAAATGGAGTGGTAGAAGGAGAAAGAATTTTACATCAATTAGCGACAACCTGTAATTTTGCACCTAAATCCAGAGTATTGGGTTGGTTCATAGGGGGGTTAAACTTTCAAGTTGAACATCATCTGTTTCCTGATATATGTCACGTTCATTACCGTAAAATAGCGCCGATTGTAAAGGCAACTGCGGATGAATATAACGTGCCTTATTATTCGAAACCAAAATTTTTCATGGCGGTATTAGATCATTTCAAAATGCTTTACATTCTTGGGAATTCTCCTGAAGTGAAGCCAGTTAAAGCCATATAATATGAATACTCAGAATAAAAATACAAGACCGCCACAACATTCCAAAAGAGGGCAAAAGCCTATTGGAAGAGCTGGTCAAAATAAGAAAAAGGAGTCAAAGCTTGATCCTAATCTTTTTGTCAAAAAAGCTCAGCCTAGTGGACAAGTAGGTTTTCGTTCAGAAACTCCATTTGCTACGCTCAACTTAAATGCTATTTTGCTAAAAAATCTAGAGGCAAAGGGCTATGAAAGTATGACCAATATCCAAGAGCAGGCGATTCCGTCTTTGCTTGAAAATCGTGATATTTTGGGAATTTCAAATACTGGATCTGGTAAAACAGGGGCATTTTTGATTCCTATAATTGAACAGGCAAGGCTTGATCCACGTAATTTCACCGCGTTAATTGTAACTCCTACCAGAGAATTAGCGCTACAGATTGAAGAGGAATTCAAAAGCTTAAGCAAAGGGATGAATTTGTACTCTAATACATTTATTGGAGGTACAAATATCAATTCAGACTTTAAGGCATTGAATAGAAAGCTCAATGTAATAGTTGGATGTCCCGGTAGATTGTTGGATTTAGCTAACCGTAAATTGTTGCATCTAAATCAGATCAATACTTTAGTTTTGGATGAATTTGACAGAATGCTTGACATGGGCTTTGTCAACGATGTAAAGAAGATCGTGCATGGTATGACTAAAAGAAAGCATACGATGCTTTTCTCTGCCACGTTGGATGCAACTCAAAAGCAATTGATTGACAGTTTGCTAAACAACCCAGTGACTGTCAAAGTTAATACAGGTGTGTCTACTAATGAGAATGTAGATCAGGAAGTAATTCGTGTACCAGAGGGGAAAGACAAGTTTGAAGTTTTAGAAAATTTGTTCAGAAGTAATGATTTAGAAAAAGTCATCATTTTTACCGAAACCAAACGACTTGCGGATAGGTTAAGCAAACAATTAAATCAGGCTGGAATAAAATCGGGCTTGATTCATGGAAATAAATCTCAGAACTTTCGGAACAGAACAATAGATGAGTTCAAAGCAGGGTTGACTCAAGTACTGGTGGCTACGGATGTAGCAGCCAGAGGTATAGACGTAGCTGACGTGTCCCATGTGATCAATTATCAGCTTCCAATGTCTATGGATAGTTATATCCACAGAATAGGCCGGACAGGTCGAGCCGGAAAAACCGGTAGGGCCATAACATTTGCCAATTAAAATCGCCGAAATGTCAAAAAATCAAAACACATTCATTAAAAAGCAAAAAGCAGAACTAAAAAAGAGAAAGAAAAGAGACAAGCAAGAGAAAATGGCAGCTCGTAAGGATCAGCCAAAAAGTGGCGAACTGGATGATATGATCGCATACGTAGATGAGTTTGGCAACATCTCAGATACTCCTCCAGAGCCAGAGCCACCTAAAAAAGAAAACCCGCAAAGAAAGGATGTTCCTCCGAGGAGAGAATATCCCAACAATGCACCACAACAAAATAATAGAAACACCAATTTAAAAAGTAAGTAATCATGAATGAAGGAACAGTAAAATTCTTTAACACAACCAAAGGTTTTGGTTTTATTACACCAGCAGACAACAGTGAAGATGTATTCGTACACCACTCCGGTCTAGTACACGAAATCCGCGAGAACGATCGCGTTACTTATGACGTAGTTCAGGGTAAAAAAGGAGTTAACGCGGTAAACGTTAAAGTAAGCGAGTAATTTATCTTGGGTTTTCCCGACTTAAAATACAAATGGCAATGCCTGCAGATCTTAGATTTGCAGGCATTTTTTTGCTCTTTTTGTGGAAGTCATCCTATTTTCAAGACCATCTAATTGAAAGGCTTTCCCCTTTGAAAAATTAATATCTACGAATGAAGTATGTATTAAAATTAATTTTCCAATCATACTCCTTTTAGATTATCACTCAGGTTATTTAGGGCCTGCTTAGAAAATAAAAAAGGGGACTATTGATACAATTAAGGAGTTATTTTTGGAATTTAAGGGAAGACAAGTGGAAGAGACTATGCAAAAGACTTCCAAAAGGTGTGCACCACGCAGCGAATACACCAGCCAAACTCAACTTTCTTTCGCCGGATTTGAAACTCCCTTCTATAACGGTTTGGATCCTTGTAACCGATGGGTTGTACTTAAGTTCGCAGATTCCCTGGGACC
>Ga0307487_1000616_pt1 | contig 27285 bp, 23 predicted proteins | sample CBIW12metaG_FD_203665 | JGI IMG/M metagenome (GOLD analysis project Ga0307487, IMG submission 203665) | Sea-ice brine microbial communities from Beaufort Sea near Barrow, Alaska, United States - CBIW 1.2 | ecosystem: Environmental > Aquatic > Marine > Coastal | place: USA: Alaska | collected... | reverse complement strand
GAGCAGTGGGCCGACTACTACAAGGCCAACGTCGAATTCTTCGACGACGTGGGTTCCCCCGGCGGCGCGGCCAAGGTCGGCGTAATCGCCAAGGACCACCCGGTCATCTCCGTGCTCCCGCCCCAGGGCGTAACCGGTGAGTGAGGCGCGCGCCGACGCCGGCGCCTCCGACGAGCCGTACGACGTTGTCGTCATCGGTGCCGGCCCGGCCGGGTTATCGGCCGCCCTCAACCTCACCCGGGCCCGCATGCGGGTTCTCGTCGTCGACAGCGACCGCCCGCGGCACGCCGCCACGATGGTGTCGCACGGGTTTATCACCCGCGACGGCGTGCCCCCGCACGAGCTGCGCCGCCTCGCCCGCGAGGAGGTCGAACGGTACCCGGAGGCCGAGGTCCTCCGGCGCTCCTCCGTTGCGTCCATCGACATTGAAACGGATGCGGAACACTCGGCTCCGCGTTTCCTCACCCGGGTCGCGGGCCGTACGCCCGCCCTGTCACGCACCGTGCGCAGCCGCGCGATTCTCGTGGCAACGGGGCTGCGCGAGACCCTGCCCGATGTGCCGGGAATCCGAGGCTTTTACGGCATGAGCCTGTTCAGCTGTGTGGCCTGCGACGGGTATGAAATGGGCAGCCGGCCGCTCGCTCTCATCGGCGAAACCGACGACCTGTTTCGGCGCGCGCTGCTCGTGGCGCAGTGGAGTCCCGCGGTGACGGTGTTCACCAACGCCGTCGCCCGCCTGAGCGCGTCGGAGGAGACGGACCTCGGCCGTCGCGGCATCCGCGTGGAGCGACGCGCGATCGACGAACTCGAGGGTGATCGCGGAAACCTCACCGCGGTGCGGCTCGAGGGTGGAGACCGCGTTCCCGTGACCGGAGGCTTCGTGCGTCCCGTGTGGCACCCGATAGTGGATTTTCTGGCGACCCTGAATCCCGATATGGACGGCTCCGGCCACCTCGTCACGGATCGGGACGGTCGCACAAGCCTGCCCGGCATTTATGCGGCCGGGGACGTGACGGCTCCCGGTCCGCAGCAGCTCATCATCGCGGCCGGAGCGGGCGCTCGGTCGGCGGCGAGCATCACGCACGACCTGCTCGGCGTCGCCACCCGCTGACCGGGTCGATTCCGCGAGCGGGTGTGGCCGTCAGGCGGGTTCGGACTCCAGGGTGACAACGGCGAGGAATCCCCGGCCGAGCACCTCGGGAGCAGGGTCGTCTCCGCGCACGGTGTCGAGCGTTCCCAGTTTCTCGCTCACGATGCCGTCGGCCGCATCCGCCGTCACCACCGCGTTTCCCTGCAGCAGGAGTCCGAACTGGTCGTCGAAGACGGGGTGCGCGCGCGTCTTGGACAGTTCCACAATCGACAGGTACGCCTTCACCGTGCCTCGCCGCGCCATCACGTTCAGGGCCGTTGCCGACCCGACCGGAAGCACGCAGCTGGTGGCGCTGTCGCCGGAAAACCGGAACGGACGGTTCTTCTCCATGGCATGCTCGACACCGTCGACGGTTAGAACGAGAAGCTCTCCCTCGATGAGGGTCAGGATTCGATCGGTGCCGGGGAACACCGAGAAGTCACCCGCCGCGCTCACCTCGGCAATGCTGACTCTCCAGTCGAAGTCGTCCGCCCCGTGAGGGAACGACGCGACCTCACGCGTGGACCCGCCCCCGTTGCGCCAGGGCGTGGATGAGAGGTCGCGATACCGAATGATGTCCATGGTGCCACGCTACTGTGTGCGCCTTGGCGGAGGCCGAGATCAGGCGACGGGGACCGCTTCGCGTCCGACGCGCTGGCCGACGACCGCCGAGACGCCGTCCTGGCGCATGGAGACGCCGTAGAGCGCATCCGCTATTTCCATGGTGCGTTTCTGATGCGTGATGACGATGAGCTGGCTGCTCTCACGCAGGTCTTCGAAGATGGTGAGCAGGCGGCCCAGGTTTGCGTCGTCGAGGGCCGCCTCCACCTCATCCATGATGTAGAACGGGCTCGGCCTGGCCTTGAAAATCGCGATGAGCAGCGCGACGGCGGCGAGCGACCGCTCGCCGCCGGAGAGCAGCGACAACCGCTCGATCTTCTTGCCGGCGGGCTTCACCGACACCTCGATTCCGGTCGTGAGCAGCGCGTCCGGGTCGGTCAGCCAGATGCTCCCGCTGCCGCCGGGGAAGAGCACCGGGAACACCTCCGCGAAGGCCGCCCTGGTGTCCTCGAAGGCATCGGCGAAGATGGTCTCCATTTTTCCGTCGATCTCCGCGATGATCGTGAGCAGGTCGGTGCGCGTGTTGGTGAGGTCGGTGAGCTGCTCGGTGAGAAAACGATGCCGTTGCTCGAGGGCGGCGAACTCCTCGAGGGCGAGGGGGTTCACGCGTCCCAGCTGTCCCAGCCGGCGCTCGGCGGCCGCGAACCGGGCCTGCTGCTCGCCGCGATCGAAGGGCACGGGGTCGCCCTCGCCGTCATCGGCCGGAATGAGCTCAGCCGGCCCGTATTCGTCCACAAGCACCGACTCGACGAGCCCCAGCTCGCTTCCCGCCCGCTCCAGCAGGCCGGTGAGCTGCAGCTTCTTCTCATAGATCTGGAGTTCGAGGCCGTGCACGGTCTCGGTGACGGATTGCAGGCGCTCACGCAAGGCGTTCTCGCTCTGGCGCAGAGCAGACAGCTCCGTGCTCTGGCTGGTGCGCTCCGCTTCCGCGGCGACGAGCCGTTGCCGGGACTCGTCGACCGAGCGGTCGACGGCGCTGAGAACGGCGGGCAGTTCGGCGGCGACGGCCGACGCGGCATCGAGCTGGCGTCGACGGATCACCGCGCGTCGCGCGGCGGCTTCGGCCGCGATCTGGTCTGCGTCGAACTGGCGCGCGAGCGATGCGGCCCGCGCCTCACTCGACCGCACCCGCTCCCGGGCCGTGTCCACGGTGAGGCGCGCCTCCACCTCGGTTTCACGCGCGGCCTCGAGTTCGCGATAGAGCGCGTCCCGCCCCGACGCGTCCAGCACCGGTCGCGGCCGGCCCTGCGCCGTCGCGAGTTCGGCCGCCGCCTGCTCGGCGGCGGATTCGGCGTCGGCGACGGAACGGGACGCGACCTCGCGGGCGGCGTGCAAGCGATCGAAGTCGGCTCGGGACGCCTCAACCTGCACCGTCGCCCGGTTCACTCGTTCCGCGTGTTTGGCCTGGGCGGTTTCGCGGGCGCGAAGGGCGGCGCGCGCGGCCGCCACCTGGTCTTGCCGGGTCTTGAGGAGCGTACGTTGCTCGGCGAGTTCGAATGTCACCCGAGGGATGAGTGCCGTCACCGCGTCGAGTTTGTCCGCGGCGGTGTCGCGATCGGCGACGAGTTCAACCCGGCTGCGCGCCGCTCCGCTTCCACCGCGGAGCACCCAGGGGGACAGCACCTCGCCCGCCCGCGTGATCACGGTCGTTTCGGGGGCACCCGGCTCGGCCAGGGCGGCGCGGGCCGCTCGGGCCGCTCGGGCCGTACCGAGGTCGTCGGCGATGACGGTGGTGGCGAGCAGGCGCCGCACGCCGGCGGGCGCGTCGACGACCGCCGCGGCCGCAACCAGCCCGAGGTACTCGGCGGGCGGCTCTGTCGGGTGCTCGGCGTCACCGTCGGCGCCGGGGGCCTCCGCCACGATGAGCTCCACCCGCCCAAGTTCCCGCGTGGACGCGAGCGCGATGGCGTCAACGGCAGTCTCCCACGTGTCCGCGAGCACCGCCTCGGTGAGTGAACCGAGCGCGGCCGCAATGGCAGCCTCGTAGCCCGGCTGCACGCGAACATGCTCGGCGACCAGCCCACGGATGCCCGGGAGTCCGGCCTCGAGAAGCGCCGACGACCCGTCCTTCTGATCGAGGGCCAGGGTGAATGCGTCCCGGCGAGCCTCCTGCGCGTCTCGTTCCCGCTCGTGCCCGTGCAGCTCGGCGCGCAGCCGCTCCACCTCCGCCTGGGTGGCCTGGACCGCGCCCTGCGCGAGTTCGAGTGCCTCGGCGCTCCCCTCCGCTGCGTCGTCGTCGGCTGCGACGTCGTCCGCGGCGCCGAGCTCGGCCAGCAGCGCCTCGGCCTGCACGCGGCGTTCACGTGCGGCGTCGAGTGCGTTGTTTTGCCGCAGAACCTCGCCGCGCACCGCCGCGAGTCGGGAGGCGGCGGTCTCCGTGTGGCCGGCTCGCCGGGATACCTCGAGGTCATGACTCGACACGAGCAGGGCCTGGGCGGCGATGTGCTCGTCGAGGGTATCGAGTCGGGCGCGAGCGTGTGCGCTGGCGGCCTTCGCCGCGAGCCATGCCGCATCCGCGGTCTCGATCCTCCCGCGCAGGCGCACGGTGTCGGCGGCCGCAGCCTCGAGGTCACGCGGAGTGACGCTGGGAGTGGCGCTGCCGACGTCGCCCTGTGAACCGAGCAGGGCCAGCCTCTGGTTGGCGAGGGTGAACAGTCCGCGTAAGCGTTCCTGCGCCGATTCAAGTGCGAAACTCGTGCTGCGAGCCCGGTCGACCGCATCGCCGATCTGAGCGGCTTCGAGTCGTTGCACACGGTTCACGGTCTGCGAGAGCTGTTCCTGCAGGACGAGGCGTTCCGAGTGGCGTTCGTTCTCGGTGCGCCCATGCTGATCGATAGCGGTGCGCAGTGTGACGACCTCATCCGCGAGCAGGCGAGCCCGGGCGTCGCGCACGATCGCGGCAATGGATTGTGCCTGGCGGGCGATTTCGGCCTGGCGCCCGAGTGGTTTGAGCTGGCGTCGAATTTCCCCGGCCAGGTCGCTCAACCGGGTGAGGTTGGTCTGCATGGCGTCAAGCTTGCGCAGGGTCTTCTCTTTGCGGCGGCGGTGCTTGAGAATCCCCGCGGCCTCCTCGATGAACCCGCGCCGTTCCTCCGGTGTCGCCCGCAGCACGGCATCGAGTTGCCCCTGTCCCACGATGACGTGCATTTCCCGACCGAGCCCGGAGTCGCTCAGCAGCTCCTGCACGTCGAGCAGGCGACAGTTGCGACCGTTGATCGCGTACTCGCTCGCGCCGTTGCGAAACAGGGTGCGCGAAATCGTCACTTCGGAGTAGTCGATCGGCAGGGCGCCGTCGGAGTTGTCGATCGTGAGGATGACGGCCGCGCGGCCGAGCGGTCCGCGCGTCGACGTTCCGGCAAAGATCACGTCTTCCATCTTGCCGCCGCGGAGCGTTTTGACGCCCTGCTCCCCCATCACCCAGGCGAGGGCGTCGACGACGTTCGACTTGCCCGAACCGTTGGGCCCGACCACACAGGTGACGCCGGGTTCAAACGCGAAGGTGGTGGACTGGGCGAAGGACTTGAAGCCCTTGAGGGTGAGGCTCTTCAGATACATCGTTCCACCTCCCGCGATTTGTCGTGTCCGGACGCTGTCGGTACCGCCCCTGTCTGTGGGCAGGTCGTCCCGTATAAACGGTACTCGACGGCACCGACACAAGCCGTGAGGCTCGACGGCGGGGTCGAGCCCGGTTATTCTGTGCGGCATGAGCGACGTTCGGCCGACCATTGATGAGGTGCCCGTTCCGGCGTTCCCCGGGGACGCGGGGTGGGATGATTTCGCGGCGGCCGCCGAGGTGCGCAATGTGAGCGAGGCGGAGGGTTACGGCACAACCGACCTGAACACTTCGGCCGAGGAAGACCTGCCGGCCTGGCTCAACCAGGCGCACGATCCCATGCGCTTGTTCGTGGCGCGGGTTGAGGGGCGGGTCGTGGGGCGGGGAGTCTACGAGACACTCTCGGACCCGGCCGAACGATTCTCGTGGTTCACCGTGCAGGTTCTCCCGCGATTTCGCCGCCGCGGCATCGGCACCGCTCTCGTGAATCACCTCGACGCGATAGCCCGCGGCGAACATCGGTCCGTGCAGGTCACGTACGCGGTGTCTCGAAACGCCCCGGGCGAAACGCTGACCGCGCCGACGGGCCTGGGGTCGGTTCCGCTGCACAACCCGGAGGTGCAGTTTCTGCTGCGCCGTGGTTTCGCCCTCGAACAGGTCGAACGCGCCAGCCGGCTCACGCTGCCGATGAGTGCACGCGCGCTCACCGGCTTCGCCGACGACGCGGCCGCACACGCCGGCCCCGATTACACGGTAGAGCTGTGGACCGAGCAGACCCCCACGGCCTGGCAGCGGGACATGGCGCTTCTGCACACGCGCATGAGCACGGATGCCCCCACCGCCGGGCTGGAGGAACCCGAAGATATCTGGTCCGAGGCGCGACTGGTCGCCGTGGAGAACCTGTCGGCCGCAGGGCCGCGCACCATGCTCACCGCCGCCGCGCTGCACGAACCCACGGGTCGACTCGCCGGTTTCAGCCAGCTCTCCGTGCCGGTCGAACCCGACCGCGCGGTGGGTCAGGAAGACACCCTGGTGCTGCGGGAACATCGCGGGCATCGGCTGGGCATGCTGCTGAAGGTCGCGAACCTGCAGAATCTTGCCCGGCTGCACCCCGGGCATCCGTCGGTCATCACGTTCAACGCGGAAGAGAATCGACACATGCTGGCGGTGAATGAGACCCTCGGCTTCACGCCCATGGGCTACGAGGGCGCGTGGAAGCGCGTCACGCTATGACGCGACCACCTGGCAGCTCGGGCACAGATGCGACCCGCGGTTCATGAACGACTCGCGCACCAGCGTGGTTCCGCAGCGGGAACAGGGCATTCCCTGCCGACCGTAGACCTCGAGGCTGTGCGCAAAATACCCGGACTGTCCGTTCACGTTCACGTACTGCGCGTCGAAACTCGTTCCGCCTTCACCGAGGGCGCGGTGCAGGATCGCGCGGAGTGCGGCCAGCAGCTCGGTCGCCTGCACGATAGACAACGAGGCGGTCGGGCTGTCGTAGTGCAGCCGCGCGGCGAAGAGGGCCTCGTCGGCGTAGATGTTGCCGATTCCGCTGATGAGAGTCTGGTCCAGCAGCGCCCGCTTGAGCCCGGTCTTCCTGCGTGCGAGGCCGGCGATGAAGGCCTGGTCGGAGAAGGCCGGATCGATCGGATCCCGGCCGATGTGGGCCACCTGGGTGGGAACCAGATCGGTCCACGGCCCGGTCCCCGCGCCGGCGAAGCCCCCGGCGGCGCCGTCCGCGGTGGGAACCATGGCGTCGACGACGAGGCTGCCGAATATGCGTTGGTCGACGAAGTCGAACCATAATTCACCGGCCGCGCCCTCGGAAACCGCTGCGGGCGGCACGACCCGCGGCGGTACCGATTCCAGGAACAGACGGATGCGCAGGTGACTGTCGACCGTGGAGCCCGGTGTGCGTAGCAGCACCTGCCCGCTCATTCCCAGGTGTACGACGAGCGCGCGCCCGCTGTCGAGCGGCAACCAGAGGAATTTGCCCCGGCGCACGGCGCCGAGGATTCGCCGACCGATGAGCTGCTCCGTGAACGAGCCGGGGCGCGGATCGTGCCTGCGGAGGGACCGGGCGTCGAAGACCTCGACTCCGGCGACGACGGCACCGGTCACGGCCGGTTCGACACCGGCCCGAACCACCTCGACTTCGGGAAGTTCCGGCACGACGTCAGCGCGCGGTGAGCAGGGTGAAGGCCTCGCGCGCGGCGGCCATCTCCGCGTACTTCTTGCTCGTACCGGTGCCCCGGGCAGACAGAGCGTCACCCAGGTCGACGCGGGCGATGAATTCCTTGGCGTGATCGGGACCACTTTCGGTCACCGTGTACAACGGCGCGCCGACGCCACGAGCCGCGGCAAGTTCCTGCAGGCTCGTTTTGGGGTCCATCAAGGCACCGAAGTGGTCGGGGTTCGCCAGCAGCGGCTCGATGAGACGCAGCACGAACGCCGTCGCCACGTCGCCGCCGCGATCGAGATACACGGCACCGATGAGCGCCTCGACCGTGTCGGCCAGAATCGACGACTTGTCGTGCCCGCCGGTGAGGATTTCTCCCTTGCCGAGCCGCACGTACTCACCCAGCCCGAGGCCCCTGGCAATTTCTGCGAGGGCAACCGTCGACACGAGGCTGGCCCGGCGCTTGGCCAGGTTTCCCTCGTCGAGGTGCGGGTAGGTTCGGTACAGCATCACGGTCACCGCCTGCCCCAGAATGGAATCGCCCAGGAATTCCAGGCGTTCATTGGTGGGGATGGCACCGTTTTCGTACGCGAATGAGCGGTGCGTCAGCGCCAGCTCAAGCAGGTCCGCACGTAGTTCTACACCGAGGGTCGCCACGAGTGGCGACCGCTCGGCTCCTGGATTCGTCATTGTTCGACTCTGTCCGGGTGGAACGACTTAAACGTCGGCGACCTTGCGGCCCTTGTACTCCATGAACAGCGCGGTTCCGGCGGAGTCGGTGACGACCTTTGCGCGGTGGGGAAGGCTGTAGGTGACCTTGCCGTTTTCCATGGTCTTCACCAGGGTCGGCGCGGTGGCCTTCCACTGTGCACGACGGGAGTGGGTGTTGGATCGCGACATCTTGCGCTTCGGAACTGCCATGACTACTTCTCTTCTCTATGCGTTTCAGCCTGGATGTCGTCATCCGTGCTGATGTCTGTGGAAGCCTGGAATCCCGCAAGCGCAGACCACCGGGGATCAGGCGCCTCTATCGGTTCGAGTTCCGGTGGTTCAGTCAGGCGCTGGCCGGTCTCACTATCAAGACCCGCGCAGTCACGCCGACATAATGGCTGGAACGGCAGTGACATAACCACTGCGTCCCTGACGAGAGATTCAATGTCGATATGGTCGTCGACAACCTCAAACTCAAAAGCTTCTTCCTGAGGATAACCGAAAAGCTCCGTAAACTCGACTCGGACACGGAATTCGATGTCAGTGAGGCATCGTCCGCATTCGCCGGAGGCCGGTACGACAACGGTGGTCGTCGCCAGAATGCCCTCGTGCATGGCTTCGAGGCGAAGATCGGCGCCGAGCGCGGAACCCGCCTTCACCGAAACGAGGCCGGCTCCGAGTTCTTCGGGCACGACAATGTCGAGATGACGCTCGTGCATGGTGCCCGGGCGGTTAATGAGGTCTCGCACATCTACCGTGTACGGCGTTTTTTTGAACTTGGTCACCAGCCCCATTCTACGCGTTCCGCAGCGAGCGTCCGTTCAATTGGAGCACGAGCATGAGAAACAGCGATCGGGGCAGCACAACAGCACGCCAGCGGCCACTGCGCGGTGCCGATACGTGAATCATGCGGGTGAGTTCGGCCAGGTCCCGGCTGAGGAGGACGGCCTCGCCCGCCATGCCGGGCTCGTCACGGCCCCCCGTGTCGCTCCCCCGGTCGTACCGGGCCCGTTCCACCGCCTCACAGAGGCGGGCCAGCACGGCTGCCGCGCCGGCCTCCTCCCCCATCGTCGCGCACAGGCGGTCCCGGAGAGTCCGGGGCGTCTCCGTCACACTGACCTCGATCCCATGGTCGAGGGCCGTGTCGCAGACTTCTCCCCACGCCGTCTCCAGGGCTTGCCGGCGGGTGAGGGTGCCCGAACGGATGCGACGACGACGCGCCCGGTGCTGCGCGGCTCGCACCCCGGCGGGCACCAGGAGCAGCAGCAGGAGCCCGAGGGCGACGGCCACCAGCTGCAACACCACGTTGCTCGTCGTTGGCGTCGACACGGACGCGGAACCGGACATGGACACGTCGACGGAGCCGGGGTCCATCTGATCTCGCGGCAATGGCAACGGCACGGTGTCGTTCGTCGCGCCGGGAATCGCGTCGGTCGCGGCGGTCTCTTCGTAATTCGGCACGGTTCCACGCCCCGGCGTGGGCTCGAACGGCACCCAACCCACGTCGGTGAAGTACAGTTCCGGCCACGCGTGCAGGTCATGTGAATCCACGTTGTAGCGGCCGCGTCCCTGTTGGAGGTCCTGGGAGGCGACTCCGGGGAGGTACCCGAGGGCGATCCGGGAGGGAATCTCGAGGGCACGCGCCATGCTCGCCATTGCGGAGGCGAAGTGCACGCAGTACCCGCGCTTCTTTTCGAGGAACACCCCGACCACGTCGAGCGCGCCTCCGTCGTAGCCCTCCTCGACCGGCGCCTCCGTGTCGTAGGTGAAGGTGCCGCCGTTGAGGTAGTTCTGCAGCGCCACCGCGGCGTCATAGGACGACGTGGTCCCGGCGGTCACTTCTCTGGCCCGCTCCTCGATGATCACGGGCATGTCGCTCGGCACGTCCAGGTTGCGGGCAAGCTCCGACGAGAACGCGCTGCCGGCCTGGCGCATCTGTGCGGCGGTCGGTTGCACCTCGAGGGCCTCGACGTTGTATTTCTGTCCGAGGGTGCTCGTGTCGGTGGTCGCGATCGCCCGCGTGCGGGTATCCCAATACCAATCGCCGGTGAGCCCGGTCACCTTCACGGTCCGTGCCGGCACCGGGAGCCACCGCGTGTTGACGCTGTCGATGACGACGGATGTCTCGGCGTGGGTCGTTTCGATCTCATCGGACAGCCCGTGGGGGCGGTCGATGTTTTCGACGCTGTTGTCACTGTTGCCGCCCTGGACTCCGTCAATCCGCGCAGTCCACGTGTCTCCCATCAGGGAGTCGAGGGTGAGCAGCGTGAAGTTCGAACGCCGCTCGGCCGTGCTCGTGTAGTGCAGAACGGGCCCGGCTTCAGGGCGTCGAAGGTCCTGACCGAGGTTGATCATCGGGCTGACCCCGCTTCCGAAGAGGAGCGAGTTCACGCCGGGGCGCGGTTCGATACCGGTCACGGACGGCACGGCCGCCCCGAGCACCAGCGCGCCGACAAGCGTCACGGCGCCCACGGACAGGGTTCCCCACACCGGCACGACTCGCCGGTGACCGGGCGAGACGAAGACCCGGGCTGCCACTCCACCGCCCGTGGTGGCGACGGCGGCTCGGCGTTGCCGCACGTCCACCCGGAGCAGACCGAGGTACACGGCGGATGTCAGGACGAGGGCCATGATGTTGGGCGGGCCGGCGTCGATCATTCCGGGAACCAGCAGCGGCACGAGCACCGGCACCCCGGCGAGCGCCGGGGTGCGCAGCGTCACGGCCAGCGCGTGCATGAGCACGGCGATGAGGCCGGCGCCGGCGGCGAGCAGGAAGAGGATGCCGTCGGTCACCTGGGCCGGCACGCTCTGCTGCACGATGGACTCCACCCCGGTCGCCACGAGCCCGGAGAACACTCCGAGGGTCGCGGGCGTCGGCACGGTCCACAGCAGTCCGGTGCCCGCACCGAAGAACAGTGTGAGGGTGAGCAGGAGCCCGCCGAGCAGCCCGAGCGGCACCATGGTTCGTGGCACCCGCAGGGTGGGGAGGAGGGCGCCCATAAGAAGCACGATGATCGCCACGGCAACCATCACCCACCACCAGGACGTCCCCCGCAGCAGCGGCCCGAGCGCCCCGCATGACACGACCAGCAGGGCGAGCAGAGTCATCACGATCGGCCAGTTGGCGTCTCCGCGAACCCCGGGCATCTCCCCTGCCGCGCGGCGGAACGGGATTCTCCAGCGACCGACGACGGCCGCGTTGCCGATGTCAGTCACGGTCGGACCCCCACGTCTCCCCGGCGTCGACTCGGCCGCTCAGACCGCTCGCCCACGCGGACGGGATGTCCCGAGCGGTGCGCAAGTCCACGCAGCGCCACCCGGCGTCCCGCAGCACGGCCCGGGCAACGGCGCTCACCGGGTCGAGCACAAACGCGACCGCCGGCTCGCAACGGCCTCGCATGCCGGCGAAGACAAGGGCATCCGCTTCGGACAGGGCGACGATAACCGCAAAGGTCGGCAGGGACCCGTTGAGGCCCACCCCGGCACCCGTGTGAGCGGCCGGCGCAACGGGCACGAGATTCGCGAGTCCCTCAAGCAGTTCGCGGTCCCCGCCCGGTGCGCTGCACACGAGCGGAGCATCGCCGCCGAGTCCCCCGAGATTCTGCCCGGATCCGGGCACGAGTTGACTGGGACCGGTCTCTAAAAGCTGCACCTTGAGACCGGCGTCGAGCAGATACACCCCGATGGATGCGACAAACTCGATCGCAAGCTCGAAGGCCTGGTCCAGGCGTCTGGCGCGTTCGGCCGCGCTGTTGTTGTTGAGGGTGGTGTCGAGGATGATGCGCGCCTCCGGGTTGCTGCGCTGCTCTTCCTGACGCACCATGATTTCACCGTGGCGGGCGGTGGCCGGCCAGTTCACGCGGCGGAGCGGATCGCCGGGCCGATACTCGCGGGCGATGAGTTCGTCGGACATCGGGTTGAGCGAGCGAAGCAGGTCCCGAACCGACCCGTCACTGCGGGTCACGGAGACACCCCTGGTCTCCAGGGGGGTCACACGCGGCGTGACGATGAGGTCGTTCGGATGACCGGCGGGATGTTCGCGCACGGCAAGCCCGAAGGGGTCCTTGCGAGCGAGGAGCACCGGCCCGAAGGCGTACACGCCGCGAAGGCGAGGAGTCAACGCGTATTCGAGCCGCACGCTGTCCGGCCCGGTCTCCGGGCCGGGCCGATACCGTTCAAGGGCGGGGAGCAACTGGTCTGTGGAGCCGGGCACGCCCGGCATACCCATGCCGGGCGGTATCGGGTCACGCCAGCTTGCGCCGTCCAGCGGCCGGAATGACAGGTTGCGCAGCCGCAACGATACGACCGTGTCTCCGCCGGCTGGCAGGATCGGCGGGCGGAAAGTGCGCCTGACCTGCACCTGTCCCGGCCGAATCATCACGTAGCCGAGTCCCACCACGGGAACACTCACGAGCAGGGCGCCGATGAAGAGCAGATCACGCTGGTCGATCAGCACCGCGTACAGCCCCAGCACCGCGCCCACCACCAGAAAGATCCACCCGCGGCGAGTGAGCCGCGGGGACCAGGACGGGAGCACGAACTGGCACATGCGGGCCGTCAGGGGCGCTCGGGGGTGCCGACCGGCACAACGGTCGCCGCCAGGATTCGGTGGATGACCTCCTCGATGAGGGGGCCGCTGTCCTGGTGGTGATGGCCGAGGGCACGGCTCGTGGGTACGAGCCGGTGGCCAAGCACCGCCACGGCCAGGGAGTCGACATCGTCGGGAAGCACATAGCCGCGCCCGAACAGCGCCGCCTGGGCCTTGGCGGCGCGAATGAGCTGGAGCGTGGCCCGGGGGCTCGCTCCCAGCCGCAGGTCCCGATCGTCTCGGGTGGCCCGAACGATGCCCACGGCGTATTCCTTCACGGCGGCCGAGGCGAACACGCCCCGCGCCGCGTGCATCATGGCGCGCAGCTCCGCCCCGGAGACGACGGCACCGATCAGGGCCAGCGGGCTGCTGGTGTCTCGAGAATCCAGCATCGCGAGTTCGGAGTGAGTGTCGGGGTACCCCATGGAGATGCGTGCCATGAAACGGTCGCGTTGCGCCTCGGGGAGGGCGTAGGTGCCCTCCATTTCGAGGGGATTCTGTGTGGCCATCACGGTGAAGGGCAGCGCGAGCGGATACGTCGTGCCGTCGACCGTGACCTGGCGTTCCTCCATGCATTCCAGCAGAGCGGACTGTGTCTTGGGGCTCGCCCGGTTGATCTCGTCGCCGATGACGATGTTGGCGAAGACCGGCCCCGGTTTGAATTCGAAGCGGCGATCGGCCTGGTTGTACACGGAGACGCCGGTGACATCGGAGGGCAGCAGGTCCGGCGTGAACTGGATGCGGCTGACCGTGCAGTCGACGGAGCGGGCGAGCGCCTTGGCGAGCATGGTCTTGCCGACGCCGGGCACGTCCTCGATCAGCAGGTGCCCCTCGGCGAGGAGAACGGTGAGCGCGGTGAACACGGCGGCGTTCTTACCGTCGATGACGCGCTCCACGTTGCGCCTGATCGCCTCGCCCGCGGACTGCAGTTCGCCAAGCGAGAGCGGGGGCTCCTCGGGAGCGGATGCGATTTCCTCACGACCGTGGCCCACCACGACGCGCGATCCGGCGACGATCGGGGTGGGCACCCGGGATGAGGAAGGGGTCATACGGTGGCTTTTTGGAGGTAGTCGGCGACGGCCCGGGGTACATAGGGGGCGACATCCCCGCCGAGGGCGGCCACCTGGCGCACGAGCGAACTGGAGACGTACGCGTTGGCCGGGTTGGGCAGCAGGAACACGGTTTCGACCGAAGCGAGGTTGCGGTTCACGATCGCCATGGGTGTTTCGTAGGTCACGTCGATCTGGGAGCGCACACCCTTGACGAGCACACTCGCCCCCACATCCATGCAGTAGTCGACGAGAAGGCCGACGCTCCACGACGCGACGACGATGTTGGTGGGAAGCCCGGCTTCCTTGATCGCCTGCTCCAGCAGCGCAACCCGCTGGCTGATGGGGAGCAAGGCCGACTTGTCGGGATTGTGCACGACGAGAACGTGGAGTTCATCGAAGAGGCCGGCGGCGCGATCAATCACATCCAGGTGACCAAGGGTGACGGGGTCAAATGAACCAGGTACGACGGCGATCCTGCGCATATAAACACCCTAGCGCCCATCGAGGGTGCCCGTAAGCGGGGCCGCGAGGGAGGCCATCCCGGCGCACGGAGCCTCAGCTCTTGCTCAGCCAGGTGCGTTCCGACTCGTCGAGGCGGCGGCCGACGGCATCGCGCAGGGCGGGCAGTGTGCGCAGCTCGGGATCGCCGCGGACGAGCTCGAAGGCAGCGTCACGTGCCGCCTCGATGATGTCCCGGTCGACAGCGACGCGCAGGAACCGCAGACTTGAGTTCACGCCGGACTGGGTGTCGCCGAGCACGTCGCCCTCCTGCCGCAGCCGCAGGTCGAGGTCCGCCAGTTCGAAGCCGTCGAGAGTGCTTTGCACGGCGTCCACGCGTTCCCGCGACACCCCGCCGAGGGCCGCGTCGGTCACCAGCAGGCAGAGACCCGGCACCGCCCCGCGCCCCACACGCCCCCGCAGCTGGTGCAACTGCGACACACCGAATCGATCGGCGTCCATCACCACCATCGCCGAGGCGTTGGGCACGTCCACACCCACTTCGATCACGGTCGTGGCAACGAGAACGTCGATCTCCCCGGCCGCGAACGCGCGCATGGTCTGGTCCTTTTCCTCGCTCGTCATGCGACCGTGCAGCGCCTCGATGCGATGGCCCTGCAGCAGGGTGGTGCCGCGCAGACCGGCCAGCGTGGTCTCCACATTGGTGAGGGCCTTCGGCGCGTCCTCCGGAGGAAGGGAAACGCTCTCGGCTCCCTCCTCCACCTCCTTCGGCGCGATGGCCGGGCACACCACGAAGGCCTGACGTCCGAGGGCCAGTTCTTCTCCGATGCGCTTCCAAATGTTCCAGAACCATTCGGGGTGCTCGGCGAGCGGCACAACGACGGTGGTGATGCCCTGGCGCCCGGTGGGCAAAATGCGGATGACGCTCACGTCCAGGTCGCCGAAGACGGTCATCGCGATGGTGCGCGGAATGGGTGTGGCGGTCAGCACCAGAACATGCGGCGGCAGGCTGCCCTTGAGTCGCAGGGTTTCCCGCTGATCGACGCCGAAGCGGTGCTGCTCGTCGATGACGACGAGGCCCAGGTCACAGAAGGTGACGTTGTCGCTCAGCAGCGCGTGCGTGCCGATGACGATGCGTGAGCGCCCGGACACCACCCGAAGCAGCGCCTTGCGCTTCTCGGCGACCGGCAGCTTGCCCGTGAGCAAGGTCGGCATGAGCTCGGCCGCGAGTTCGGGCCCGAGCATCGCCGTGATGGAGCGAAGGTGTTGCCCGGCGAGCACCTCGGTGGGGGCGAGCAGTGCGGCCTGGCCGCCGCTTTCGGCCACGGCGAGCATCGCCCGCAGGGCCACCACGGTCTTGCCCGATCCAACCTCGCCCTGGAGCAGCCGGTTCATGGGCGCCGTGTCGGAGAGCTCCACGGCAATTTCGGCCGCCGCGATCTCCTGGTCCACGGTGAGCACGAAGGGCAGCGCCGCGTCGAAGCGTTCCAGAAACCCACCCGGCGCCGGTAGTCGCGGGGTGGTGTGCTGCTCTCGCGCCTTCGTGTGCTTCTGCGCGAGGGCCGCCTGAAGTACCCACGCCTCGGTGAAGCGCAGCGTGTCCCTGGCGGCCTGCCACTCCTCGGGGAGCTCCGGGCGGTGAATGAGTTGCAGCGCCTGCTTGTGAGCGAGCAGACCGCGTTCGAGCCGAAGCGCGTCGGGCACCGGGTCGTCGATATCGCCCAGGTGCGGCAGCACGAGGTCGATGGAGCGCTCGAGGATGAGACTGGTGACCGAGGCCGTGGCGGCGTAGATGGGGATGAGTGGTCGCTGCAGCCGCTGGTTTTCCGGGTCTTTTTCGGCTTCCTCACGCTCACCCTCAAATGTGCGGTACACGGGGTGCGCGAGCTGCCGGGCGCCGTTGTATTCGGAGACCCGGCCGGAGAAGATTCCCTTCACCCCGGGGGCGAGCTCCCGGGTGCGCCAGTCCATTCTGGTCTTGCCGAAGAAGGTCAGTGACAGCGTTCCCTGACCGTTGCGGATCTTGACGGACACGATCCAGCCTTTGCGGTTCTTCATCTCGTTCTGCGTGGACGAGACCACCTCGGCGGTGATGGTGACGTACTCGTTCAGCGGCAACAGCCCGCTGGCCGGGTCGACCTGACCGCGGTGCACGTAGCGACGTGGGTAGTGCCCGAGCAGGTCGGCCACGGTGAGCATGCCGAAGGCCTTGGTGAGGGCGGTGGCGGTCGGTTTGCCCAGGGCAAGCACGAGAGAGGTGTCGAGGGTGAAGGTGGACTCACTCGATCCGGTCATGACTCAATCGTAGGCGTGACCGCCGACAGCCTCCTCGATGGCACGTGCAACGTAGGCTTAGCGCATCATGACGCGAATCATCTCCGGGTTTGCCGGCTCCCTCACCCTGTCGGTTCCCAAGTCCGGTACCCGCCCCACCAGCGACCGCGTACGGGAGGCGATCTTCTCCGCCCTCGACGCCCGCGATGCCCTGGCCGGCACCCGCGTGGCCGACCTGTACGCCGGGTCGGGGGCCCTCGGCCTTGAGGCCGCCAGCCGCGGGGCTCGCGCGGTGACGCTCGTGGAGAACGGCTTCGGCGCCGCGCAAATGTGCCGCAAGAACAGCGACGCGGTCAAGCGCGCGGCACCCAAGGGCACCGATCTCACGGTCAAGGTGGCCGCCCAGTCTGTGCAGTCCTTTCTGGCCGCGACGCCCGACGGATTCGACGTGGTGTTCATCGACCCGCCGTACGACCTGGGCGAGACCGAACTCACGCACAACCTGTCCGCTCTCGCACCGCTCCTGTCGGAGGATGCGCTCGTCATTGTGGAACGCAGCTCCCGCTCCCCCGAGCCCGAGTGGGGTCCCGGCCTCGAATTCGAGCGGCGCAAGGACTACGGCGACACCACGGTCTGGTACGCCGGCCCGATCGAGCCCGCCCGCAACTAGCCGTCCGTGCAGCACGGCGGCCACGCGGCGATCGAACCGGGGCGCATTCGGGCGTCAGGCACCCGGGAAACTGGGGACCGGGTCAACGACCGCGTCTGGTGCTGGTTCAGGCCTGTAGGTGCAGCGGCGACCCCGTCGTCAGTGGCGACCTGCCGACCAGCCGGATCGGCGTGCGGGTGGGGTCGGCCGCCTCGGGTGGGATCAGCCAATACTCGGTGCCGATGCGGGTGATCTCCCACCCGTCATTGTGCAACCGGAGATGGTCGCGGGCGCAGAGCAGGATGCCGTCGTCGAGATCGGTGCGGCCGCCGCCGTCCGCCCAACCGTGCAGATGATGGGCTTCGCAGTAGCTGGGTGGTCGGTGACAGTCCGGCCAGATACACCCACCGTCGCGAAGCGCGAGTGCCGCGCGTTGCTCAGCCGTAAAGAATCTCTGTATACGTCCCACATCCAGCACCGTGCCGTCCCTGCTGAACAACACCGGTATGAAACCCGTGTTGCAAATCGATCGGTCGATGGTGGTCGTCGGTACCGCGCCCGGGGTTCCTTCGATGAATCCGTCTGTCAGAACCAACTGGCCCGAGGTGCCAGGCGAGGGTGTCGGCTCGGGAGAGTCGGTCGCAGTGACAACGAGCTTCACCGACGGGCGGATGCGGCCGAAGAGCGTGCCGGGGTCGGCGGCCGCGGCGACCCTGATCACCTCGATCAGTGCTTCGGCGGCGATCTGGTCCGTGGACCGGGGGTCGTCGATGATCCGTTGAGCGCGTTCCTTCTCGCCCTTCTCCACAAACCGCGGGCCGCCGGTGCGGGGTCCGGTGATCTGCAGCAGGAAATCCTTGAAGTAGGCGCCGTTCTCCGGGTCCAGTTCGAAGCTGCCGTGCAGCATGCCGTCCGGCTTGTCCCACACCCGGAGGTATTGCCGGGCGCGCATCGCGTCGGCACGGGAGGCGACCCCGGCCGCATCAATGGAGTCCCGGCACTGCCGGGCGGCCTTCGCGGCCTGATCCGCGTTCAGAGTGCGGCACTGGGCGATCAGGGTGACGACCGCATCGGTGAGCATGCCCTCCGTCACGCCGATCGCCGGTTCGCCGAGGCCCCGCCGGATCGCGGTCGCGGACTCGGTGCTGAGGGTTCCGTCCGTCACCGCGATGCCCAGCGGAGCGAACCATGGCACGTGCACCTCGACCGGCGGCGCCTCCGGAAACTCCCTGGCCCACTGGTCGGCTTGCTGCTGGCGGTCAAGGGCTGCTGCGGCCTCGGTGGCCATGGTGCCGGCCTCGATCAGGCGGCGGGTGTCGGCCTTGCTGCCGCCGCCGCCTCCGCCCAAGGCCTGCACGCGGTTGTCGAGCCCGTCGAGACACTCGGGGCTGGGGTAGCCCTTCTTGCGGGCGAGGCCCTCGCGGCCGAGCTGCCAGTCGGAGCGGGCGGCGACGTTCGCCGCCGACAGCGCGAAGGCCTTTGAGACCTCCCGCATATGCCGGGCAATGGCCCGATGGGTGTTCTCCGACTGGTCGTCGGAGAGCTCCGCGAACGACGCCGCGGATATGTTCGATCGGGCGAGCGACCCGGTCAAACCAGCGAAAACACCTTCGATGGTGGTCATGAAACAAGTGTGGCAGCAGCCACCGACATTGGCCGGGGCCCGACAGGTACTCTCGCCTTCCGTGGTGCATCAGAGTCATGCGGACGCCTCGGCCGCATCGACACGCACCCGGCAGCCAGGGCTACGTCACAATCGTCCTGGCCGGGTTCAGCGAGTCACCCGGCCTGACCGTCCCAGCCGCGGTAGGGGTCCCACCCGCCCTGGGTGTGCGGTTCGCCGTCCACCAGCACCTCACCCGCGGCCGCGGTGACGGTACCGAGGGTGCGGAACCCGTCCGGGAGGCTCACCTGCGGGGGGAACGTCGCGAGCAGACCGTGGTCTTCGCCTCCGCCGAGGGCAACCTCCACGCGATCGCCGAGGGCGCTGGATGCGAAGTCGATTCCAACATTGCTCGCGCGAGCGATTCGGCCCGCATCAATCGCCAGGCCGTCGGAGACGTCGAGCATGGCCGTCGCTCCGGCGCGCGCGGCGGCGGGGCCGCACTCCAGCGGCGGTACGGGAGTGAGCTGCGCGGCGATCTGTTCGGGGTATTGCAGCTTGGCTGCTCGGGCCCGCCCGGCGTCGGGAACGCCGTCATCGTCCACGCCGAATCGAAACAGGATCTCGAGGCCCACGCCCGCCTCCCCCAGCCGCCCGGCCAGTGCCACGACATCGCCGACGCGCGCGCCGGAGCGTTGGACGGGTTCACGCCCCTCCAGGTCGCCGAATGCCGTCACGGCGAGGGTGAGGGCGTCGGAGGCCGACAGGTCACCGCCCACCACACCGCAGCCGGGAGCGAGCGCCTCGCAGCACTCTCGCAGCCCGTCGGCGATCCCCTCGAGAACCGAGACGGGCGTCGACGGCGGGGCGGCGATGGCCACCACGAGAGCCGTCGGTCGCGCGCCCATGGCCGCAACATCGGACAGGTTCGTGGCCGCCACCTTCCACCCGAGATCGCGGGGCGTTGACCAGGCGAGCCGAAAGTCCGGGCCCTGGATCATCATGTCCGTCGTCACGACGAAGCGGCCGTCGGGGGCCGCGACGACCGCGGCATCATCTCCCGGGCCGAGCAGCTCGGCGGAGGAGGCGGGGAGCCGGGGAAAGATGCGCTCCAGCACCGCGATCTCGCTCACATCGTTGAGCGTCTCGGTCGAACATGCACTCTCGTCGGCAGCAATCATCATGCTTCAAACGGTAGCCTGAATGTGATGATTCCCCGATCCACGGCCGTGCGCTCCGCCGCCGCCGCTACCCTGGTCCTCGGCACGCTCCTGTTAGCCGGGTGTGCGGCCGCCGTTCCCCTGGAGCCGGCGGCCGACGCCACGAATCCGGCCTGCGCTGATGTCATCGTGCACCTGCCGGAGGCGGTATCCGATCAGCCCGAACGCGAGACGAACGCGCAGGCAACCGGAGCCTGGGGCGACCCGGCAACGGTCCTGCTCCATTGCGGCGTGCCGGTTCCCGGGCCGACAACGCTGCCCTGCCTGAGCGTCAACGGCATCGACTGGATCGAAGATGACTCGGACGCGCCCCGGTACCGGTACACGACCTACGGCCGCGACCCCGCCGTGGAGGTCGTGATCGATTCGACCGCCGTCAGCGGCACCAACACGCTCGTCGACCTGGCCAGCGCCGTCTCCGGCATCGCGGCCACGGCGGCATGCGTCGGCGCCGAAGATGTGGCCGTTCCCACCCCGGCCCCGACCACAGCCCCGTAGCGGACGCCGGCGTCGCCGGCCGTCCTGCGGTGCCCAGCCGTCCGGGTCGCACGCACCGTCGGGCTCAGGGCCGCCTGTGGTCACGCGGCCCTGCCGGGTGCGCGCGCCTGGAGCGGATGCGGGAGACTGGGCGTATGCCCGATCTCACTGTGCACGGCGGCGCCGGCAGCCGAGTTGACGCCGAGATCGAGGTGAAGCGATCCAGATTTCTGTGCCGCCTGGTCAGAACCGAGACAGAAGATGCCGCGCGCGCGGCGATCGACGGGGCACGCAAGGAGCACTGGGGTGCCCGCCACCACTGCTCGGCATTCGTGCTCGGACCCACCGGCTCCCCCGACCAGGTACGCCGTTCCAACGATGACGGCGAGCCGTCGGGAACCGCGGGTCGCCCCATGCTCGAGGCGCTGTCCGGACGCGGCTTCGTCGATTGCGTGGCCGTGGTCACGCGCTATTTCGGGGGCACCCTTCTCGGCGCCGGCGGCCTCGCGCGCGCCTACTCTGATGCCGTTCTGACCACAATCGACAAAGCCCAGGCTCTGGGCCTTGTCGTGGAACGCGAGCGCCGTGAACGGTTCACGCTCGCCCTGTCCCACGCGGATGCCGGTCGCATCGAGGCCGAGCTGCGCCAACGCGGGGTCCTCATCCTCGGCACCGATTACGGGCCCGAGGCGGTGCTGCACCTTGCCGACGACGACTCCGCACGGCTCGCCGCGATCGTGGCCGCCGTCACGGCCGGAGCCGCCGAGCTGGAGACGCAGGGTCACGAATGGGTCGACGTCGAACGGTAGTCGGCCCGGCCGGCGTTGCTGCGTTTAGGAGCCGTGCCGGTCGTGCGCGAGCGCCACGGCGATGAGCTCGTCAATCAGCTGCGGGTAGGTGAAGCCGCTCGCCAGCCAGCAGCTCGGAAACATCGAGATCGGCGTGAATCCGGGCATGGTGTTGATCTCATTGATCACCCAGCCGTCGCTCGTGAGGAAGAAATCCACCCGGGCGAGTCCGGCGCCGTCGATCGCGTTGAACGCTCGAATGGCCATCCGCTGCATCTCGGCGAGTTCGTCGTGGCTGAGAACGGCGGGGCACACGAGCTCGACGCCCCCCGCACCCAGGTATTTGGCTTCGAAGTCGTAGAAGTCGCGCCCGGTCACGACCACCTCTCCCGCGACGGATGCCCTGGCCGGTTCCCCGGGTCGGTCCTGCAGCACCGCGACCTCGAGTTCACGGCCGCTGAGGCCCGCCTCGATGAGCACCTTGGTGTCTTCGGCGAGACCAACGGCCATCGCATCGGCGAGTTGCTCGGCCGAGGAGACCCGGCTGACCCCCACACTTGACCCGGCGCGGGCGGGTTTGACGAACACGGGCGCGCCGAGTTCTTCGAGCGCCGCGTAGGCCATGCCGGGGGCGTCGGCCCAATCGTCGGCCGTGATGGTGCGCCACGGTGCCACCGGCAGGGAGGCCTGCTGGAACACGGTCTTAGTGAAGTGCTTGTCCATGCCGAGCGCCGAGGCCAGCACGCCGGAGCCCACATACGGCAGGCCCAGGAGTTCGAGCATGCCCTGGATGGTGCCGTCCTCACCGAACGGGCCGTGCATGATCGGGAAGACCAGGTCGATGCTGCCCAGCGAGCGTGAGCCGGCGGCATCCGTGACGGTCAGTTCACGGTTGCTCGTGCTCTCCGGCCATTGCACCCGGGTGCCGTTGTCGACGACCTCGGGAAGCGCCGCGCCGTTGAGGACGAACTTGGCCGGGTCGTCTTCTTCGAGAACGAAGGCACCCGCGCGCGTGATGCCCACCGGGATGACCCGGTACCGATCGCGATCAATCGCTGCCAGGACTCCGCCCGCCGTTGCGCAGCTGATCGAATGTTCGCTTGAACGCCCCCCAAAGAGCAGCACTACCGTGAGCTTGTCCATCATTCGTCCTTTCGCCCTGCGGTTCGCTGGAATCTGTGGTGAGGTGCGGGGCGATGTCCCGCGGGTTCAGCGTGCCGTCGAGCACCTGGCGAACCTGTTCGACGATCGGCATGGCGACCCCCTTGGCCGCGGCGAGCTCCAGGACCGGTTTGACCGACGCGAGCCCCTCCGTGGTCTGTTGCATCTGCTTGACCACATCGTTGATGCTGTAGCCCTGCCCCAGAAGCCGCCCGGCCGTGTTGTTACGTGACAGCGGGGACTGGCAGGTGGCGATGAGGTCACCGAGCCCGGCCAGGCCGGAGAGCGTTTCCGGGTGCGCGCCGTACGCCACCGCGAAATCGGTCATCTCCACGAGTCCCCTCGTGATGATCGAGGCCTTGGTGTTCTCCCCGAAGCCGACGCCGTCGACGATTCCGATGGCGACGGCGATAAGGTTCTTCAACACCCCGCCGAATTCGGTGCCGATGACGTCGGTGTTCACATAGGAACGAAAGTACGTGCTGGTGGCGAGTTTCGCCACGGCCTGCGCCGTCTCGAGGCTGATCGACGACACCACGGCGCCGGTCGGCTGTTCCTTGGCGATCTCGAGGGCCAGGTTCGGCCCGGAGATCACGGCGATGCGTTCCGGCGCGATCGGGAGCACCTCCTCGATCACCGTGCTCATCCGCATGCCGGTGCTGCGTTCGACACCCTTCATGAGCGACACGATCACGGCGTTGGCCGCGAGGAACGGCTCGGCGAGGATCAGATTCTCGCGCAGGGACTGGCTCGGCACCGAGACGAACACGTACTCGGCGCCGGCAAGAGCCAGGTCGAGTCGAGAGGTCGCGCGCAGCCCGATGGGCAGGTTGATTCCGGCCAGGTAGTCGCTGTTGCGACGCGCCTCGGAAATCTCCTTCGCCAGTTCGGGCCGGCGGGCCCACAGCACGACATCGGCTCCGCCGTCGGCGAGGATCTTCGCAAAGGTGGTGCCCCAGCTGCCCGCTCCGAGTACGGCAACACGGGTGCCCGGTAGAATCTTAGGCTTCAAAACGGCCGGTCTCTTTCTGATTGTGTTCGGCCGGGTTCCAGCGCTTGACCGGGGCCTTCTCGCCCCTCAGGTCTTCGAGCAGACCCGTGATGGCGCTCATCACGACGGCCGTGGCCTCGTTGAGCGTTGCCGTGTCGAGGCTGCGTTCGCGGAACGCGCTCAGGTCGACCGGGTCGCCGATCTTCACCGAGATGGTCTTGCGTGGAAAGAAGCTGATCTTCTTGGAGTAGCGCTCCATCACATGCTGGGTTCCCCAGTGCGCGGCCGGCACGATGGGGATGCCCTGCTCGAGGGCGATCCGTACCGCACCGGTTTTGCCGCGCATGGGCCACAGCTCCGGGTCACGCGTGAGCGTGCCCTCGGGGTACACGACCACCATCTGGCCGCGTTCCACGAGCCGCTGTGCGGCCTTGACCGGTTCGCTGCCGCGCACCGACCCGCCGCGCTGCACGGGAATCTGGCCCGAGCTGCGCAGGATCCGTCCCACGATCGGGATCGTGAAGACGGATGCCTTCGCCATGAACCGAGGCTGGCGTCCAAGCTTCCACGACACGACGCCCATGACCACGGGGTCGATTTCGCTGTAGTGGTTGGGCGCGAGCACGAACGCTCCGGTGCGGGGAAACTTGTCGCCGTCGACGATCCTGAAGCGCGCGGCCGCGTTCATCGTGGGCAGCAGAATTCCGGCCAGGATCCAAAACGCCGAGGGACGGCTCTTTTCCGATCGGAAGAAACTCGGTGCCGGTGAAACTACGGCTGCCTTCTCGGCTGGGTTGTGGTCGGGGTTGTCGTCTGGCACAGACCCATTATCCTTCGAGATCGAAGTCCGCCCCCAAAAGCTGCAGCTTGGCGATGAAATTCTCGTACCCGCGGCTGATGATGCCCACGTTGCTGACCGTCGATGTGCCGTCGGCGCTGAGCGCCGCGATCAGGTGGCTGAAGCCGCCGCGCAGGTCGGGAACCACAATGTCGGCGCCGTGAAGCTTCGTCGGGCCGGTGATGACGGCGGAGTGGTTGAAGTTGCGCTGGCCGAAGCGGCACGGGTGCGCCCCGAGGCACTCGCGGTGAATCTGGATCGTGGCGCCCATGTCCTGGAGCGCGTCGACGAAACCGAAGCGCTGCTCGTACACGGTCTCGTGCACGATCGACGTGCCATGCGCCTTGGTGAGAGCGATGACGAGCGGCTGCTGCCAGTCCGTCATGAAGCCGGGGTGAACATCCGTTTCAATGATGACGGGCTTGAGTTCTCCGCCCGGGTGGTAGAAGCGGATGCCATCGTCGTGAATGTCGAACGCGCCGCCGACCTTGCGGAACACGTTGAGGAACGTGAGCATCTCGGGCTGGCGGGCGCCGCCGACGAAGATGTCGCCCTCGGTGGCCAGCGCCGCGGCGGCCCAGCTGGCGGCCTCGTTGCGGTCGAACAGGGCACGGTGCGTGAATCCGTCGAGCCGTTCGACACCCTCGATGCGGATCACCCGGTCGGTGTCAACCGAGATGATGGCTCCCATCTTCTGCAAGATGTGAATGAGGTCCATGATTTCGGGCTCAATGGCGGCGTTCTTGAGCTCGGTGATGCCCTCGGAACGCACCGCGGTGAGCAGCACCTGCTCCGTGGCGCCGACGCTCGGGTAGGGAAGTTCGACCTTGGCGCCCTTGAGCCCGTTGGGCGCGGACATGCGGATGCCGTTGGACTGCTTCTCGACGACGGCACCGAACGTGCGCAGCACGTCGAGGTGGAAGTCGATCGGGCGGTCGCCGATGCGGCAGCCACCGAGGTCGGGGATGAATGCCTCACCCAGACGGTGCAGCAGCGGTCCGCAGAACAGGATCGGGATGCGGGAGGAGCCGGCGTGGGCGTCGATGGCGGCGAAGTGCGCGCTTTCGACGTCGACCGGGTCGAGGATCAGGTCGCCGGGATGGTCGCCCTCGGTCACCTTGACGCCGTGCACCTCGAGCAGGCCGCGCACGATGCGCACGTCACTGATGTTGGGAACGTCCTTGAGCAGGCTCGGGGTTTCGCCCAGGAGCGCGGCGACCATGGCCTTGGTGACGAGGTTCTTCGCACCCTTGACTTCGATGCGCCCCACCAGGGGAATGCCACCACGGATGGTGACCTTGTCGGCGGTCAGTCCCACGGCGGCGCCGTGGTTCTGACCGCTGCCGCGGTTCTGCGCTGACTCGTCGAGCGCGGCGTCGGGCTGCGCGTCGTTGGTGAGTGTGCTCAAAATTACCTGCCTTGTGGAGAGAGTGCGGGGAGCGTGCGTGGGAGCCACTTCGGCCGCACCGATTCGAATTCTGCAATTCGCGCTTCGTCGCGCAGGGTCAACCCGATGTCATCGAGACCTTCGAGCAGCCGCCATCTAGTGTATTCGTCGATGACGAACGAGACTGTGAGATCGCCGACACGCACGGTCCTGGACACGAGGTCCACCGTCAGTTCGAGTCCGGGGTCCGACTCGATCAACGTCCACAGGGTCTCGGCGTCTTCCTCGGTGATCTGCCCGGCCAGAAGGCCTTGCTTACCAGCATTTCCGCGAAAAATGTCGCCGAATCGAGGGCTCAGAACCACGTCGAAACCGAAGTCGCGCAGTGCCCAGACGGCGTGCTCGCGGGAGGATCCGATGCCGAAATCGGCTCCCGCCACGAGAACCCGTCCGCCGGCATACGGCTTCTGGTTGAGCACGAATTCGGGGTCGGAACGCCACGCGGCGAACAGGGCATCCTCGAATCCGGTGCGGGTGACCCGCTTCAGGTAGACGGCGGGAATGATCTGGTCGGTGTCGACATTGGAACGGCGCAGCGGGACGGCAATGCCGGTGACGCTCGTGAATTTTTCCATGATTACTTGTCTCCATCCGAGGTGGCGTGCTGCGAGAGATCCCACGGGCCGGAGAGCGTGCCGCGAATCGCGGTCGCTGCGGCCACGAGCGGCGACACCAGGTGCGTGCGACCGCCCTTGCCCTGACGGCCCTCGAAGTTGCGGTTGCTGGTGGAGGCGCAGCGCTCGCCCGGTGCCAGCTGGTCGGGGTTCATCCCGAGGCACATGGAGCAGCCGGCAAAGCGCCACTCGGCACCGAAATCGGTGAAGATTTTGTCGAGGCCCTCGGCCTCAGCCTCGATGCGCACCCGGGCGGAGCCGGGAACCACGAGCATCCGCACGCCCTCGGCGATGCGTTGACCCTGAATCACCTCCGCGGCGGCGCGCAGGTCTTCGACTCGGCTGTTGGTGCAGGAGCCGAGAAAGACGGTGTCGACGTGGATGTCTTTCATGGCGGTTCCGGCCGTGAGATCCATGTACTCGAGTGCACGTTCGGCCGCGGAACGCTCGTTGGCGTCGTCGATTGTGGCCGGGTCGGGCACGGAGCCGCTCAGCGACACTCCCTGGCCGGGGTTGGTGCCCCACGTCACGAAGGGCTCCAGCTCGGCGGCATCGACGATGACCTCCGCGTCGAAGCTGGCACCGTCGTCGGTGGCGAGCGTGTCCCAGTAGGCCACGGCCGCGTCCCAGTCGGCGCCGCGCGGCGCGTGGGCGCGCCCCTCGAGGTAGTCGTAGGTGATCTGATCGGGGGCGATCATTCCGGCGCGCGCGCCGGCCTCGATCGACATGTTGCAGATCGTCATCCGGGCTTCCATCGACAGTGCGCGGATGGCTTCACCGCGGTATTCGAGAACGTAACCGGCGCCTCCGCCGGTTCCGATCCGCGCGATGACGGCGAGGATGATGTCTTTGGCGGTGACGCCCTCACGCAGGGTGCCGTTGACGGTGATCGCCATGGTCTTGAACGGGTTCAGTGGCAGTGTCTGGG
>Ga0307487_1000615_pt1 | contig 27302 bp, 27 predicted proteins | sample CBIW12metaG_FD_203665 | JGI IMG/M metagenome (GOLD analysis project Ga0307487, IMG submission 203665) | Sea-ice brine microbial communities from Beaufort Sea near Barrow, Alaska, United States - CBIW 1.2 | ecosystem: Environmental > Aquatic > Marine > Coastal | place: USA: Alaska | collected... | reverse complement strand
CTCGGCCAGAATCTGGTGGTCGGCTGTCTCCGAAAGAAGCGCTTTCAACGCCGCTGTTTCTGATATCATGTCCTTGGCCATGGGGGATCTCCTTGATCGGTAGGTTAGGTGTGCAACCCAAACCCTACCGGAGAACGTCCATGGCCGCCCAGCAAGCCGCGCGGGCTTCGCCTGAGCTACGCGTGGCTCCACTTAGACCGCGCTACCGTCGGAATTACACCACGCCCAGGGACACTACCCCTGTTTGTTACGCTGAGACTGGACGAGGATGTCCAGGACATCGCCTTTGCTGTCTACAGCACGCCACAGCCAATACTTCTGCCCGTTAATTGGAAGGGCAACTTCGTCCAGGTGCCATTTGTCCGCCGCACTGGGACGATCCCGGCGGATCACCTTGGAATATTGTGATCCAAATTTCGCAGCCCAAGCGCGGATGGTTTCGTAGCTGACCACAACCCCGCGCGCGGCGAGCAAGTCCTCGACATCACGCAAGCTCAAGGAAAACCTGTAATAAGCCCAGACAGCGTATCCGATGATTTCAGGAGGAAAACGATGGCCAGAAAAGGCACCAGATTGCTTTGGTTTGGTCATGCGCCCACGTACCGGCTTTTGAGATGTCTCACAACTTGACGATGCCCTTCGTGGACCTTCGCCATAGCGTGTCCGCTCTCCAGTGCCCGTTCGATATTCGGAAACGATTGACGCACAACGTCCATGGCAGAGAAATCATCGGGCGGAACCAATGCCAAGGCTTTGACGTGCTCGTTGATTTTGTCGAGCGTATTTTTGATGACGCGGCTCTTCTTAGGTTTTTCAGACATTGTCGTTCCTCAAGTCTATTGGTGACGACCCATTTAATAGGCGACGTTTTTCGAAAAGCTACAACCGGCTTGCCGTAATCCACAGGATTCCACATTTGGCCTGCGTTGACCTGAACTGGCACATTCGATCTGCCGGTCTTGGTTTTCGTATGCGCAAAATTCGTGTCATGATTTGAGGTACCGTCAGGATCTGATCTGCAATCTGTGCGTCAATACCTTGCCGACTTGCGCGAAAGACAAGCCGAATTCCGGTCTAAGATTTTCAAACTAACCTTTCCGCGCCGTTCGCAGATGCGACGGTTGGGTGCCAATTTTGCCTCGTAAACCGCGCAATTTGTTCCTTTCACCAAATTTTTTCTTGTCTTACGCTATATTGTCGCACGAGAAGGACTGGCGGTCCTGTTTCACGGACAATTTCCCTCAGGCGTTACAGCGGATGAGGGCACCACTTTTCCCAGAAGATAATCGAGACGAAATGTCTACAAATTGAGGGCCATACTCTCGGACGCCATCAGGAAGTGCAGGGGGGCGAGAATGGATGCGCAACCAAAATAGAGCGATATGAGGATAAGTGTAGGCATCAAGGGCGCGCAAAGTTGCTATTCTCAATGGGCCAACTGTGGGTTTGGTCCAGATGAAAATCACAATGATTGCAGATTATATACGCGCAGAAAGCCGGTCTATCTGTCGGCAGTGATAGCCATCCAATCATATCAATCGAAAATCGAATTGCAGACAAAATCGTAGAGCTTCGAGTTTTCAGGATGCGACAGAACGACGATTGGCTGGCGACGAATTTTGTTATTCATCTGGTCTTACGCCAAGACAATTTTCTTACAAGAAGACGACAGACAAATCCTGTCTTTGACATTCATATTCACAGATACGCGATATCCTTTTAATTTTGCCCGATGTTCTTTTTTGAATGCTTGAGAGAAGCCTGATTAATTGAATTTTATCAAGGTTCTGGCCACCCGCAAGATCAGGATCAGTATGGACGGAAAAGGGGCGTGGCGGGACAACCTCTTCGTCGAGCGCCTTTTGGCGGACCATCAAATATGAAGAGGTCTACCTGCGGGCCTATGCCCGCCTCTCGGAGAACCATTCATCGTTTGACGGGAAAACCCCCGATCAGGCTTACTTCAAACCACTTAGAAAACTCCCGGAACCCGTTTAGACAAACCGAACTACCCCTGAGGGCGAGGCAGACAGGATCGATTCCCGGTTTCTGCGGCCCCCTAGCGACCTGTCGTAGTAGATATTCTAATCCGACCGTATCATCATTGGACCAGCAAGGATCAGCGCAATCAGGTCGACTTGGCGATTTGTGCCAGTTTTCTGAAACAGGTTGCGCAGATGGAATGACATAGTCGTCTGTGTCACGCCTAATTCATTTGCTACATCGGAAGCGCGGCTTCCGCGGGATAAAGACCCGGCGACCCGCGCTTCGGTTGGTGTCAGATTGAAAATTTCCATTAGCAATGCTTCTGGAATTTGTCTTTCCCGATCGGGCGTGGAAAGGAACAGCGCAACATGCGGGTAGACGTTGCCGGCCTTGCCGGATTGGGGCAGGGCGCAGACGAGGACCGAAATCGCGCCGGCTTCCCCTGATTGCTGCAAATTAATGCCAACGACATTTTCCTTGCCGTTTTTTGCTATCTCTACAGCATTGCCAATCGCGCGCTTCAAGTCCCTGTTTGATAGCGGATCCGTTGAGAAAAATCCGTCCTGGTCGAGTACGATGATGTCTGTTTTGGCGACCATACGTTCAGCGGCGCGGTTGCTATGGACCGGTTTCGCCGTCTCGTCCAGTAACACCGTCCCGAGCGCAATGAGGTTTAGTGCTGCCTCCGCACCGGTGCTGGACAGACCTGCAAGCGCAACACGCAAGGTGGTCATTTCGCTCTCGTGTTTATTTCGGATACGATCAACCTGACGCATCCGCGCGGCGATGGTTGCAAGCATCAGGTCATAATCGACAGGCTTGACCAGATAATCGTCGGCACCCTGAAGTTTGCCTTTTATCACCTCATAGGGTTCCGACATCGCGGTAAGGAAGACGAAAGGCACTGTGGACAGCTCGGGCCGCATGCTTCGGATTTCGTGTAGCACACCGTAGCCGTCTAGACCCGGCATCGTTATATCGCAAAGCAACAGATCAGGAGTCGCATCCGACAGAATTCCCAACGCCTCGTCACCCGACTGCGCGGCTAGGGTGCGATATCCGGCTTCCTGCAATTCCTCGGCTATGTCATCTCGCAATGTCTTTTCGTCTTCGACGACGAGGATCAGCGGCTGGTCTGCCGTGCGACTCATGTCTTGCCTCCTTTGAAGCGGAGCAGTGTCATGCGAAATGTCACGCCAACGACGTCCGGTTGCAATGTGATGTCGCCCCCCTGCATCCGCGCCAATGCACGTGCCATGAACAGGCCAATTCCGGTTCCGACGATACCGACACTATTCGCTCCGCGATAGTTGCGATCGAAAACTTGGTTCCGCTCGTTGTCGGGAATAGTTTGGCCAGTATTACATACATCGCAATACAGCGACTGCGCATCTGCGTGCAGAACAACTGATACAGAGGTTTCCGGCGCTCCATATTTGATCCCGTTCGACAAGAGGTTTTCCAAAATCTGTTCAGCATGGGCTGGGTCGCAGAACGCCCTAACCGATCCAGACACCTCACACCGGACGTCAATCCTGGCGTTCGGGGTTGTTTCGCGCTGCCGGGCGCAGACCGTCCGGACGATCTCGCCAAGATCGCATTCTACCCGGCGCGCGCCAATCTGGCCCGCATCAAGCCGCGCAGCATCCAGTGTGCTTTCTACCAGCCGCGTTAGACCGGCAATGGCGCCTCTGGCGCGGTCCGCCCGTTCGACGACCTCATCCGGTTTCGCATGTGGGCCCCTCCGGACGAGACGTTGCAGGGCGGAATCCGCCACTGCCAGAGGTGTTCGGAACTGATGCGAGATCATGGCGGCAAAGTTCCGGTAAATTTCGCCAGCCGACCGTTCCCGAAGCAATGCATCGTCCAATTCACGGGTGCGCTCGGCGACCAACTCTTCTAGACGGTCACGGTCCTGCGTGTCTTTCTGTCTGACGGCATGTCGATCAGAGGCGTCATTTATGAAGAGGATAGCGCCGAGGATATCCTCTTCATTGCGCAGTGGAAAAAACCGCAAATCCACATAGAGCGGCTCGTTTGCATTCTTGCGAAAAAGCGGCTGAAGCATCTGTCGCGAGGTTTCACCGTGCAGCGCGCGCTCTATTCCTTGACGCACCGTGGTCGTGTCGAAGAAGCCGGCGATCCTTTCTAACGGGCGGTTAACGGCCTCTTCAGCGGTTGTGCCCAGGATCTTTGTCATTGCCCCATTCCACATCGTGCATCGCGCGGATCGATCCACAGCAAGGATACCTTCGCCGCTGGACGACACAAGAAGTGCCGAAAAATCCCGTTCGCGCCGCAGCATGCGGTTGCGCTGACGCGTCTGGCGCAGCGCCAGAACAAGTGTCACCGCCAGAATCCCGCCGGCGCCCATGATGCCGATGAGCGACGCAATGATCTGGCGCAACTGGTCGCGATAGATCTCCAGCCGCCCCCCTAGTTCGTCCCATTCAGCGATCATCGCAGCATTTGCGGCCCGCCCGAAAAGGCGCGGAAACGGCGCGATCGCATCGCGCAGCGGCCTACCGTCACCGGGCGTGAACCCGGCGATCATTGGTGCAATTGAAGCGAGTGTCCCGGACAGGTGATCCAGATCGTCGCTAAAACCAATCTTTTCAAGAAACCGGCGTTGCGGCCCATCATTCAGCAAGGCAAACCGACTGACCAGAATATCGAAACGCAATGAAAGGTCGCCCGGCGTGGCTTCTCCGAGGTCTGCCAGTGACGCTGTCTCTGTCATACGAAGGGCCGCGACCTCGCTTTGATGCAGCACCCATAGCATGTTCTGCTCCGCCTCGACGCGCATGGCGTTCTCGATCTCAAACATCCGGATCAAAGAAAACGTCAACAGCATCGCAAAGACTACGACAGCAGCGAGCGGTAGGATCAGTCTGAGTATGGAATTTTGAAAGGGCCTCATTGCACGTCGAGTTGGTAAAGCTGCCAGACCCAGCGGTAATCATAGCGGATATCCTGCAAGGCGCGATGATTATCGCGCGGGTATACAATCCAGAATGGCCCCTTGTTTGCGCGACTCAGTGCCTCGCCGTCCATGTGTGTGGCGACGATCACGTCAAAGTCGTAGAAATCAATCATCGGGATTTCCACGGCGTAATCATTCAGCGCGATTGCGGTGACACTATCGCCTGTTGCGCCGAGGTGGTCGAGCAAGTCGCGCATCAGAAACCCGGTGAAGCTGTGCGTGCCGTCGGTGATGACGGTCGATGTCTTGATCGTGGTCACCGCAAGAGCATTCAGTGCTGCGCGATCCATGGTGACGGGTGCGCCGGCAAAATGTCCAGTTACTCGCAAGGATACCTCGAGTTGATCGGCGATTGCGGTTGAACCTGCCAGCATCAGCCCGCACGTCAAAGCGGCGACTTTGATGAACATTATGCCATTCCCCTTTGTTCTATTGGCAGGTCAGCAGCCTTCGCGTGCGGATGCAAACACTTTGCAACAGAATTTATTTCACCGCCCCCTCTAAACGAAGGGGGCGCGACCCGGACAAGACGTGCAACTTGCGAGAACGCAAAAATCATTGGATTAAAACTATGCTGAACATCTCCTCACACTCCGTGATTCTTGGTGTCGTTGGGTTTGTTTTGCTTTCGAGTTGCGGAACACCGGAATATCGAACCGAAAAAAGTCATTGTGAAGCAGAGTGGATGCTTAAGATCCCACCGGTCTATCGGCAAGAACTCGTCACCAAATACCGCAACGAAGAACGGCTGACGGGTGAAACGATCTGCGAGACGACGGGGTCCACTACCAAGTGCAAGCCCATCAATAAAACTGTTTCGCTTCCCTACACGGCGGTGGAAACCGTCGACATCAGGAAAGCGCAACGCAACCCGCAGATCGCGTCCTGCACCGCACGCGCGTGCGCCGCGAGATACGGCAACAGCGCCTGTGAAGCATGATGTTTCGCGGCAATTATCTTTTTAAATGGGCAACGGCATTTCATACAGGAGAGAAGAATGTGGGATTTTAGCATCGGTGGTGCGCTTGGACTGTTGATGCGCACGCTGCCGTTCATCCTGTTGCGTATGGCCGTCTATTTCTGCATTTCGCTGGGCTATATTCTGGTCACCGGAATCGGGGCAGGTGTCGGCTATGGTGTCGGGGGCTTTGGTGAGGACGAGTTTCGCGCCAGCGCCGCCATGTGGGGCGGCTTTGCGGGGTTCGGTATTTTTGGTGCCATCATGTATTGGATGCGCGAATACATCCTTTATATCGTCAAGGCCGGACATATTGCCGTTTTGATCGAATTGATCGACGGCAAGCCGATGCCACAGGGCCGCAGCCAGATCAATCATGCAACTGCGGTGGTCAAAGAGCGGTTTCCGCAGGCCAGTGTTTTGTTCGCGGTCGACCAACTGATCAAAGGTGTCGTGCGCGCAATTTCGGGATTGGTGCGCGGCATCCTGACGATACTGCCCATCCCCGGTGCGCAACAGCTTGGCGGCATCATCTCCGCGTTTCTGCGTGTCGCCGTCGGGTTCGTTGACGAAGTGATCCTTGCCTATGCCATCCGCACGAATTCGACAAATGCATGGGGGTCGGCGAAAGTGGCGCTGGTGCTTTATGCGCAGAACTACAAACCGATGCTGAAAAATGCCGCATGGCTTGCGATCATCGTCTATGGCCTCAGCTTTCTGGTGTTCATCCTCATGCTCGCGCCGGCGGCGCTGGTGGTTTACCTGATGCCCGGCGCATGGGCGGCGGGGGGCGTTGTCTTTGCACTATTATTCGCGTGGAGCGTTAAGGCTGCACTGCTGGAACCTTTTGCCATCACCTGCATGATGCAGGTCTATTTCAAGACAATCGAAGGCCAGCAACCGAACCCCGAATGGGACGCCAAGCTGGAACAAATGTCAGGCAAGTTCCGCAAGCTGAAGGACCGCGCGTTCGGTGCTGGAGAGCAAACACCCACAACGCCCGAGGTAGCTGACCAGACATGATGCGGGACCCTAAGCGTGAAGAACCCGAAACCCGAGGCCTGATTTGTTGAAAATGATATTGCACCGGATTTCCCTCGCGCTCGCCATTTCGGGGGCCTTGGGCCAGACAGCCAGTGCAGACATCGTCTGCGAAGGCACCTATGAGTTCTTCAGCGGTAAAAACGTAATTCTTGAGGCCCCGATTGGCCAAGGGGAGTTAGCGAAACACTATAACAATCGCGTTGGTGTGGCCGGCCAGCTTATCCGCAGGCCTCAAAGCGAGGGATTGCACGAGGTCGAGGTCAGCCAGTGCGGTCGCCAATTTACCCTGACTCAAGGATCCAACCGGATGCTTTTCCTGCAATCCATTATGGACGAAACGCTTTATATCGCGCAGGATATAGGCACCAGCGATGCCGAGTTGACGCTTCGTGTCCTTAATCACAACAGCATGGTTGGCACGATTGCGGGCGAAACCCAAGGCTTCACGTTCGATTATCCCGTCGCAATGGAGGCGCGCGATGTCTCCATGCCTGACATGGAGGGTTGCAGCGATGACCCGACCCCGATGGAGGATACCGTGGGTGAAGACCGATTGACCGTCGATCCTGCCTTGCGCCGTGAAGCGATCGCTATCGTCGCGGAAAATCTGGGCATTCCGGGTGATAGGGCGGAGCGTTATATCTCGTCCGCGCACACTGTCGCCAAGACCCGGATGTCGGACACGGGCGTAACCGAAATTCTGCCTGGCGAGCCGGGCTGCCCCATTATATTTGAGGGCGTGAAAACCTGCCGCGTGTATCCCCCTGACACGACCACCATTATTGAAACCAATGTGCTGCTGGACGACGACGGCAAGATGCTACCGGTCACGACGGAAGGATCCGTCACCAACCGGATCCGGGTTGATGACCCCGGCCTCGCGGATATTTGCGCCCCCGAAGAAACTTTGCCGCCCGCCGCGCAACGTCTTCGTATGACGTTTTTCGCGATCGAGGAGGACGGTATCAACGATGTGCAGGCGGTGCTGATGGACGCGGAGACCGATATTGCGACGCGAGCGCATTACGCCGACGGCGACAACTCAGGTCGTCAGCAACGTATTCAAGCGGCAGACGAGGCGTATCAAGGTGTCGGAGCGCCGGTGACCGGGTTGCATTAAATGCGTAGGTTTCGATTGGAATACCGGCGACCACAAATAGAAGAACACGTTCAGCAAGGAATAAGGCCATGAAAAAGATCGTATCGAGACTTGCATCTTTGGCGATGACGGCGTGCGTTGCTGGCGCCGCGCCTGCGATGGCGCAGGACGACGTGGTGATCGTCTATGACGGGTCAGGATCCATGTGGGGCCAGATTGACGGCACCAGTAAGGTCGAAATCGCGCGCGACGTTCTGGGTGATCTGGTGACGAATTGGGACGAAGATACCAATCTGGGTCTTGTCGCCTATGGTCATCGCAGGGAAGGTGACTGCACCGATATCGAGACGCTGATCACCCCCGGCCCGCTCGACCGCTCGGCATTCATCGCCACCGTCAATGCAATCAACCCAGTGGGCAAGACACCGATTTCCGCCTCCGTCAGCCATGCCGCAGACCTTTTGTCCTACCGCGACAACCCGGCGACCGTGGTGCTGATCTCCGACGGGGTGGAAACCTGCAACGCCGACCCCTGCGCCCTGTCCGCGCAGCTTGCGCAGCAGGGCATCGCGTTCACCGTTCATGTGGTTGGTTTCGATCTGGATGACGCGGCCAACGCCAGCCTGTCCTGCATCGCCGATAACACTGGCGGCGTGTTTGTCCCCGCCAGCGACGCGACCGAATTGACCGATGCCTTGGCGCAAGTCCAAAGTGCGATGCAGCTGAAACCGGTGGCCCCCGAATCGGAGCCTGTTGTAAAGGAACCTGCGCTGCCTGAAGTCACCGTGAGCGGCCCGGCTCAGGTCACCACCGGAGCGGAATTCAACGTTGCGTGGAGTAAAACGATTAATTCGCGTGACTACATCACCATTGTGCCGATGGGTGCTGAAAAAGGCACTTTTGGTGATTACGTTCGCGGCAGTGACGTCATCGAGGGCAAACTGACCGCGCCGGGGGAGCCGGGTCTTTATGAGCTGCGCTACGTTCTCGACACGGGACGCGACACACTGGCAAGCGCGCCCATTGAAGTGACCGAGGCGGAAGTCACCGTGAGCGGCCCGGCTCAGGTCACCACTGGAGCGGAATTCAACGTTGCGTGGAGTAAAACGATCAACTCGCGCGACTACATCACCATTGTTCCGATGGGTGCTGAAAAAGGCACTTTTGGCGCTTACGTCCGCGGCAGTGACGTCACCGAGGGTAAGCTGACTGCGCCGGGGGGGCCGGGCCTGTATGAGCTGCGCTACGTTCTCGACGCGGGGCGCGACACACTGGCCAGCGCGCCCATTGAAGTGACCGAGGCGGAAGTCACCGTGAGCGGCCCGGCTCAGATCACCACCGGAGCGGAATTCAACGTCGCATGGAGCAAAACGGTCAACTCGCGCGACTACATCACCATTGTTCCGATGGGTGCTGAAAAAGGCACTTTTGGCGATTACGTTCGGGGCAGTGACGTGACCGAGGGCAAACTGACCGCGCCGGGGGAGCCGGGTCTTTATGAGCTGCGCTACGTTCTCGACACGGGACGCGACACACTGGCCAGCGCGCCCATTGAAGTGACCGAGGCGGAGGTCGGCATTTCCGGTCCGGGGATCGTGCGCGCCGGAACTGAAATCAATGTCGCATGGAGCAGTTCGATCAACTCGCGCGATTACATCACCATCGTGCCGATGGGTGCGGATGAAGGCACTTTCGGCGACTACATTCGCGGAAGTGACGTGACAGAGGGCAAGCTGACCGCGCCGGACGAGACCGGCCTTTACGAATTGCGCTATGTATTGGAAAATGGTCGTCGCACTTTGGCACGCGCGCCGCTGGAAGTTGTCGGGATGGATGCGCCACTTGACGATGGTGCGGGGCTGAGCGTGCCGCCGAGCGCCGCGCCGGGTGAAACGATCACGGTGACGTGGATCCTGCAAAGCGACGGTGTCGATCAACGGATCGCGCTTGCGCGCAAAGACCAGCCCGATTTCAGTTGGATTTCGGTTCAATCAATCAGTGATTTGGCTTCCATGCAGGTCACACTGCCCGATGAAACCGGTCTCTATGAAATCCGGTTTCTGGATGTCGCCGGAGGTGCGCTTCTGGGCCGGTCCGTTGTGGAGGTAAAATGATGTCCTGCAAGATTTTGAGCGGCATCACTCTCGCGATGAGTTTTGCAGCCACCGCCGCATTTGCGCAGATCGACGGCCACGGTCCAGACAGCTGGCGGGTGACCGACGTAGCCGAAAATGACGTGTTGAATGCCCGCATGGGACCGGGAACCGCGTATCCGGTGATCGAGACGTTCGCATCGGATATGCGCGGGTTGGAACAGATCACCTGCGTGCCCTATTACTCCCTGCGCCATTACAGCGCGATGACCGAGGCACAGATCAGCGCGTTACCACCGCGCTGGTGCCTGCTGCGCGACGGCGACATGACGCGCGCGGGCTGGGTGGCGGGACGTTTCATCAGACCTGACGACGAGGACACCACGATCCCATCGCAAGACTCTCTGGAAATGACTGGCGATCCGCTTCTTGATCAAGCACAGGCACTGGTGCGCGAGTTGTATATCGTTTATGAAATGGGTGGCGAGCCGGGGGAGAGCCCGTTTTCTCCGCCGACGGCTGTGCGGTATTTCTTTGCCAATATGGTGCCAGATTTGGCAGGCCACGGCAGCGACGTGTTGTATGATGCGCAGGACTTTCAGGGGCAGGTCACTCGCATCGCACCTGATGACGATCAGCCGATGTTTCGGGGCACGATCACGATCAATGTCGATTTCATCAATTTCGGACAGCAAGACCGTGCGGTTTTTAGCCTGCGCGCGGATACATCCCAACCGGGCGCACCGTTCCGGATTTTCCATGTCGAGCATGGCAATTGGAGCTTTCCGCAATGACATACGTAAAGACCGGATGTGCAGGCGATCACGCAAAGTAAGATGGTATTCGAGACGTCCGCAATCTGAAGCATGTTGTCCGACAACATCACGTCATTCAAGCGGTGATACAGTTGATATTAATGCAAAACCTATATTGGATCAGGCCCGATAGTCGCCGGTCGGATTGATCTTAAAATCATCTCCGATGGCAAAAAAATCTGGTTGAAGGCATCGTTTCCCGTATGCACCGATACTCGCAATCGCGGCCCAATTGAATACACACAGACAGTCCCGACCCGCTGGAGCATCGGTTGCGTAAGCAAAGGGTCCGGCGATTGTCGCCCCGGATATGGCGGCGGGCCGAATCCTTGCGCCCATCATCCCCTAGCCCGGCCGAGGTGCTGGGGCTCAGGCCAGATACGGGAGGATGCTATCGTCAAGTCCGCTGCGCAGTGGCTGTACGAATGTAGAATCAGTTAATCCCGCTCACAAGAAAAAGCCACTAGATGGGCGGAAACTATTTTGTCTCTTTCCGAGCGAACCGGAAAGCTCACCCGCACCGATTGCCCCAGTCGGTCGTTGCGTGCGATACTGTGCCTCACAAACGCGAGAAGGCGTTGTGAACCACGTCCCTCGTCCGTGCGGTAGGAAATCGCGCCACGACAGGCGATGAATACGTGGTCGCTGCGGTTGGCATCAAACTCCTGCTGAGACAGTTCCACGCGAACGCTGGCGACACATTTTCTTATGCCGCTGTTGCCGAACAGCGCCGGGCGGCAGTCGAAATCCAGCTTGCTGACCCGCAGTGGCGCAACGGGCCGATGGGGCTGGTGCGGTTCTCCCGGTCTGGTTCCATGACCACCCCGAAATATCGGGCGTCTTCTTTCGGTGCCAGCCCTCGTATCTTGCCCAAGAAATCGCGCCGCGACCCAACCTTCCCCAGCGTTCCCTTCAGCGCCCTGAACGAAAACTTTGGCCCAGCCGCCGCGACGGTCAAGGATGCTGACAGACGTGCCATAGGGCAGCGCGCGGAGGACGGAAGACCCCGTATCCGGCGCGGTTCGCAGATTCAACGCGCCGGCCTGAACGTGGGCGTAGCTGCCGACCTCTTGTGCGGAGGCCACGCCACCGCCAAAGGTCAGCCGCGTCAGTATCGCGATCAACGCGAAGAGGGCTCTTGCCGTGGTGAATTTCCCCGTCATTTTAGCCCCTTTACTATCTGATCCGAACATCCGGCCCTTGGCGGCAACTGTGCCCATCCTGCCAAGGTTGGAAGTGATCTGGCACATATCCTCATGCCGACACCGGGGCATTTGGTATGCCGTCTGCGTCCAGATCTAGGTATCCTTCAAGGTCCGCGCGCATCTCCGGCGCCAGATCTTCGGGGTGCATGATGCGGGTATAGAACAGTGTGAAATAAACAACCTTGATGGCGGTCACGGCACGCGAGAACAACGCGTGAAGCAGGACACTGACAAAGACTACGACAAAGACCGGCAGCCAGTTAAAGACGGTGTCCGGACCGATCGGACCCAGTTGAGGCATGTCGGGAGAAATTTCGGAAAGCGCCCCGGCCGAAAAGGCATCCGGCATACCGCCCCCAAAGAGAAGGCCAAGTGCGACGCCCGCAAGGCCGCCGAAGAGATAGAGCGGCTTCATCAGCGAGCCGATCACGCCACCCATGATGTCGATCCCGAACACACCGGCCAGAGTTTCGGGCACATGATCCTTCAACCGTTTCATTTCGGCGATCCCGTCGCTCAGGCTCAGTCGGTCGATCGCGAAGGCCGGAAGCAGGAAGTGGTTTACCAGATCCCAGACTTCGACGATGCCTCCCAACACCATCGCCATCAGGCCGCCTTCCTTGTTTTTGCGGCTGGCCACCCAGACGGCTGCCATGTCCAGCAGGCCAAGGGTGCGGACCTGAGATTTGAGACCGGCAATTTCGCGTCGTGCCTCACGCCGGGTCGGCGTCCCTCCGGTGGCGGTGCCATATGTCAGGCGGCTGAGCGTCAGTTCGGCACGGTTGTAGAAAAAGAATTTGTAGATAAACATCACAGCCCCCCCGAGCAGGAACCAGGTACTGTTGCCGTTCTCGTAGACGGCAAGAACAATCCCGGCGAAGAACAGGCCGGTCATCACTGCAGCATAGATCCACATGACAATCAGTGGCCCCAATAACGCGCGATTTCGCCCGACAATGGTGAAAGTGTGCCGGACGAGAAAGCCCAGTTGTGCAAAGCGGGCCTTGAGGTCTGGTTTCGTGAAATCCATGGTCTGCTATCTCCTAATTCTGCTGTTTTTGTGGCCCCCGATGCGGGAACGGGTTCAACACGCCTTACCGTCACTCAGCGGGCCGACCGTCACGCCGTCTTCGACCAGTTGCGCCGCGCCGATCTGCATGGCCTCCGCAAGTGCCGCATCATCGGTTTCTGCGGCCTCGGTGCGGCGCTTTGCGATGATCCTGCCGGTCTCGATGTCGACGATCTGCACAAATACCTCGATCCGCGCTGGGTTCTCCATCTCGATGATCTTGAAATCCAGCATCCGGCGCAGTGGATCGAGGGTGCCTTCTTCCGCCTGGCAGACCTCGCGGAACAGCGGAGCAGCACGGCTGGCGGGCAGGATCGCGTTGTCGCTGCCCAACAGAAAACGAAGATGCAATGAGTTGGTATTGCGCGATTCGTCGATGTAATCGGTCGTCAAGGCGGTGGCTCGGAAATAGTCGCTGGGCGTGAAATCAGGCGTTGGCGGGGTCAGGCCGCGCGCCGCCATAAATGCCTGCGCCGCGGCATTCTCGCGCGTGAAATCCTGCCGCTCGCCATCAAAGATGCAATCGACGGGCTGATGTTCAGTCGCTTGCACAAGGGTCAGCTTCATGCCGCGCTGCACGGTCATGCCGCCGCCAAAAGCGTCCATCCAGCTGTCGATCTGGCGCGGGGTGAGGGCGTTGAACTTGAAAATGCGCGTGGCACCGCCACCGGTCAGCGTGTCGCTCCAGCCTGATGTGGCCGAGCGGATAATGGGCATCCGCATGCCTTGGCCTTCAATCAAAATCCGGTCGCAGCCGTCATAAGTCAGATCGACCGTGCCTTCGTTGCGGTTGCGTGGATCGATCTGGACGATGCCGCTTGCTGACATGATCACGTCACCCGATATCGCCTGATACCGACCCTGACAGGGCAGCGGCTCTGCTGTCGCCGTCGTGACGAACAGCGAGAGTGCGGCAATCCCACGTATCGCCGTTTTGCCGTAAGTCATTTAGGAAAGCTCCAATTCTCATGGTCGATGCGGAAAATGCGTAACGCCGCGCCGGGCCGAGAGCTTTCTGCACGCAGGCGGAAGGTAGCGCGCCTATCTGACCGATTGGCATTCATCGCCGCCAATACCACACTGCAGGGCTGCTCCAGCAAGGGCGCATTAGGAACCTCCCCATCCGCCAGGCGGGCGTTTGATGCCGCATCAGATGTTTCGTTTGAGAGCACTGTCGACCTCGTACCGATGATTCGACCAAAGGTTGGCAAAGTCGGGCTGTCGACGCCCCGTCTGTTTGCAGGGGAAGAGGCAAATATCTCAAATTTATAAGGGCTGCCGTTCAGTTACGGGCTCGATTAGCTCAATTCCCAGACATTGTTGCGTCATGGGAGCCTGGCAGGAGAATACTGCGGTGCCTCACTTCGCGGTGAGACCTCTCGCGTCGGCTCAATGATGTGGGGCGGCAAGCCTTTTCCTTGAGAATGGGTCCTTGTCCACATGGCGGCTGTTGATGCAGAGCGTGGCGAAGATCTGTTTGTTGCCTTCTCTTTAGCCACGTGATCAAATCATGCATTGTAGCAGAGGTAGGCTACGACGGTTGCGCCCTCCCGCTACCAAAAGCGCCAACTATATCAAAAACATAGAACCAGACCTAAACAGTCGGACTTTGGCTTGCGCATTTTGTGTCAACGCCATGTCAACGTTTGAAGAGTCGCGCTGAAAACGGCTGCGGAAGCGCCCTTTCCACCAACGTTGAAACCATCGCCTTCCCCTGTTATATGACTCGGTCATACCATGGAGGCGCGGATGACCGTCAAAACAACCCTCAGCTTTACCGACCGCCATCACCATTTCCTTACGGAAAAGGTGGGGCAGGGCGTGTTCGCCACACAGAGCGCTGCAGTCGCTGCCGCGCTCGAGCAGATGATGCAGGATGAGCAGGAACGCGATGTGGCCCTAGCTGCCCTGACGCAGGAAATCCGCGCCCGCATGGAAACACCGCGTTCGGCGTTCATTGACGAGGGTGATGCCTTCGCCGCTGCCCGCCGCACCATTGGGGCGGCCCGTGGCGCGTGAACTACCGCATTCGTTTCCACCCACTTGTCACGCGTGACCTTGATGCAATTGCGCACTGGATCCTCGACTATGCCGGTCCCGATGTTGCCGCCCGCAAGCTGGCAGAGATCGAGGCGGCCATCGCCACGCTAAAGGCCACACCGCACAAGGGAAGCCTCCGCGATGAAATCGCCCCTGGTCTTCGTGCTATCCCGGCAGGCCGGAAAGCTGTGATCGCTTTTGTGGTTGATGATGACCAAAGGGAAGTTCTGATTTACGCTGTCACTTATGGCGGTGCCGATTGGGCCATGCGCAGCAGGGACCGGAGCCGGTGACGGGGTCGCCTGTTTCTTCGAAAGGGTCCTCTGATGGGGTTTGTCTTTTATGATCTTGAGACCACGGGGTTATCGCCTGCTTATAACCAACCGCTGCAATTCGCGGCGATACGCACGGACGACAGCTTCGTTGAGATTGAGCGCGTCAATCTGCGCTGCCGCATCGCCCCGCACATCATTCCGGCACCGCAGGCGTTGGTCGTCACCGGCGTGACGCCCGCGCAATTGATTGATCCCACACTGCCGACCTTGTTCGAGTTTACCCAGACCGTCATGGAGCTGATCGAACGTTGGGCGCCCGCGACATGGGTGGGCTTCAACACCATCCGCTTCGATGAAGAGGTTTTGCGGCAGACCTTCTATCAGAACCTGCAGCCGAACATTTACGCCACCCAGTTCAACGGCAACAACAGGCTCGATATCCTGACCGCCGTCTATGCTGTGTGGTGCCGCAATCCGGGCCTGCTGAATTGGCCGACGGATGATACCGGCCGCATCACCTTCAAGTTGGATCGTCTGGCCCCCGCAAATGGCTTCGACATCCACAACGCCCATGATGCCCTTGGCGATGTCGAGGCCACGCTCCACATTGCCCGCCTCATTGCCGACGGCGATCCCGCGCTCTGGTCGGCCATCCTACACAATCGGGCCAAACAGAATGTCATGGCCACGCTGGAAACCTTCCGCCCGGTGGAGTTGGTGCTGCGTTTCGGTGGCGGTCCGCCCCGCTCCTATGTGGGGTGTCTCTGCGGCAACGCTGCTGGAAGCCCCACGAATGCGGCCTTCTTTGATCGGGAGGCAGGTGATCCCGAGGCCCTGATGCAGGCCGACGACGCGGCGCTGTTCCAAGCGGTCGATGGCACGCCCCAGATCATCCGCAGTCTCGCAACCAACAAGGTGCCGTCGCTGTTCCCAATTGCCAATCCCGATCCAGAGCATGTACGCAAAGCAGCCGTGATCGCCGCAAGCCCCGCCTTCCGCGAAAGGGTCGGGCAGGCCATGGCCGCGCGCTATGTCGATGATCCAGATGCGCCACCACCATCGGTCGAAAAGCAAATCTATGGCGGGTTCTATGCAAAGGATGATCGCGATCTTCTGACCGAGTTCCAGCAGGCCGACTGGCCGCGGCGTTACGAGATCGTTAATCTGTTGACCGATGCCCGCCTGCGCCAGCTTGGCCGTCGGCTGATTGCTTTCCATGCGTATAGATTTCCACGCGGAAGTGATCCAGGTAGCGGCATGATTTCCATTGAGAATTGACCCAATTGAGAGAATGGGTCGGGTTCTTTTAGTTTCACACCGGCAAACCGGCGACGCCGCCGCGGCTTGTGGCGGGGCTTCTGTATCTTTACCATGCTTTTGCCCCTTCTGATGAGGCCGTCGTGACGGGATGGGCGGAGAACCCGTATTGGCAGCACTTTTGCGGTGAGACGTACTTTCAACACCGTCTGCCGATTGACCCGTCTTCCCTAACACGTTGGCGCAAGAGGATCGGCGAAGAAGGGGTTGAATGGATGCTGACCGAAACGATCAAGGCCGTACAGCGCGCCGGCGCGGTGAAAAGCAACGACCTCAAGCGGGTCATGGTCGATACGACAGTCATGGAAAAGAACATCGCCCACCCGACGGACGCCCGATTGCATGAGACAGCGCGGCGTAAATTGGTTGGATTGGCGCGCGAGGCCAGGCTTAACTTGCGCCAGAATTACAATCGCCTGGGTCCGCGTCTGGCCGGGCAGGTTGGCCGCTATGCTCATGCGCGCCAATTCAAGCGGATGCGGAAAGCGCGCTGCGTCGACTCAAGGGCTACACTGGGCGCGTGCTGCGCAACATCGAGCGACAGTTGGACAAGGTTCCAGAAGGCGCGCTGAGGACGCGAATGGAAGAAATGATCGCCTTGGTGAACCGGCTGCTGGCGCAGAAACCCAAGGACAAGAACAAGCTCTACAGCCTGCATGAACCAGCGGTGGACTGCATCTCAAAGGGTAAGGCGCACAAGCGTTACGAGTTCGGCACCAAAGTCAGCGTAGGCACGACCAACAGGGGTGGCTTTGTGGTCGGGATGCGGGCGCTTCCCGATGGGGTTCAAGCAGCCCCTGCGGCAGACCGAAGGCCTGATGCGCTTTATCGCTCGTCTGTTGAAGGTTGAGATCGCTGTGCCGCATTTTACAACTTTGTCACGTTGAAGCAACGGGCTGAGCTTGTCTGCTAGAGCTGTTTGAGCTCACCCGTCCGATATCCACGTCGCTGTTTGATGACCGCAAGCTTCATCAGCGCGTTCACCGCCCGGCCCTCGTCTTCGTGCTGCTCAACAAGCGTTTGCCCTCGAAACCCAATGCGACCCCATTCCCGGACAAGGCGCGCGCCTCCGAACAGGTCAGGTTGAATCGTCATGCGATAGAAGCGCCGCATGTTGAGAGACGGATCGATCCGCTTGAGATCGACCGCCGTCGGGAACACTTCCATTTGCTGCATTAGGTCAAACATGTTGTGGTCACCTCTAGTCAGATAACAATATCAAGGGCTCTTTGACATTTCCACAATGCTCTCTTTCGAAGAAGGGTAAAGGGGTCTCACGCCCCCTTCTCGAACTTCATGACGGGGATACCCCCCAGCTTCTTGGCCTTGTCGGCGAGGTTCTCCTGAATGCCGGTTCCTGGGAAGACCAGAACGCCCACGGGCAGCCCGTCCAGCATTGCATCGTTGCGCTTAAAGGGGGCTGCCTTGGCGTGCTTGGCCCAGTCAGGCTTGAAGGCCACCTGCGTGACACCCCGGGACTCACACCATTTGGCAGCGATGAGTTCGGCGCCCTTCGGACTGCCACCGTGCAGCAGCACCATGTCGGGATACTTGGTCCGGACCTGGTCGAGCTTGCCCCAGATCAGGCGGTGATCGTTGAAATCGGTCCCGCCGGTGAAGGCGATCTTGGGGCCAACGGGGAGCATCACCTCGGTCTCCGCGCGGCGCTTGGCGGCCAGGAAATCGCGGCTGTCGATCATCCCGGCAGTCAGGTGCTTGCGGTTCACCATCGAGCCGGTGCGGGGCCGCTAGGTCGAACCGGTGTGTTGATCGAACTGTTCGGCGGCACAGTCGCGAAAGAGTTCCATGCCGTTGCGCCTTTCCACAAGGCTCAGGCCTTCGGCCGTCAGGCGCTCGAGTTCGCCCGCCTTCACCTCGGGGCCGTCCTGCTCCCGCTGAAGGCGGCGCTGTGCCATCTCATTGTCGTCGAGCGACCGTTCGATCCGGGCATTGGCGCGGTGGAAGAGGTTGACCTGGCCCCAGAGCACTTCTTCGAGGTCGGGTTCCATGCGGGTGTCGCCAAGGGTCGCAACGAGGGCATCGAAGACGTCTGCGACGGCGACCGCAAGGCGCTGCCCGTCCGGCATCGGGCGCGGATCGGGCTCATCCTCAAATGGTCGGTAGCCATAAAGTTGCAGCTCGTCGAGCGCATAGGCTGTCTGGGATGCGGTGTGGGCGGGTTCATAAGCATCGTCGAGGGTTTGGGTCGTCATGGGTCTCTTGCCTCCGGGCCTGTCTGGTCCGCGCGACATCCCGCGCGGCCTTCATGGGCTGCGAAAGCCGTCACGGGGGACGCCCCTTCACCCCACCTTCGGGGCCGGAACGCAGAGGAGGAGGACGGCAGGGAATCTATTTGATTCGCGATGCAAAGCGGGGGCTTGTCCCCCGCGGCGGAAATAGTTTCCCTGCCGTCCTTGAGGGGGCGTCCCCTTTGACGGCCGTCTGCCCATCTCTTGAAGGCCGCTCGGGTGTCGGGTGGATAAGTATTGCCCGGGAAGAGAAAAGAGACCGCGACCCAGAGCCGGACAGGGATGCATGACCCCTGACCACAAATTCCCGGACTGCCCTTTGCGCATCGAGCTTCAATCGCTCAGGCGAAACCGATCTTCAGGCTCGATCTGCTCAGCGAGATGCTGGCGCAGCGTCTCTGACCCGTCTGCACGCAGATCATCGTTGAAATCTCCGAGCCGCGGCGTGAGCACCCGCACGAAAATCCCGGCCTCGCGTGCTCTGGCGCTCAACCTTTCCGCCGCACCCTGCCCGGCTAGATCGCGGTCGCGGGCAATGTAGAGACGTTGCAAGCCATCAGGCAGCAGGACAGCTCCGAGGTGGCCGGATGAAAGCGCCGCACAAACGGGGAGGCCGGGTGCCGCCTCGGATAGGGACAGCATGCCAGGCCGCACTGAATGCCGCGCGGTCGGCCTCGAGCCAATGTGTGTCCTCCATGATCCTGGCCGGGACCGTGTTCGCCTCGGTGGGGCGGATCAGGCGCAGGCGGGGCTCGATGGTGCCATCATCCAGCATCAGGCTGGTCGCGGGCACCTGCACCGCAGCCCGGCCTGAGCGACTGTTGACCAGTAGGTGCGCCTTAGGATCGTCGAGCCAGTCCAGCGCATCGGCCAGCGACAGTGGTGTGTTGCGGCGCTTTTCCGCGATGGTGAGAAGCTTGGACTCGGTACCGGAGCCCGGATGAGTGTAGATCACCCGAGCGTCCGTCACGCGGAAACTCTCGGCGCGTAGTGTCTCTAACCCGAGGTCATAGACCCCCGCGGCAATGGCCCCTTCGATGCGCTGCGCGAGAAGTTCCTCGAAGGCCGCAAACAGCACGGTATGCATGTCGATCGTCAGCGCAAGCAGGCGATTGAGGAAGGTCGTAATCGGCGGCAGGTCATCCTTCAGCCCATTGTCATCGGTGAGGCTGAGACCGGTCGCGTCCTCGAAAGCCCCAAGTGAACAGCCCGTCACATCGCCACGATAGATCCGGCGGTAAAGCTGACGCAGGGCATCGCGGGCATAGGGCGATTCCAGATTATCCTCAGGACGAAACAGTCCCTGCCCCCCGGTCTGGCGCTGACCGCGCGTGATCGCACCAAGCGTGTCGAGTCGTCGCGCGATGGTCGACAGGAACCGCTTCTCCGCTTTCACATCGGTGGCCACCGGCCGGAAGAGCGGCGGCTGTGCCTGATTGGTCCGGTTGGTGCGGCCCAGTCCCTGGATGGCGGCATCCGCCTTCCAGCCGGGCTCAAGGAGGTAATGAACGCGCAGGCGCTGGTTTTTCGCACCCAGATCAGCGTGATAGCTGCGCCCTGTACCGCCCGCATCCGAGAAGATCAGGATGCGCTTCTGGTCATCCATGAAGGCGGCGGTTTCCGCCAGGTTGGCCGAGCCCGCCCGGCTTTCCACGACCAGCCGTGCCGCTGCCCCTTCGCCCTTGCGCATGATGCGGCGCGACCGGCCCGTCACTTCAGCCACGAGGTCGGTGCCAAAGCGCTGCACGATCTGGTCAAGCGCCCCCGGCACGGGCGGAAGCGAGGCCAGCTTTTCGATCAGGGCATCCCGCCTGCGGGCGGCCTCGCGGCATTCCACCGGTTGGCCGTCCCGCATCACAGGGCGGTAGGAGAGATTGCCTTCGCTGTCGGTGAAGGGCTCGTTGAGCTGCACCGGGAAGGAATGGGCGAGGTAATCCAGGACGTAATATGCCGCGTCCGCGTTATGCTGAGCTCGGTGTTTCAAGTTGTTGTTCTGCTTTTTCATTTTGGGTTCTCCGCTTTGGATAATCATGATGCCTCTGCTCTCAACCGCAGAAGGACATCCCTCATGAACTCCCCCTCTAACTCTCCGCTCGGATGCCAGGCCGACGTCGACGATCTCTCTCTGGTCCGCGTCTATTTCGCGGACAATCCCCGGCTTTCGGCGGGTGCCCTGAGCACCGCCCGTCATTTCTTGAAGTGGGCACGGATCCGGAACGTCTCGACCAGCGAACTCGACACATCGGCTGTCGATCGGTTCTTACGCCATCGCTGCTGTTGCGGTCGCTACAGCCCTGAGCAATTGCGGAATCCGGCCTACGCCACCGATACCCGTCGGTTCCTTCGTTATCTTGAAGGGGTCGGCGTGGTCGCCATTGCCGATGACGTCGCTCGGCTCGGGCAATATCTGGAAGCCTACGCCGAGAGGCTCACGGCCGCAGGTTACAGCAAGGTGACGCACTCGTCGCGACTGAGTCAGGCCCGCCATTTCGCGGAATGGACCCTGCAACAGCGGATTACGGTTCGGGCGATTGATTCTGCCATCGTCGAACAATTCACGCACCATGATTGCCGCTGCGGGGTCAAGACCAAGCGGGGCAAACGGGTCGCAGGCTCGGGCACCAATGACCGCCGTCGTGGCGCTCGTGCTTTTGTCCGGTTCCTGAGGGAACAGGACGTGATCTCACCCGCAGCATTTGAGCGGGGTCCTGATGGCGATCCACGCCTGACAGCGTTTGCGGAATGGCTGCGCCGTGAACGCGGGGTAACGCCCGAGACTGTACGGCGCTATTTGAACGAAGCGGGCCGCTGGCTGCATAGCCTTGGCGCATCCCCGCAGACCTACAACGCGGCGGTAATCCGCTCGATCGTTCTGGATCAGGGCGAAGAGCGCTCCCGATCATCCGTGCGCATGACGGTGACCGTGCTGCGCGCGTTCCTGCGCTTTACGATCATTGAAGGTCAATGCGCCCCGTCGCTCCTCCATGCAGTGCCGCCTGCCATTCGACGCAGGCTATCGACGGTACCGCGCACGATCCCCGTCACGACGATAGAAGAGATCATAGCGTCCTGTGGCACCGGCACACCCCTCGAGATACGGGACCGCGCCATTCTTCTCCTCCTCGCGCGGCTGGCATTGCGGGCGGGTGACATTTGGCAATTGCGTCTGTCGGATATCGACTGGCGCGCAAGTCGGTTGCGATTGCACGGCAAGGGCAGACGCGGCGTGATGATGCCCCTGCCGCAGGATGCCGGTGATGCCCTGCTGAACTATATCGAGGACGCGCGCCCGGTCGTTGCTACGGACAGGGTCTTTCTCCGAATCCAGGCACCATATACGCCGTTGCGATCCTCTGCCGAGATCGCCGGGATCGTCTCCCGCGTTCTGACCCGGGGCGGCTTCACCGGCTTGCCGACCGGCGCACACGTGTTTCGTCATTCGCTGGCGTCCGCCTGGCTGCGTGGCGGCGCGGAGCTTGATCAAATCGGTGTCGCACTACGCCACACCTCACGCGATACGACCGCAATCTATGCAAAGGTCGATGTCGACATGCTGGCAGGCGTGGCTCAGCCTTGACCGGAGTGCGTGTCATGATGCATCACCATGTCGACCGCTTCGTCCGTCTCAACCGTGCCCTTGGAATGAAGTTCGCCGCGCAGGAGACATCCTTGCGCGCCTTCGCAGATTTTGCAGCGGAACGATCTATCACGCATGTGTCGGCAGCGCTGATACTAGAATGGGCCAGTGGCGCAGCGACTCCGGGTGCCGCACAGGCCCGGTTTGATCGCGCCCGCGCGCTGGCGGTGTTCCTGCATGCGGAAGATGCGCGGCACGAGATTCCGACTATGGGTCTGCTGAGCCGTTCACGACGCCGGCGACCCGCTCCGCATATTCTGACGCAAGATCAGATCAGTCGGATCATGCAGGAGGCGCTGCTGGTACCCGGCCTGACGCCGGTCAGCCCGCTGACCTACTACAACCTGTTCGGGCTGCTTGCCTCGACAGGCTTGCGGATTTCCGAGGCATTGCCCCTCCAGCGCGATGACCTGACGGAGGACGGCCTCATGATCCACAAAGGCAAGTTCGGCAAAAGCCGCCTCGTGCCCATTCATGCCTCAACCCGTGCCGCGCTGGAACGGTATCTCGAAGCGCGCAGCGTCGTGCGCAATCCGGGCGATGATCTTTTCGTTCTGGGCCATGGCCGCGCCCCAACGGCGACCAGGGTCTACGTGGTCTTTGTTCGGATCGTGCGCAAGCTCGGCTATCGCAACGCGACAGGTCCCGGCCCCAGGGTGCACGATCTGCGCCATACATTCGCGGTGCGATCTCTGGAAGCTTGCGGGAACGATCCGCAGGCGGTGTTGCGGCACATGACGGCCCTGAGCACCTATCTCGGCCATGTCGATATCGCCAATACCTATTGGTACATTGAGGCCACGCCGGTCCTGCTGAAGATGATCGCGTCCACTGCCGAAGAGAGCTGGATCGGAGGTGCGGCATGACCCCGCTCGCTCCCGACCTTTCGGCCTTCCTGCAAACCCACCTCCCGGGCGAGTGCGGCGCAAGCCGACATACCATCGCAGCCTATGCCCATGCATTCACCCTTCTGCTGCGGTTTGCCGCCGGGCGGCTCAGGCGAACCCCCTCGGAACTCGCCATCGAAGATCTCGACGTTCAGATGATCAGGGCGTTCCTTGAACATATCGAAGAAGGGCGCGCCAATTCCGTCCGGTCCCGCAACGCGCGACTGGCGGCGATCAAATCGTTCTTCCGCTTCGTCGAACATCGCCATCCGGCCTGCCTTGAGCAGGCGATGATGATCCGGGCCATGCCGATCAAGCGGACAGACGCCAAGCTGATCGACTATCTCACCAAGGAAGAAGTCCGAGCCTTGCTTGCGGCACCGAACCGCCACACACCGGGTGGATTGCGGGACCGGGCCATGTTGCATCTGGCCTATGCTGCGGGGTTGAGGGCATCCGAACTGCTCGCGGTGCGAATGGACGACTTTCCCGAGGGGTCTTTTTCCAGTGTGCGGATTCTGGGCAAGGGGCGGCGCGAGCGTGTCCTGCCGCTCTGGAAAGAGACCCAAACCGCCATTCGTGTCTGGATGGCCGTCCGGCCAAGCAATGCGGGGCCGGAGCTGTTCCTGAACCGTGATGGGCTCAGGATGACGCGGGATGGATTTGCCTACAGGCTGAGGCAGCATGTGGCGATGGCCGAACGCGCAGCACCGTCGATTGCCGCAAAGCACGTCACCCCGCATGTGCTGCGACACAGCTGCGCGATGCACACGCTTCAGGCCACCGGCGATATCCGCAAGGTCGCGCTTTGGCTCGGCCATGCCAGCATCCAGACGACAGAGATGTATCTGCGCGCGGATCCGACCGAGAAGCTCGCACTTCTGGATGCGCATCATGCCCCACTGATCAAACCCGGCAAGTTCCGGGAGCCTTCAGACAAGCTGATGCAGATCTTGGCCGTCGCCACGCAGCGTTCCTGACCGATCGCGCAAAATTGGCGTCCCGCGTAAAGCGGGGCGCTATTCCATCACATAGCCGAGTGCCCGATATCCCGTTCGTCGCTTGGCGGCCATCCTGGCAAGGACCGGAACTGAACTGTCGACATAGTCGACCACCAGCACGTCCTTCTTTTCATCGTGCCGCCGATGCAACCTGCCCACATATTGCGCCAAGGTGCCTTTCCACGCGATCGGCATCGTCAGGAACAGGGTATCGAGCCGGGCGTCATCGAAGCCCTCGCCGATATAGCGCCCTGTCGCGAGGATCAGCCGTTCCTTATCATCGGCGACATTCAACGTCGCATGCGCCGCCTTCCGGTCTTTGGCAGACATGCCGCCACGGAGCACCACGATGTTCTTGGCGAACCCGGAGAACCGCTGCTGAAGGTATTCGAGATGATCTTTCCGCTCGGTCAGCACGATCGGCGAGCGTTTGGCCTCAAGTGATTTCAGAACGTCGTCAAAAATCAAATCGTTTCGGGCCTCGTCCTGCGCCAGGGCGGCATATATCGCGGGCATGGACGGGCGCTCGGCCATAGCGAGGGCCTCCGGCAGTCGGAATCTTGTGTGACGTTCTCGTGCCCGATGGCGAAGTCCGCTTTCGGCGGCCTGTGTTTTGGCGCTCACCTGATGGCGCACCGGACCGCATTGCATGAAGATGATCGGGTGATGCCCGTCTTTTCGGGCAACGGTTGCCGACAAGCCGGTGACATAGCGCGCCTTCGACCTGCGGGTGACAAGTTCAAAGCTTACGGCGGACAGGTGATGGCATTCATCGACAACGAGGTGGCCGTAATCGGCAACGACGTCGTCAACCTCGCCTTTGCGAACCAGGCTCTGGATCAGCGCCACGTCGACCACACCGGTGGGTTTACGCTTTCCGGCACCGATGGTGCCGATCTGCTTCGGGTCGATTTGCAGAAAGGACCCAAGCCGCTCGACCCATTGGCTGAGGAGTTCACGACGATGAACCAGGACCAGTGTATTGCGGGCACGGTGCGCGATCAGCGCCGAGGCCACGACTGTCTTGCCGAATGCCGTCGTGGCGGCAAGCACACCATTGTCGTGTGCGGCCAACGCATCGAACGCTCGCGATTGCTGCTGGCGAAGTTCACCAAGGAAGCGAACTGACTCCGGCAAACGGGTTCCGTCTTCGCGCAAATCGTCCAGATCGGCTGTCGCACCGTGATCAGACAGGAACCCGACCACCTCGTCAAAACAGCCGCGCGGCAGGGCGACGTGGCGTGGATGCAGTTCAGCGCAGGACACAATGCGCGGCTTGCCGAATGTCGGCAGCCGCATCGCCTGCGCGCGGTAGAATTCGGGGTTCTGGAACGCGGCCAGCCGCACCAGTTGGGCGATCATGGCAGAAGGCAGATACGAACGGTCGACGTAAATCTGATCGGCAACCGTCACCTGAATGGTCTGCGGAATAGGCGCATCAAGACGGCGCGGCGTGCTGCGGCGTGACGGGGGCATCTTCCAAGGCTCGTCAGCTTGCTCGTCATCCACCGGCATGCGCACGCCCAGCACCCGCCCGGAAAGCTCCGCCGCTTTGACAAGGTCGATCACCGCCGCCGCAGACATTCTCGGCAAGGAGGACAAATAGGCCCACTGATCTTCATATGGCCGCATGGCTGCGTCTACAAAGACGCTGTTACCAGCCTTGCGTGTAGTGTTCTGGAGCGGCAGCGCGATCAGATTGCCGAATCCGCCAAGCGGCATGATGTCCTGATTCGGAAACAGCCGGTCATAGGAAGCGAAGCCGATTTCAGGTCGTCTTTCCATCGTCTCCGTGATCAGGACCGACCCAAGCTGGCGCGCCAGACGGGCAGAGACCGGTTCGGAGAAGAAGATCCAGACATGACCTCCGTTGCCCGATCTCGATCGTTCCAGCGCTGCGGGAACTCCCTTTGCCCGGCAGGTTTCGAGTAGCGCATTGGCGTCTTCCGCCCAGGACGCCTTGTCAAAGTCCGCCGTCAGGAACCAGCATGTATCGCCGGGTAGCAACGGATAGACGCCGGCTACAAAATCGCCACTTTGGCCATCGCCGCCGCGCAGGTGCCTTTCAATGACCTCTTCGTCCGGCGGGATGAACTTCTGATGAGGGCAATCTCCGCATTTGACTTTCGGCTTTTCGCAGATTCCCCTCACCCATTCGTTGGCGCAGGCGGGCGAATACCCTGAGCGACCGGTCTTCCTGTTTTCCCATCGTACCGGAAATACGTCAGGCCGACCGGCGAACAGTTGACGGAACAGATCAACCTTTTTGTGCGACGGCGAGGCATTCGTGACGGGCGCGCCATCGAAGGAGGGTCGCTTCACCGATGGAGTGGATTCCGCAGCGAGGCGATCCTCAAGAGACGCCATTTCAAGCTGAAGCTGCTGCCGTTCGGCATCCAGATCGGTGAGACGCGCTCGAACCCGCGCCAACTTTGCCTCAGTGTCGCTCTTATCAGTCACCCGCAATTTCCACCCTTTCCGTCCCGCCAAGCATAGAGCGTGAAAGTGACTGGCGTAAGCGGGTCTGGCGATCGTCGGCCTGGCATCCGAGCGGAGAGTTAGAGGGGGAGTTCATGAGGGATGTCCTTCTGCGGTTGAGAGCAGAGGCATCATGATTATCCAAAGCGGAGAACCCAAAATGAAA
>Ga0307487_1000612_pt1 | contig 27380 bp, 27 predicted proteins | sample CBIW12metaG_FD_203665 | JGI IMG/M metagenome (GOLD analysis project Ga0307487, IMG submission 203665) | Sea-ice brine microbial communities from Beaufort Sea near Barrow, Alaska, United States - CBIW 1.2 | ecosystem: Environmental > Aquatic > Marine > Coastal | place: USA: Alaska | collected... | reverse complement strand
ATGGCCATACCGATCGAATTCCCATCAATACACCGCAGTTCCCTTCCAACTGGGAGCTTTCAACCGCACGCGCTGTCGCGGTAGTGCGCTACCTAGCCGATCAGAGCGTGCCGCAAAACCGCATGGTTGCGGCGGGTTTTGGTGAGTTCTTCCCGGTGGCAACCGGCACCACGCCCGAAGCGCTGCAGGCAAACAGGCGTATCGAAATCAAGCTCACCGACCGCTAGCCCAAACCATGCTCAAGAAGAGCATTCACGGTAGTGGTATAGGGTGCACCGATGCCAAGTGCTTCCGAACGCCGAAGTACCGCTCCTGCAATGCTGTCCAGCTCCAGAGGCCGGCCTTTTTCTTTATCAACCAGCATGGATGTTTTGATCGCGTTAAAGCTGCTAATCAGCGCGAACATTTCATCCAGGTCTTGTTGCCCAAGGTTAACGCCATCTGCCCGCGACGCTGCAACGGTTTCAGCCATCATGGCATAAACCAACTTGCCAAATTTCGGATGCTGGGTAAGGCTTCGGGTATCCAGACCTGTAAGGGCAGAAAGCGGGTTTACTCCATTATTGATCACCAGCTTACGCCAAAGCTCATGACGGATCCGCGGGCTGACGGTAGCGGGAATGCCGGATTTGTTAAACGCTGCTTCCAATGTCTTCAGCAACAGCCTGCGGGTATCTGGCTGCGGCGCAGCCTCCGGCCATTCGCCCATAACCACTTGGCCGACACCTTCTGCTTCTATCATGCCCGGTTCAACAATGTGCCCTCCAATACGCACCGCAAGGCCCCCCAAGGTTCGATTGGCACCAATCGCTGCGGCGATCATGGGCTCGTTATCAACACCATTTTGTAGCGACAGCAGTGCTACTGAACCCTTCCCCAACCATGGGCCTAGCTCGTGTAATACAGATTCCGTCGCAGTAGACTTCAGTGCCAACAGCACCAGATCAAAGTCGTCTGCTCGATATTGTTTAAGCAAGTGGGCATGGTCAAAAACAGGTAGCCGACAATTCCATTCGTCACCACCATATCGCACCGTCAGGCCACGGTTTTCTATCGCGTGTAGGTGTTCACAGCGAGCCGTAAGAACTACATCGTGCCCGGCCCGGGAAAGGCGTGCCGCGTAATAGCCGCCAATACCTCCAGCACCAACCATCAGTAACTTGAGCATGAACCCTATCCTGTCGTTTTTTTTACAGCTTAATGCATCCAAACATAGCCTGCGAGAGACTCACGACCGGCATTTAGGGAACTGCCGAACACCCTCCGGGGCGCTTGCATACCACCAAGGCTGAAGGCCGTATTGAGTATACAAAGAGTTGGATCGCTCAATGGTGAGGCCTCATTCACTCTGGCCGCAACATTGGTCTCTGACTTCGACAGCACTGTTGCCCAGCGCTGTTCGTCTTCCCACTGACGGATCATGTTACGAACATCAGCGTCGTAGGGCGACGGCCTTGCTTTACCAACATCGGTCTCGCCAATCTCATCGAAACAGATAATGAGCATACCAAGCTCTCGGCAGGTTTCCAGGCACTGGCCGATACGCCGATAATCGATCTCAGTCATGCCAAGATTGAGTCGCAACTCTGCAGCCTCAACCGATGCTGAACAAAACAGTGCTCCTGCGAGGGCTTTAAGACCAGCGGATTTTCTGACCGTTAGAACCGGCTCGCACGCGTCTTCTTTCAATAACCCGTATAGCTGTAGCGCAACGCCATCGCCCCCCTCCGAATGGCGTATTTCTGGCGCGCTTAGCCCTGCTCCCAGTGAAATAAGCACCAGACTGTCTACATCCTGATTGCGAATCAAACGGCGCAGGCTTGATTGCCCTTTCGGCTGGCTAAACACCTGTGCATCGCAAGACACATAGAGCACGGGAAGTTTTGTCACTATGCCTCCGGGGCGGTAGGAATTCAGCGAAAAACGGAGGCGCTGGCTAGCGCCCCAATTTTTTTGCCGACTGGCCGGCAATGCCAAAATGCTGTTTTGGCATCTCAGTTATCATTACCCGTATGCGCTCCATGGGCGCATCCAGGGAGCGGGCCATGGCCTCACTCACTGCCTGAATCAACACCTCTTTTTGCTCATCCGTACGGCCTTCAACGATATAAAGCTGGGCAATTGGCATACCACCTCCTTACTCGAATCGGGCTGAAACGGCACCCAGGCCCTGATAGCGAACGGTGATATTGTCACCTGTCTCCACGCTAATCGCCGCCGTAATACCACCGGTCATAATGAAGGTGCCAGCAGGAATGTGCTCGCCCCGCTCGGCCAGCATATTCGCCAGCATCGCCACACTAGAAGCCGGATGGCCAAGCACAGACGCTCCGGCACCCACCTCAACCACTTCACCATTTTTCTCAACCACGACACCCAGCGTTTTCAGATCTACATCGGCCACATCGGCCATCTGGCCACCGGTGATAAACCGCGTGGAGGACGCGTTGTCGGCCACTACGCTCACCAAATCGAACTTGAAATCCTTATATCGGGAGTCGATCACTTCTACCGCCGGGATCACGAAGTCCGTGGCCGCCAGTACATCACCGATATGACAACCCGGGCCCTTGAGGGGCGCCTTGGTGACAAAGGCAATCTCCGCCTCGATTTTCGGATGGATCAGTTCTTTGGTATTCACCACGCCACCGTCTGGAACACTGAAGTAATCCGCCAGAAAGCCGTAAATCGGGGTTTCGACGCCCATCTGTGCCATTTTGGCCCAAGAGGTCAGCCCCATTTTCATGCCTACAATCTTGTTGCCACGCTCTTCCTTACGACGGCGAATTTCCCACTGCACGTCGTAAGCATCATCGAAGGTCATGTCCGGGTAATCGTTAGTAATCTTCGTTATTTCATAGGCTTCCAGTTCAGCGTTCTCGCAATGAACAGCCAAGTCTTCGATTTGTGCCCGTGTCAGCTTGTTATTCTTGACTTCACTCATTAGATCAACCCCTTTTCTTTTGCCATGGTCAGTGCCAGATCTTCAATCATGTCTTCTTGCCCGCCTACAGTGCCGCGACGGCCCAGTTCAACCAGAATGTCACGGGCCGAAATGCCATACTTTTTCTCGGCACGTTCAGCGAACAACAAGAACGAGGAATAAACACCTGCGTAGCCCAATGTCAGGGCATTGCGATCCACGCGGATCGGTTGGTCCATTATCGGGACAACCAAGTCCTCGGCAACATCCATGATTTTGTAAAGATCAACACCGGTTTCTACACCCATGCGATCCAGTACGGCGCAGAACACCTCCAGCGGCGTGTTGCCGGCGCCGGCGCCCAGACCTGCTACGGAGCCATCAATCCGGGATGCACCCGCTTCAATCGCCGCCAATGAGTTGGCGATTGCCATGCCCATATTGTGGTGGCCGTGGAAGCCCACTTCGATATTCGACGGCAGCTCAGAGCGCAGTAAACCGATACGTGCAGTGACATCGTCCGGCAACATATAACCCGCCGAGTCGGTGGCGTAGATACAGTTCGCGCCGTAGCCGACCATCAGTTTGGCCTGCTCCAGAATTTTCTCTGGGCTGACCATGTGCGCCATCATCAGGAAACCAACGGTGTCCATGTCCATTTTGGCGGCCATGCCAATATGTTGTTCAGATACGTCGGCTTCGGTGCAGTGGGTGGCCACACGGATGCTAGATACCCCACAGTCCCGCGCCATTTTCAAGTGGTCAACGGTACCGATTCCTGGCAGGAGCAGCGCGGAGATTTTGGCGTTTTTCATCTTCGGTACCACGGCGTTTAAGTATTCCTTATCGCTGTGAGCCGGAAAGCCATAGTTCAGCGAACGGCCACCCAGGCCGTCACCGTGGGTTACTTCTATTAGCGGCATACCCGCTTCATCCATCGCAGTGGCGATGTTTACCATCTCATCCAGACTGATCTGGTGACGTTTGGCGTGCATACCGTCGCGTAGACTCATGTCGTGCAGCGTGATTTTTTTACCGTTCAAGTTCATTGTCATCTCCCCACGCTTAGCCGCGTGCCGGCAGTGTGATGGTACCGTTGGCCGCTTCTTCCGCGAACATCTCGGCGGTACGCAGGGCGGCTGCCGTCATGATATCCAGGTTGCCAGCGTACTTGGGCAGAAAGTCGCCCAGCCCTTCCACCTGCATGTAACAGGTGACTTTATTGCCATCGTAGACAGGGCCGTTGACCAGGGTGTAACCCGGAACATACTTCTGCACCTCTTTCACCATTGCGTGCACAGATTCGGTAATGGCGGCTTGGTCTGGCTCACTTTCAGTGAGGCAGTGGATGGTGTCACGCATCATCAACGGCGGCTCTGCCGGATTGATAATGATGATCGCCTTGCCCTCTTTGGCGCCACCTACCTTCTCCACGGCACCGGCAGTGGTGCGGGTGAACTCGTCGATGTTCTGGCGCGTACCAGGGCCCACAGAGCGCGACGAAACGGTGGCGATGATCTCGCCATAAGCCACGGGCTGAACACGGCTTACCGCTGCAACCATCGGAATGGTCGCCTGACCGCCGCAGGTGACCATGTTGACGTTCATTTCCAGGTTCTTGGCGTGATCCGCCAGATTAACCGGCGGCACACAAAACGGACCAATAGCGGCCGGGGTAAGGTCGACCATGATTACGCCCAGCTCGTTTAACTTGCGACTGTTCTCGGCATGCACGTAGGCGGAGGTCGCGTCGAAGGCCACCCGGATGTCGTCGTCCAATATATGCGGCAGAATACCATCCACGCCGGTGGCACAGGTTTTGATGCCCATATCAGCAGCGCGTTTCAAGCCTTCCGATTCGGGGTCAATCCCCACCATCCAAACCGGTTCGATCCAATCGGAACGCTGTATCTTCATCAGCAAGTCAGTGCCGATGTTACCCGGGCCAATGATCACCGCTTTCAGTTTTTTGCTCATGCTGTTTTATTCCTGTAATCAACTCGGCGAATCAGATGAAACGGACAGACGCGCTGCCGATACCACCAATATCAACTCGCATGTGGTCGCCGGCCTTCACAGGTTCCAGCGGTACCAGCGAACCAGACAAAATAACCTCACCGGCTTTTAATGAAATACCAAACTCTCCCAGCGTGTTGGCCAACCAGGTCACGCAGTTCACTGGTGACCCAAGTGCAGCAGCACCCGCTCCAGCGCTGAGCATGGCACCGTTCTTTTCAACCACCATACCGCAGGTGACCAAATCCACTTTACGTGGGGAGATCGCCTGGTCGCCCAACACAAACAGACCGCATGAGGCGTTGTCGGCAATGGTGTCCTGAATGGCAATTTTCCAGTCGCGGATGCGGGAGTCGACAATTTCAAAGCAAGGCATCACACATTCGGTGGCAGCCAGTACATCGGCGTTGGTAATACCAGGCCCGATCAGATCTTTTTTCAGGATGAAGGCAATTTCGCCCTCAGCTCTGGGTGAAATCAACCGGTCACTGATGGGCACGACTTCACCGCTGTTGAACACCATGTCGTTAGTGAGATAGCCAAAATCCGGCTGGTGTACGTTCAGCATGTTCTGCACAGCCTTGCTGGTAACACCGATTTTCTTGCCGATCACAGACGCACCGGCCGCCAGGCGCCGCTCAAGCATGCGCAAAGAAATGTGATAAGCATCATTAACCGTGATCTCTTCGCCGCGGCCAGTAAGCGGGTCAACGGCTTCTCTGGCCAGCATGGCCTGGTAAAGTTCGTCGCCCAGTTCCTGGATTCGTTTCTGTTCCATTAATATGCTCCTGAAGCCATCGTGTCAGCTTCGCTGAGAAAGTCATTTACCAGTCGCGCAAAGCGATTAGCGTGTTCAATTTGGGTCCAGTGGCCGCAACGGCCAAAAACATGAAGCTGAGACCGCTCAAGCCAGTCAGCCAGGGTCAGGGATGCTTGCAGCGGGATTATCTGATCCTCACGCCCATGGATCACCAGCGCTTCGTGGGATAAACCACGAATGTCCTTTTTCGGGCTGGCCAGACTGTCTACCCAGCGCTGGCGCGGTGACGGAAACATGGCGGCAAACGACTCCTGAAAACCAGGACGAATGCTGGCCTGATAGCGCAGCTCGGCCAGTTCGTCATTAACCAGACTCCGGTCAAAGGCAAAGGTATCGAGTAGCTGTCGCATGGCTTCAAGGGAGGGTTCGTAACCCCACACCTCGTCCAGCCCACGGGTGATCGGAAAGCTAACGCCCGTGCTACCCATCAGGACCAGGCGTCGAACCCGTTCCGGGTGGCGAATGGCAAGCGCTAGAGCAATTCCGCCACCAAAGGAGTTGCCAACCATGTCCACCTGCTCCAACCCCAACTCGTCCATCACGCCCAGCGCGTGGTCAACCCAGCGGTCACGATTGTAGTGGCGATCTTGCGGGCGCTCGCTGTAACCGAAACCCAGCATATCCGGCGCCACTACCCTACGCTGGCTGGCAAGTTCGGGCATAACCAGGCGCCAGTTGGCCCAAGCTGTCACACCTGGGCCGGAACCGTGAATCAGCAACACCGGAAAACCCTCACCCTGGTCGTGCAAATTCGTCCGGTAACCGGCCGCGACAATTTCGCGACCGATCTCTCCACTTGCTACCATTGCAGAACTCGTCGTCATAGCCGCCTCACAGCTTGATGCAGATGTTTTTCATCTCGGTATAGAACTCAAGGGAGTGCACTCCCCCCTCACGACCAATACCGGACTGTTTGCTACCACCAAATGAGGTACGTAAGTCCCTCAGGAACCAACTGTTCACCCAAACTATTCCGGCCTCTACCTGGCCCGCGACACGGTGCGCGCGGGTGATGTTCTCGCTCCAGATTGCAGATGCAAGCCCGTACGGGAGGCTGTTGGCGAGCTCAATCGCCTCCTCTTCGGTATCGAAAGGGCGGATATGGCAACAAGGTCCGAAAATTTCGTCCGTCACTACGGCGGAATCATCGGCCAAGCCTGTCCAAATGGTGGGTTGCACCCAAGCACCACCAGCAAACTCATTCGGCATGTCAGGTACACCGCCACCGGTGATCACTGTGGCACCATCGTCCACCGCTTTCTGATAATAAGAGAGCACCTTTTCCCGGTGTTTCAGGCTGACAAGTGGGCCCATATTGGCATTGGGGTCGTCAGGGGGGCCAACTCTTAGCTCTTCTGCACCCACTTTGAGACGGGCGACAAATTCGTCAAAGATAGAGCGTTCAACGTAGATGCGCTCGGTCCCCAAACAAACTTGCCCACAATTCACAAACGCAGAGCGCAGCGTGCCCTCAATTGCTTTGTCCATATCGCAGTCGGCGAAGACCAGCCCGGCATTTTTACCTCCCAGTTCCAGGGAAATATCACGAATACCCTTCGCCGCGGATTTCATAATAACTTCGCCGGTGCGGGTTTCGCCGGTGAAGGTAAAGCCGTCCACCAACGGGTGCTCAGTCAAGAAAGCACCAGCTGAGTCGCCGCCAAAACCGTGAACCACGTTGAATACGCCATCTGGCACGCCTGCTTCTTTCATTACCTCGCCCAGAAGCGCAGTGGTGGTGGGTGTTTCTTCTGACGGTTTAACCACAACAGTGTTACCGCACGCCAGGGCAGGGCCAACTTTCCAGGTCATCAATAGCAGTGGTAAATTCCACGGGCTAATCACCCCTATCACCCCTTTAGGGCGGCGTACCGCGTAGTTAATCGCCCCGGTGCCGTCCGGCGTCAACATTTCAAACGATTCTGTTGGAACGTTTTTGACCATGTCAGCGAATACTGAAAAGTTCGCTGCACCGCGGGGAATGTCGATGTGACTGGCCATGGATTTCGGCTTGCCCGTATCCAGGCATTCGGCTTCGAGGAACTCATCGAAGCGGGCATTAATGCCAGCGGCGACCTTGTGCAAAATGGCGCTACGCTGGTCCACGGTCAATTTACCCCAAGGCCCACGTAGTGCGGCTTTTGCCGCCTGCACGGCCGCATCCACTTCTTCGCGGCCAGCCTCGTGAACCTTGTTTATAACCTTGCCATTTGCCGGATTCACGTTATTGAACAGTTTGCCGCTGGCGGAGCCTACGTACTGCCCATTAATATAATGTTTAATTTCTTTCATTTTTTAGCCTCACTAAGCCCAAAAATAGTTAGGTCAGAACCGTCAGAAAACGTTCGTTCAGCACCCGGTCGTGGTAGAAAATGGCTTTGCCCAGCTCTTCGGCATCCCAGGTCACCGGCTCATGGTCGGGGTAGTGGTAATCGCCTCCGGTAAACACTTCGTTTCGGTTACCGGAGGGGTCAAAGAAGTAAATGGTCTGGCCGTGAGTCAACCCGTGGCGTGTGGGGCCAATATCGATGGAAGTGTCCGTCATGGACAGCAAATCGGCGGCCTTAAGCACGTCCTGCCAGGTTTCCAGGAAGAACGAGGCGTGGTGGAACTTGGCTGGCTCTTCATGATAAATAAACGCAATATCATGTGCCTTGGTACTAATCGTCAGAAACTGCGCAACGCGCTTGCCATCGGGCGCTATGACCTGCTCAGCCAAATCAAAACCGAGCACATCACGAAACAGATTCAGGGTTTCATCCAGATTCGGTCCGTACAGCAGGCAATGGTCAAAGCGGGTTGCCGCCATTCCCTCAAGACCGCGCGGCCAGGCTTCAGGGTTGCGATTGCCAACACCCCATTTTCCGGTCTGCTTCTTGGTGGCATAGATTTCGAAGGCATGTCCGGTCGGCGCGATGAAACGCACGCGGCGACCACAGTCTTTAAGCTCACCTTCAGGCATATCTTCTATTTCACAACCAAATTCAGCGAGCTCTCCGCGTAATTGATCTACGATCTCTTCGCTAAGACATTTGAAACCCATGAAATCCATGCCAGGCTCATCCGCTTCCCGAAGCACAACGGAAAACTTGTCCACTTCCGTCCAGCCTTTTAAATACACGCGGCCCTGGTCATCGCGATCCATTTCGATCAGGCCTAAAAGATCTTTGTAGTGTTTAACGGCTTCATCCATATCAAGTACGCGAATCTGGACGTGCCCGGGGCGCATTACTCCCTTTTTCATGACGTTCACCTTATTGCTTTTGTTGTTGTGTGTTCGCTATCAAGCCCAACGATTGATTGGGGTTGGCATTCAATAATCAGGTCGGTCAGCGGATAAACCCGACAGGCCAATACTTCGCCCTGATTTATGGCTTCCGGGGAGGCATGTACCCGGCTCATTTTTCCGCACTCATAGTCGCCGCCAAGCACCGTGACTTTGCAGAAGCCGCAGCCGCCGCATCTACAGCCCACCGGCACACACTTAAGCCCCTTCTGTTCCATCGCTTTGAGAACGCTTTGGCCTGGCTTGCAGCGGAATTGTTCACCGCTAAACTGCTCTGTAATCTGGAATGACTCGCCCATAGCACAGCCTCCCTCAGATTTTTTTGAACAGCGCAGAACGTTGGGCATCCTCCGCTCCGTCTGCGGCAGTGAGGAACTTCTCCATAAAAATATCGCGTTCGAACAAGCGGCCCTGCATTAATGCGGTGACCGCTGCGTCAATCATCGGAGGCGGGCCGCAGAGGTACGCCTTCTGACCAGAAAAGCGGCCGTCGAAATGAGCTTTTGCCGCATCGTGAACGTAGCCGCGAAACCCTTGCCAGTCAGTGTCCTCGTCGGCTTGGCTCAGGGCAGGCACGTACGTGAAGTTATCGTGGTCACGGGCCAGCGTTTCAAAAAGCTCTCGGTTGTAGAGTTCTTCCGCGTTGCGCGCGCCCTGAAACAGCACAATCTGCCGTTCATCATTCTGTTCGAGAAGATCCAGAATCATGCATTGGGGGCTTGATAGGCCCGAACCGCCAGCAACAAACATCAGGTCGCCTGGTTGCGAACTGCGCACGAAAAACTGACCATAAGGACCAGACAAGTTTAGGGAATCGCCTACGCTCAGCTGCTTATGAACGTAGCTAGTTGCGCCGCCGCCTGCGACCAACCGCACGTGCAGTTCTACTTCATCTGCTCGGCTGGGGGGGTTCGCCATGGAAAAGGCTCTTTGCCCGTCCACGCCAGGCAACTCAATGTTGATGTACTGGCCAGATTGGAAGGTCATGCCTCGATCCAGCTTGAGGTGTACGCCTTTGATGGTCGGCGACAGATCGACGATTTTCGTTACCGTCGCCTGATAGTCCTCTACCGGATAGCCTTCGAAGTCTTCATCAACATCAATATCCGCTTCGATGGTGACATCACTTTCAACCGTGGCGCAGCAGGCCAGAACCTTGCCGTCATCACGCTCGCTGTCCATTAGCGCAAATGGTGAAGCTTCGCCCACATTGACATCGCCCTCGATCACCTGAACTTTGCAGGTTGCGCAGGTTCCATGGCCGCAGGCAAATGGCAACCAAACGCCTTGGCGCAATGCCGCCTGCAGAATAGTTTGGCCCTCTTCAACTTCAATCTGTTCGCCTATCGGCTCGATGGTAACGGTATAGCTCATCGCTTAGCCCTCAGGATGCCGAGCCCTGGAGTCCTTCCAGGCCGGGGGTGGTCACAGTCAGCATGCTCTTATGATCAATACCGTTATCAGCCAGGCTGGCCTCAAGATCCGGCTTGAAGTCTTCCTCATTCAAACGCCACTCGGCGCCGAGAAAGTCGGCTCTCTTTGCATCCGGATGGCCGACGACGGCTGGCTTAAGCATCTCGCTCACAAAGGCCCGGAAGCTCATATCGGGCGCAACCAGCATTGCAAACGGCGCGCAAAACAAAAGGTGGTAGGGCCAGTAGACATACAACAACTGCATGCCATTGAAATTCTCGACGCGGTCTTTGGGCTCTGCGTGATACTCGGAAATGGCGTTAACACTCATGGTGCTCTCCTTTTTGTTATAAGTGCCCGCCCCGGCTACAGCCAGAAAGGCGGGCAAATCCGGTCAGGCCGCAGCCGTCTTGTCACGACTTGCCGAGAGGGGCTTCAGACCTTTGATATCCAGCCAGCGCTGGTGATCGGGCGATCCGATATATTCCATATTGTCGACGCCAGGAACGATGTGGTAATACTTTTCAACCACTGTCGCTACGTCCGCACCGCCGCAGTTTCCCTGATAAATCTGGTGCACGGGCATCCAGGCCTGGATGTACTTTTCAGGCTCATTCTTGAAAATGTCGCAGCAACCATCAGAACAGAAGTGATAACGCTCGCCTTCGTGCTTGATCTGGCGATGACTGAACACCGTCGGGTCGTCTTTCTCGGTCATAATGGTTGGTATCTGACACACCTGGCAAAGCTGGGGAAGCGTGTTGTTATAAAAACGATTCCCTTCCTTCTGCTCTTTGTCCCAATGCTCGAAGCGGTCACGGTAGTACTTGTCGAAAGTCTCGGGATACTTCTCGGACAACCAGGCCATCTCTTCTTCCTGAGGCATCCAGGTATGGAAGTTGGTCGCCTGGCTGTACTGATAGAACGTGGCCCAGGTTTGGTGGCTCGAGTGATTTTTGGCGGCGTTGGCAACGTCCTGATACTTGGGCGGGCGAATGCCGTAACGCTCAAGATCCTTGAACAGGGCGCCACCACTTTGCTCATAGTACATTTCCCAGGCTTCAGCCCAGGACATCACCTTGTTGGGCAGCATGTAGTCCATCATCATGCCCACCAGGCTCAGCAGGCGGAAGCCGCGCCAGAACCACTTATCGATCCACTTCTGAATGATGGGCACGTTGTCTTCGTGCTGTTCCAGAATGAACTTGATCACCTCCAGGCCCAGCGTCATGTGGCGGGCTTCATCCGACTGCGCAGAAAACCCGAATGTGACCGTTGCCATATCACCGTTGTAGGCGGCACCGGACATAAATGGCACAAACAGCAGATTGGTCAAAACGTATTCAAACGAAAAGGAAATTGCCGTCAGGAACTCAAATGGGCCGGCTGAACGCGCATCATCGAAAAAGGATTTGGGAACCGACAGGAACCAGACCCGGTCGTGCTGATACGAGGCATCATGCAGGCCGTTAAAGTGCTTGTTGTAGTGGCTCATTGCGTGCTGTTGAGTTTGCGCATGGCGCAGCTCGTCAATCGCTTGCATCTGGCAGGCAACTCTCGCACCGGCACCGCTAAACTGGCGCCCCACCCTTGCGTAACCCTGGTACGCAGCGTATTCAACCGGCGATATGCCAGAAAGGAAAAGCTTTAGAGCGTTTACGTAACGGGCGTCTGTAATATTCTGTTGGCCGTTATTCTGGGCAAACGCATCAAAAATGGCGTATAGCTTCTTCTCTTTCTCGGCCTGATACTTCCAGTAGGTATCCATGGTCAGGCGGAACGGATCTTCCCATTGGTCCCAATTAATGATCTTGATACCTTCAAAACTCTCATCCGGGTAGATGTCTTCGTGTTTCTCGTAAGTTGGCTCCCACGCCATGTCACGCGTGAGATACTGGTATTTGTCTTTAAGGTTCAACTTCTTATTTTTGCTAGCCATGTCAGATCTCCCGATCAGCTCCACGAAATAATGAAATGGTCGTCGTCTTCGTCGACATTGCCGCCAATACTAATAACCTCAAGCAGCATTTCCTGAACTTCCCAATCCCTGCCCAGTGTCTCTTCCATGGTTTCTCGGTTGATCACCAGACGCTTCTCGGCGGTAATGCGAATCATCGCCGGTGAATGCTGCACTTCGGCCTCCGGATTATCTTTAACGATCGCCTCTAGCAGGTAGCGGGCGTTATCGTTGTCCTGAAATGCCATAAATACTTTCTGGCTCATGCCTGAACTCCTGTGCTCTGAAGACCTACTTTTTTAAGACGAACTGAAAGCTCGGCACGGAGTTCATCCAGAACGTCTAATCCCGTTGTGGCCTGAGCGATGGGTTTGAGAGCCTCGTAGACCATAGGCTCCCACTGATCAATCCAGCTCTGGACTTGCTCACGATTACTGTCACTTTCAGCCACCACGGTTTTAATCATGGCGTTGGTCCAGCGTAGAGACTCCTTGTACCAGTCGCGGTGGAACTCGGTAAGCATGGATACAGTTTCAGCGCCCTGTTCGCCAAACCACGCATCCATCCGGTCGTAGACCAGCGGATACATGAGCCCATCAAGCAGTACGTTCTGCACTAGGGTGATTTCGAACCAGTCATCGATGACTAAAGTGCCTTCTACCAATTTCCGCAGAGGCTGCCACAGTTCGTCATCCATCCAATAGGTTTTGGACTCATCAAGGGCAGTGCCGGTGCTGCCATCAAGCAGCAACGCAATACGAGTCAGGTACTGGCCCATACCCAGGTGATCCGTAGCGGCAAACATGTGCATCTGTGACACGGTGGTTGCGGTCGAATCGCCGGCAATCTTGCTGTTGTTCATGTTGGCGCCTAGCGCAACATGGCGGAATGGCACCAAAAGGCGTAGAAGCTGTTTTTGAGTTTCCTCAGGCAGGCGGGTAAGCAGGTTACGTTTGTCACAAAACGCAAAACTGCTCTCTGCAGCTTCCTGCATTTTTGCCCGATTGCCCACGTAGGCGCCGTAAAAAAACTGGCGCGGGTCGGTCACCGAATACCAGTCTTCCATGCGCAAGGCTGTGCGTGTGGGGTCATTCAAGGTGCGCTTCGGATCCCAAAGCGGGCGGTAATGGAAGTTGGTCGTGGCCGCAAGGTCGAAGCTGGCTTCCTGATAGCGAGTTGCCGGCTTATCGCCAAAGCGACGCGCAATAGCCGAGTAGGTATTGCGAATGGGTTCCACCGAGGTGGTTTTAATCTCAACACTCATATCTGCCTTCCCATCGTTGTTTTTGTGAGTTAGATGTTGGCGTTAATCTTTGCGGTAATTAGCGATGTCCTTTATCACCAAAACGCCACTTGACCATATCCTCATCGACCAAACGGATCTGATCGGAGCTCATGTGAATAACATTGTTGTGCTTGCAAAACAGCTGGAATGCGGCAGTGGGTAAAACCAGCTCCACGAAAAGCTCCGGATGTCCGATGGCGAAATCAAATTCCACAAATTTGTTCTCCGGCGCACTGCGCACGCGGATATAGCGGGTTAGCTCGTCAAATTTCGTAGCCTGTTCGCTCATGATTGGCCCCATTAAATTTTTTATTGGTTAGGGCAGACAAAGCAACACCTGTGCCAGATCCCAGAGTAGATAAATAACCGATTGTTTTAGTTGTATTTTTAAAAAATATGGAAGCTTAATCGACTGATTTTCGGCCCAATGAAGGTCATGGCGGAGTGAACTTTTTTATCATTTGATCAATTAGTCAAACTAAAATAATCAAATGCTCAGGCACAGATATCGGAAAATGAGAATTCCCCGTTTTTACCATTTGATTGATTTTTGTGACTGTTAGAGTGTTATATATAAAGCACCACTTTATGAGCCGCACTTTTTGTGTTCCCTAAATACAACAATTAGATGGGACCCGTTGATATGCCTGTGAGCCACAAGCCACAACTGAATTATTCAGATTTTCAGGATCTTACAGAACAAATTCGTTTTCAGAGCACAGAGGGAAAGATCTGGTTTGGAGAGCAGCGAATGCTGCTTATGCACTTGGGCGCCATGGCTGCATTTCGACGTGAAATGGTCAACACTCTGGGCGTTGAGCGTGCGAAGGGCTTTTTCTTGCGGCTGGGTTATCAATCTGGCATGAGGGATGCCGAACTGGCCAGAAAACTCCGGCCACAGTGCTCTGAGCTGGACATTTTTCTCGCCGGCCCGCAACTGCATTCTCTAAAAGGTATGGTCAAAGCTATTCCGCTTGAAATCGATATCGACCAGGAAACCGGCGAATTCTATGGCGAACTCGAATGGGTCGACTCCTTTGAAGTGGAGATCTGCCAGACTGAACTGGGCCAAATGGACGAACCGGCATGCTGGGCTCTTCTGGGCTATGCCTGTGCTTATACCTCCTCGTTTATGGGCCGGGAAATTATATTTCGCGAAACCCAGTGTCGGGGCTGCGGTGACGATAAGTGCATTATTATCGGTAAGCCTGCGGAGGAATGGGAAGATGCCGTTGAATTCTCGCGTTATTTTACCGAAGACCCAATCATTGAAGAGCTTTACAGCCTTCAATCCCAGGTAAACTCCATGCGCAGCAGCCTGGTGAAACAGCAGGGGCAATATTACGGCATTGGTCAATCTACCTCGTACAACAAAGTCTGCAAAATGATTGATAAAGCAGCCATGGGCAAAGTGTCCGTTCTATTGCTGGGCGAGACGGGGGTGGGCAAAGAAGTTGTCGCTCGAAGCGTGCATTTGCGCAGCGAACGCGCAGACGGCCCCTTTATCGCTGTGAACTGCGCGGCCATCCCTCCTGACCTCATCGAAGCCGAGTTGTTTGGCGTAGAAAAAGGTGCGTATACAGGCGCCAATCAATCTCGCCAAGGGCGTTTTGAGCGTGCTCACGATGGCACAATTTTTTTGGACGAAGTTATAGAACTTAATGCCAGGGCTCAAGCAACCCTTTTGCGCGTATTACAGGAAGGCGAACTCGAACGCGTGGGTGATAACCGAACACGTACGGTTAACGTGCGAGTTATTGCAGCCACAAACGAAAGCCTTGCCGCAGCGGTGGAGGCCGGTCGTTTTCGAGCGGACCTGTATTACCGTCTGAATGTTTTTTCCGTGCAAATACCGCCTTTACGCGAACGCCTTGAGGATCTTCCGCTGCTTGCAGAGCATTTCCTCGGTAAGTTTCATATGGAATATAACAAACGCACACTAGGTCTTTCAGACAAGGCCTTAGAGCTTTGCCTCCGGTATCATTGGCCTGGCAACATTCGGGAACTAGAAAACGTTATTGAACGAGGCGTTATTCTTACAGACAATAATGAAACCATTAGCCAAGAGTATCTTTTTGCCGTTTTCCCAGACTGCGCCCCCGAACATACCGAAACAGAATCTATTAATCATTCTGGCCAACTCGTAAATGACGGAAGTAAAAACGCCACCGCTGACTGGGCCAGCGAAATCTTGACTAACAACATCAGCCTGGATCACGTCGAAGCAACTCTGATGCGCCAGGCAATGGAACAGGCTAACCAGAATGTTTCTGGTGCAGCCCGACTGCTCGGGCTGACCCGCCCTGCGTTTGCTTACCGGCTAAAAAAATCGGGCATTCTTGCCGAAGGGTAAAACCAGCCATTTTTGGCCGACATGGACGTCGTCACCCCATCTTGCCTAGTGATGAAATAAACAAACCGTGCTTTCAAGACTTCATCATTTGATGAAATCGCTCTTTCCCACCTGCTCTAGAAATCCTCAGACACACCACCCTACAAATAATTTATTTAATTTTTTCATTCACTTATAAAACATACCTTAAGCATGGCATAGCCGTTGCTATTCACTGTTCGTCGCTTTACACATAAAAACAAAGACGGTGACCCAACATGCCCACTGCCCCAACGTGCCATAACGGTATCGCGTGCCGAGCCTTATTGCTCTCAAGCATTGCTTCTTTCCTGTTGACCGGGTGCGAAGCGCCCCTTGATCTTGATACCGTTCGGGAGCAATCCCAAAACGCCCTCAAAAGAACCGACTTTTACCAAGCAATGGCGCGCAACGAAGGTGTCATTGTGCTGGCAGGTAATACCGGCGCGCTATTGCATAGCGAGGACAACGGCGAAACCTGGACTAGAACGCCTTTAACCACTAATGACAGCTTTATTGCTGTGGATGCTTGTCCTGACGGCAGTTTCATCGCTCTGACGTTCAGCAACATCCTCTGGCATGGCGATGCCAGTGCAATCAACTGGACACCATACACGCTACCAAGCTCGGAGCAGATGATGACTGCCACCTGTTCTCCGGATGGCAGTTGGTGGGCAGCAGGCAGCTTCACGACATTGCAGAACTCTTCTGACCAAGGCCGTACCTGGGCCGAAACCAGCCTTAACGAAGACGCCATTCTTACCAACATTCAGTTTCTGAACAACTCCCAAGGTGTTGCAGCGGGTGAATACGGCATGCTGCTCGCAACAGAAGATAGTGGTGAAAACTGGGACTACGCGGGCTATTTGCCCGATGAATTTTACCCCCATGCGGCTTGGTTCACCTCCCGGCAGAAAGGATGGGTTGGTGGCCTTAACGGCTTCATTTACCACACCACAGACGGTGGTGAATCCTGGACCCAACAAGCCAGCGAGACTGCAGCTCCAATCTTCGGCTTTGTTAAGGGAAAAGCGGCGCTCTATGCCCTGGGCGACAACACTACCGTGTTGCAATTAACCCAAGGCGAGTGGGTTCAGCTACCTACCCAAAACCAACCGCTTTATTTACGCAGCGGCGTTGCACTGCCAGACAACCACCTGCTGTTGGCTGGTGGGCGCGGTCTTTTGCTGAATATCGAAACTCCTGAGGCCGCTTCGGCCAGCACTGATTGAGGATACACGCATGCCTGGATTGCATCGTTTTACGCATTGGCTGCACCAGCTTGAAATGTGGATTTTTAACAATCCACGCAAAGTTCTTAGCCTGATTGCCATTCTGACCGTGATGTTTGCCTTGCGTATTCCAGGTCTGAAAATCTACACCGATTTTGCCGATTTGCTTCCCCAGCAGCATCCGTATATTGAGTTGCATAACAGCATCAAGGACAGCTTCGGTGGTGCCAACGTGCTGGTGGTGGGTGTTGAGTTCGAAAACGGCGACATCTTCACCAACGAAAATCTTGCCAAGATCGACAGGATCACGCAGGCGGTAGACAACCTGCCCGGGGTCAATCACAACCTGGTTTCCAGCGTGACTCACCGCAATTCCCGCAAAATCTGGCTGACGGAAGTTGGCAGCATCAATTCGGAGCCCTATTACGACTCAACGTCCGGGGAGTACTCCGAGGAAGCCCTGCAGGCTATGAAGTCCGACGTGTCCGCCAACCCAAGGGTTTACGGTCCCCTGGTGGCACCAGATATGAAAATGGCCCTGGTCAAGGCGCAGCTCATTGAGGGCAAACTGGATTACAAAAAAACCTTTACCCAATTACAACAAATGCGGGCTGAAGAAGAACAGGCCGGCGTAAGGATCTATGCCACGGGTCAACCGGTTTTGGTGGGCTGGACCTATACCTACATGGAACAGATTCTCCAGATCTTCATTTTTACCGTTCTCGCCATGCTGGCCCTGCTTATTTTCCACTTCCGCAAGGCCTACGGCATTCTGATTCCCTTAGGTGGCGTGCTTATCTCCACCATATGGGGCCTTGGAATTATCAGCCTGCTCGGTTACAACCTGGATCCACTCGGACTGGTCATCCCCTTCCTTGTTGCGGCCAGGGCGATGAGCCACGGCGTGCAACTCGTTGAACGTTACTACGCCGAAACTCTGGAGCGTGGCAGTGGGCCAGAGGCAGCGAAGGCCACATTCGACAGCCTGTTCCGTCCCGGGTCCCTCGGCGTGGTTACCGATGCCATCGGTCTGTCCCTGATTACGATCGGCTCCATACCCCTGAATACGCATCTGGGTATCTACGCCTCCCTGTGGGCCATTACCGTAGTCTTTACCGTACTGATTGGCATGCCTTTGCTGCTGTCCATTCTGCCAACGCCAAAAAATCCGGAAATTCGAGAAACCGTACTGCGCCACATTGGCACCAGCTGTGCTCGCACCGTCACCCGGCCCGGCGCTGCAAAGGTCGTCCTGAGCGTAGCGGCCCTGGCCATGTTGGCAGGACTGCTGGCGGCGGCCAATGTGCAGATCGGCGATTCAGAGCCTGGATCGCCCATTCTGTACCCGGATCATGACTACAACATTTCGTCACGTGTGGTGAATGACCGTTTTCCTGGCTCTGAGGAGCTCTACATTGTTGCGGAAACCGACGAGAAAGGTGGTCTGAAACGACCCGAAGTGTTGGCAGCCCTGTCAGACCTGCAATCCCACATGCTAACGGACCCGGAAGTGGGCGGCAGCAAAGGCCTCCCGGATCTGGTCAAACAGGTCAACCGCCTGATGCACAACAACGACCCCCGTTGGTACCAGATACCGCACGATGCCGGTTACGTGGGCGGCCTTATGTTTACCTACATGGCCTCCAGCCCGATTCCCGGGGCGCTTGATGAATTCAACGACACCGACGATCGCATCGCCAACCTGGTGTTCTACTACAAGGACCGCCAGGGCGAAACCATCCGCCGTGCCATTCACATGGCCAAGGAGTGGATCGCGGAAAACGGCGACAGTGTTGAGGGCCTGACCATCCGCCTGGCCGGTGGCACCCTCGGCGTTGCCGCAGCGATGAACGAATCAGCCTTCGAAACTAACCTGATCGTGCTTCCATTGGTATTCCTGCTGATTTTCATCTTCGTGATGCTGTTCTACACCTCCTGGCATGCCGGGACGATGATGCTTCTGGCGATGCTTTTTGCTACCACACTGACCTACGCCTACATGGGTCTCAACGGTCTGAGTATAGACATCAACACCGTGCCGGTGATTGCAGTGGGTATTGGTGTGGGCATCGACTATTCCATTTACATGATGGACCGCATCCGGGAAGAAATGACCAAGAACGGCGACCTCCGGGAAGCTGTCAGGCGCTCTATTTCCACGACTGGCGTGGCCATCAGTTTTACGGCATTAACGTTGATGGCGGGCATTATCATGTGGGTCATTTTCTCGGACCTGCGGTTTCAGGCCGACGCCGCTCTGCTGCTGTGCGTGATGATCGTGATCAATGGCATTGCCGCCATGCTAATGGTGCCTTCCTGGGTGCTGGTGTTCAAGCCCCGCTTTGTCACGGATGTCTACGCCGACGAAGACGGCATTCTTCATGCCGACCGTCACCCACCAACACCATCTCCATCGTCTGGGCCCTCTCGGGAACAGGATGATGGGTTCGTGCCCGGAGAGCCGTACCAGGTATAAGCCCGGTATAAAACTCCAATAAACCTGTAAGAGGACCTGCAATGCAAACAATAATAAAAGGCCTGAGGACCTGGTGCTACACCCTCGCGGGTAGTGCCACCCTGGCGCTGTTACCGATGACCAACGCCGCAGCGGCGGAAGACACCCGCGTGAACGGTTACGTTGAGAATGCTACTTATGGGCGGGAAGGCGTAGGGCTTTCCAAGTTCCGAAACACACTGCAGATGGAAATGGAAAAAAAAGCCGGTGATGTGGGCGTCTTTAACAATGTAAGTTTCAACGCGACCCTCCGTGGCAGCTATGACGGAGTTTACGATCTTAATGATGATGAGTATGGGCGTAATGCGGGCGGGCCGATTCAGCTGCAAGGCACCCAAGGTTACGTACCTCATGGTGGCGGAATAGCACCCACCCCTTTCCTGGGCTTTGATACTAACCAGAATCCGAATGACGGAATGGTTGTTCTTGGAGAGCACCTGCACGGGCAAGACAATGGCGTAGCCTTCGGTGTTCCGGTTCGCCCCTGTGACAAGGATTCCCGTGGTTGTATTGACGGCTATCTGGACAAGGATACCGATGAACTGCGGTACCAGGAATTCAACGACCGCGCCGACTTCATCCGAGAGCTCTATGCTGATTTCGACATAAACTTTGATAATGGCAACATTCTCAGCACCCGCCTGGGTAAACAGCAGGTAATCTGGGGCAGGACGGATCTGTTCCGGGTCCTGGATGTGATCAATCCGGTGGACTACTCCCGCAACAACATCTACGACGAACTGGAAGATATCCGGATTCCCATGTGGATCCTGCGCACGGACTATCGCATGGGGCCCACCGAGGTGTTTGACGGCTTGGCCTTCGACGATCTGAACTTCCAGGTTGTGTGGAACTTCGACAAGTTCCGGCCCCACGACATTGGCCAATGCGGACAGCCAAACGTCATTCTCGATGCAGGGTGTTTTTTCCGCGGGATGAACAACCTCTGGGAAAACGGTGGCACCGTGGCCAATTTCGCAGGTGCCACTCCGGATGGCGGTTTCGCGACGGATTTCGGACCTGCCCAGATTGGTGTCCGCAAAGCTCATATGCCCAGCTGGAGCCTGTCCAATACCCAGCTCGGCATGAAGCTTGAAGGTGTTTATGGTGATCTGGGCTTCTCGCTGAACGCGCTGACCTACCGTTCACAGCTACCATCCCTGAGAGGTGGCATTCCAGGCCAGAATGGCTTTACTGGTGAGACCGCTGTGTGGCCGGGCCTGATTGCCTTCGACATCCACTTCCCCCGGGTCAACCTGGTTGGCGGCTCTGTAGATTATTACGCCCAGAGCGTCGATACGGTCTTTCGGGTTGAAACTGCCTACACCTCAGGCGAAGAGTTCGCGAACACCCTTCGCGAAAAACTCTATTCCGAGTCTGACGTACTTAGGTACGTCATTGGTGCAGACAAGAACATCGCCATCCCCTTTCTGAATGAAGATAACTCGTTCCTGTTCTCCGGTCAGATCTTCGGCGAGCACATTCTCGATCACGAGCGCGAGCAAAGAACCTACGGCAAAGCCGGCATTCCGAATTACGAGCATAACTGGACCGCCACACTTCTGGTTCAGGGCTTCTATATGAATGGTCGCCTGACTCCGAAAATCATCACCGCTCATGATTTCCGGGCCCAGGCCACTGCCATTGCGCCCTCTGTCGACTGGCTGGTCAACGACAATTTCAAATTGACACTCGGCGGCAATTTCAAGGTAGGCGATGGTGCTCGTGAGTTCGATGACTGTCGCTCCTGCAACCCCTGGGACCCATTCACACAGACACCGGGTGTCGCTAACCAGCAACCGGGCGAGTCTGCAGGCCTCTCAGGCTATGAACCCCTCGGTCGCTTCCAGTCCGGCCCCATCGGCATGGCCCAGAAAGAAGACGAAATCCAGCTGACTGCCCGTTATAGCTTCTGATAAAGAGGAAATGATATGAAGACAAGATTACAAAAATCCGTGTTCAGCGGTCTGATGATCGGCCTGACAGCGGGGATGCTCTCCGCCAACGCCTACGCCAGCGACGAAGTGATCAACGCGTCATTTCATCCTTACAACGATGAGACGCCTAGCCATGAAGGCCTCAGCGTCGGCATGACCATTGACCAGTCCAATGTGGATCAGTTCAAGGACGTCATTGACCCGGCCTTTCTCACTTTCATTGAGAACGGCTGGACCTCGATGACCGTCGGAGAAACCACATCGTTCGACCTGCACCCGGCCTATGTGGGGGCAACCCATGATTCTCTGGGGCAGGTGTCCCTGGGCGAACAGGTTGGTGAAATCAACGGCTGGAAAGCCGGTCGTCCGTTCCCGCAGGCACCTGATGCAAATGACCCGCGAGCTGGCGAAAAACTGGCCTGGAACTACAAGTACGGTTACAACTGGGGCGACAGCGCCGCCATTGCGCCATTTTACTGGAAATACCGGGATATGGATTCAGGCAAACTGGAGCGAACCATCAAGTTCAACTTCCACTTCCTGAACTACAAGGGCCGCGTGATTCAGGAGCCAACGCCGGAAATCACACCCAACCCGTCTGACCTGTTCCGCGCCATCTATGTGCAGGTACTGGACCCGGCGGACGTGCGCAATACCCAGCTGCTGATCCACCGCGCAGCAGATGACCTCAAGCGGGACAACTCCTGGCTCTACCTCGGTTTTCAGCGCCGCGTGCGTCGACTGGCGACCGGGCAGGTTACCGATGCGTTTCTGGGATCGGACCTGATGATTGAAGATTTCGAGGGCTATAACGGCCGTATCTCAGACATGGACTGGACCTACAAGGGTACCCGTTACATGCTGATGCCCTTCTACAATCACAATGACATGAACCTCGATACTGAAACCCATCAGGATGACGACGGTTATCAGGTGATTGCCTTCAACGGTCAGGGCGGGTGCTTCCCGGACATCACCTGGCAACTGCGCAAAGTTTACGAAGTAGAGTCGGTCCCCGTCGATGACAGCCACCCGCTGTCAAAACGCGTTCATTACATGGATGCCCAGACCTTCACCATTCCCCGCACCGTGTCTTATGACCGTAAAGGAAGTATGTGGAAAACCTTCACCATCGGCCAAGCTCACCCTGATTACCACCTGCCCAAGAACAAGGGTACAGGCGTGTCTATCGACGATTCGTTTAGCATGATCGATGTACAAGCCAGCCACTGCACCACCGGCCAGTTCAAAGGCCAGGTTGACCCTGAGCTGTCCAAGCCACAAATGTTCAACGTGCAGCACATGCGAGCAACCGGCAGCTAACCTGCCTACCATTGTTGCTCCTCTTTGAGCTCGCTTTCGCGGGCCCTTTTTTTCGTTTCGGAGGTCGAACAAGATGTCCCGAATTGAACCTTTGCCAAACTTTCCCCCCAAGCACGACCAGCTACTGGTGCTAACTGACAGCAAAGGCGGAATTACTTACGCAAGTTCAGCATTCTGCAGGCCCTGCGGTTTCTCTGAAGGCGAGCTGAAAGCAGCCTCCTTCAACATACTCAGGCATCCAAAAATGCCCAAGGGCCCGCTCAAGAATCTGTGGAAAACCGTTGGCAAGGGCGAATCGTGGATGGGCATGATCCTCAATCGCACTGCCGATGGGTCTGACTGGTGGCTTGATGCGTTTGTCACGCCCATTACCGACACAGATGGTACCGTTCTTGAGTACCAGGCCATTTACCGGATACCGGATGCCGCCACGGTTCAACGCACCGAGCAGGTGTACCGTGCCCGCAGCAAAGGCAAACAACCCCTGGCCCTGAGAACTCCCAGAATCGCGCCAAGCACCGTGCAATGGCTGGTGGGAACCTCTTGTCTTACCCCATCCCTGATCACAGGCATGGCCGGTCAGCCGGGACTGTCTGCTGCGCTGTTCGCTATGGGCAGCGCTGTTTCCCTTGGCCTGCTGTATAGCCTCAACCGGCCTCTGACCCGACTTTCCAATCGTTGCCGCCGCCTTGTCAGTCACCCGATCAAGCAACTGGTCTATACCGGCAACGCCGGTATAGCGGGGCAGATCGAACTCGCTATGCGACTGGTGGAAGTTCGGCTGGAAGTCATGGTGGCCAGGATTCGTGACAGTGGCGGACAGATTGAAGACAATGTCCTGCAGGCCAACGCGCTGCTTCAGGGAAGTGCAGATGCCTCCGAAAAGCAGCAAGCGGCCCTTTCCACTGCAGCTACGTCCATCGAGGAATTCACGGCAACCATCCGAGAAGTCTCAGAGAATACCCAGCAAGCTGCCAGCCTGAGCACACGCAACCGGGAAGCCGGAGAAGACAGCGCCCGCTCAGCGGCTGCTGCCCAAGAGAGCATTCACGCTCTGGCCCGGGAGCTGGAAGAGTCCAGCCAGACTGCGGAAGAACTGGACCAGAACAGCCAGTCCATTGGCCGGATCCTGGATGTGATCGTCGCTATTGCGGCACAGACCAACCTGCTGGCATTAAACGCAGCGATTGAGGCGGCTCGAGCCGGTGATAGCGGGCGCGGATTTGCGGTGGTTGCGGATGAAGTCCGCTCTCTCGCAAAGCGCACCCAAGAATCCACAAACGAGATTCAGGAGATGATTACCGCCTTGCAGGAGGGCTCCCGGCGAGTGGTCGAATCCATCGAAAAGGGCAAGCGCCGCTCTGTCATCAGCGTCGAGCAGGTGTCCGCGAGTGCTGAATCACTTCAGGCTATTGTGGAGGGCATTGCCGAAAGCGATGGTTTCAACCAACAGATTGCCGCCGCCAGTGAACAGCAAAATCAGACGGTATCGCAACTAAATCAGGAAATTCACGACATTCATGAAATAGCGGTCACAACCAGTGAGCAGCTTCTCGATACCGTCAAGGCTAGCCAGGCGGTCGGCTACCATGCTGACCGACAACAACTCCTTATCAAACACCTGATGCCAGCCGAAACCGGCAAAGCCACCCGATCCCTATAAAGGAAAACCCATCATGACAAACGATTCAGCGCTCCCGTTAACCGTTGTGGTTTCAAGGCGGGTCAGAAAAGGACAAGAAGCTGAATTCGAGAAACTGAGCAGCCAGATGACGGAGAGAACCGCCTGCTTTCCGGGCTACCTGGGAACCGCCATGTTCCGCCCCGGCGGATCCCGAATACCGGATTGTGTTCAAATTCCGGGATCGGGAATCACTGACTGCCTGGGAAGCGTCCAAAGAGCGGGCGGAGCTACTGGAGCACATCGAGAGCCTGTTGGTAAAGCCGAGCGAACGTGAAGTCACATCTGGCATCGTTACTTGGTTTACCCTGCCAGGCCAGAATCCGGTAAAACCGCCCCCCAAATACAAGATGACAATTGTCAGTTGGCTGGCCCTTTATCCGGCGGTAACGCTGGTCTTCATTCTGTTTGGTGATCTGTTGGCCCAAGTACCATTGTTGCTGAGAACCATGCTGGTCATGGTTTTGATGAGCCACGTGCTGATGCCACGAATGACCCGGTGGTTTTCATTCTGGTTGTTTCCCAAACGTAAGGGGCAAAGTCGTTGATCGGGGCACTATGAGCAGGTATATCACCGTGTAACAGTTTCGTCCGCGCAAATTCCTAGCAGGCTTACCTGCAACAAACACGGGAATTGCGCGACAGAATCTAGAGCTTATTTGGTAAGTAGATATCAGGCAGTTTTTCGGCCGCGTTTCAACACACTATCAATCATATCGTTCACGCCAGTGTATTCCGCAGCCAGCAACTGTCTGATCGTTCCTTCAACATATTTTTTATCGCCACTGACACCGAGCCCCGTAACCCACCGGTTAAACAGGTTGAACACTCCACATATCAGATTCGCGTGCACGGCGGCCTTCTCATCCCAGCCCGCAGCCAAGATGGCATCGATATCTGACTGTTTAATGGTTTCAATTTTCTGTGTCAGTTTGCGCACGTAGACAAACACAGGTATCAGCCGCTGGTTTTCGGGATAAAAGGGCTTGTCTTCGCCGCGCAGGAGATCCTGAAGGAAGATATGCAAAGTATGGGAAAGGTCCGGGTACTGCTTGAACACATCAAACAGCGTGCCGTTCTTAATTGATGCCAGGTAAGTCATAGTGTTCTCCGTCTTGTTGTATTGACCATCTCAGTCTTTCACAACGACACCCGCCTGATTAGGCTCCAAAACCACAAAAGGCTTTTGCCCTGTCAGCAACAATCCTGACACCAGCCTGTGCATGCGGCATTAGTGCGGCATATTGACATCCATAGACGGAAGGCGTTCACCAAGAAACGCCAGTAGTAATCTTATCTTGTTTACTTGGCGCGCGGTCGTGGAATAAACCGCGTAAACACCAAATGAAGCGAGTTCATAGTCTTCAAGTACCGGTCTTAACTGGCCTGCGGCTGCAAACGGCTTAGCCAGAAACTCGGGTAGAAGTGCTATGCCCATACCCTGACTGGCGGCCTGGCACAGAACATCGCCGTTATTCGCTCGCACATTACCACTGACATCAACCACTGTGCGTTCCTGGCCGCGAACAAATACCCAGTTTTCACCAAATCCGGCGTAGGAATAGGTGAGGCAGTTATGGTTTTGAAGATCCTCGGGCACTTGGAGGGTACCCTGTTTTTCCAGATAGTCAGGAGACGCACAGCACACCAGATCGATTGGGCAGAGGTAGCGTGCAATCAAATGATCGTCAACTTCGCCTGTCACCCGAATTGCCAAATCGAAACCCTCCCCGGCAATGTCCACGGTCCGGTCACTAAATCTCATTTCCAGTTCAAGCTCCGGATATGGTCGCTGAAATTCGAGCAGCAACGGCGCTATGAAAGTCTGGCCAAAGTTTTGGGGCAAGCTAATTCTCAAAAGCCCTTTGGGTTTGGCGTCCTGTTCTCTGACAGCCTGCTCCGCGTCGTCCAGGAGAACGATAATGTCGACACAACACCGGTAATACTGCAAACCGGCATCGGTGACCTACAGCTGTCGGGTGGTGCGGTGAAGGAGTCGGGAACCAAGCTCCTTCTCCAAGCTTGTTATTGCCCTGGACACGACGGCCGTAGACAGCCCGACAGCCTCTGCAGCACGAGAAATGGCGCCAGTTTCAACAACCGCACAAAAGACCTTCATAGCGGTCAGTTTATCCATAGCACAGGCTCAAAAAGTTCGAATCAGAAATGAATCACCGTCCTGATGCTCTCGCCTTCATGCATCAGCTCAAACGCCTTATTGATGTCTTCGAGCGGCATTTCATGGGTAATGAAAACATCCAGGGGAATCTCCCCTTTCTCTGCCTTCTCCACATAGCCCGGCAATTCCGTACGGCCTTTTACGCCACCAAAAGCAGAGCCTTTCCAGACCCGGCCGGTAACCAGCTGGAATGGGCGGGTGCTGATTTCCTGACCGGCGCCTGCCACGCCAATGATGATGGATTCACCCCAGCCCTTATGGCAGCACTCCAGCGCAGAACGCATCAGCTGCACATTCCCCACGCATTCAAAGGAATAGTCCACGCCGCCGTCGGTCATTTCGATGATCACGTCCTGAATAGGCTTGTCGTGATCTTTCGGATTGACCATATCGGTGGCGCCCAACTGCTTCGCGATGTCGAATTTTTCGGGGTTAATGTCAA
>Ga0307487_1000609_pt1 | contig 27435 bp, 19 predicted proteins | sample CBIW12metaG_FD_203665 | JGI IMG/M metagenome (GOLD analysis project Ga0307487, IMG submission 203665) | Sea-ice brine microbial communities from Beaufort Sea near Barrow, Alaska, United States - CBIW 1.2 | ecosystem: Environmental > Aquatic > Marine > Coastal | place: USA: Alaska | collected... | reverse complement strand
CAATAACACCTCGAACCATAAGTATTTCAGCATCCAGACCTTTAAGTTTCTCGAACATCAAATTTTCCAAAAGCCCGCGTTGAGGTTCCGGTCCCGAAAGCAGCACCAAAATATCAAATTGTTTAGGTAGGATCTTTTTTTCAAACCGGCTGATAATTCCCAGGTATTTAACCGGAAAGCCAGTGTTTTTAGGGTGACCCATTTTTCCGCTTAAATTCGGGTGATCTGAAACATCCGGGATCCAGCATTCGTCAAATTTTCTGATATAATTTTGCTGAATTTTGCTGCTCAGCCAGGTTGTAAAACCTGAAAACACTTTTATTTGATGTGTTACAAAAACGGAGGGAACAAGATTTGATCGCGCTCCCCAGCGATTATCGGAAATGATTGCCGAAATATTTTTGGTTTGCACCAGGTGTAAGATCACTTTTTTTTCAGCAAGGATGTTCTGTAAAATATGCGGAGTTTGGGATAAGAGTTTCCAGGTGAAAAGCAGTGAATTTTTGGGATATTGGATATTATAGGAAGGAAGCATGTAATGTTCAAGTTCCGGAAATTCTTTTTTCAACAATTCCAAAGCAGCCCCGTCTGACGCGATCACGGGCTCAAAATTTTGATCTAATAATTCTCTGATGATCGGGATGCAACGCGTGGCGTGACCCAATCCCCAATTTAATGGTGCTACAAGGATCCTCTTTTTGAGCATAGGCAAATATAGGGAATGTTGTGGTCAAGTGACGAAGTGATGCAGTGAAGAAGTAACGAAGTGAGGTTATGAAGAAGTGATGATGGCTTTAACTTCTTTAGTCCTTAGTCTTGGTTCTTGATTCTTTTTTACTTAAAACTGAACTTGCCTGATTAGTGTTGACCGTTTTTAAATAGATATACCTAAAACATATTTTTTTTATTTACCGAAGATTTCCGCAGACAAAAATTAGAATGTGAACTTTCAACTTCCCAATTCTGAAGTCTTACTTCTAACTTCGTACTTCGTAGTTCCCACTTCTAATTTCTTTTTCGTTAATTTACCAAAATATTTAAATAAAGTGGGGAGCAAAAATAAACTCAAAAGATTCAGGGAAAATGATAGTTTCAAAAATGTGGTTCAGCCTTCCCGGGAGGAGTTAATTGAAAATAACTATCCTTTAAAAGGAAATTGGAATGCAAAGTTTTTCAATAATAACAACCCTATCGTTTTAGAATTAGGTTGTGGAAAAGGAGAATATAGCGTGGCATTGGCAAAAACTTATCCCGACAAAAATTTTATCGGGATCGATATAAAAGGCGCACGTTTCTGGCGTGGTGCGAAAACCGCATTGGAAGAAGGCCTTCAAAATATTGGTTTTGTCCGGACGCAAATTGAACTGATCGATCATCTGTTTGCTGAAAATGAGATCGATGAGATCTGGATCACTTTTCCCGACCCTCAGATCAAGTATAAGCGCACCAAGCACAGAATGACAAATACAGAATTTCTTCAGAAATATAAATATGTTTTGAAGCCGGGCGGTCTTGTTAATTTAAAAACCGATAGCGAATTTATGCACGGATACACCCTTGGATTGCTTCACGGCGAAGGCCACGAAATAATCCAAGCCAATCACGATGTCTATAAAAACGAATATTCCCCAAAAGAGGTGACAGGAATTCAAACTTTCTACGAAAAACAGTACCTTGAACTGGGGAAACCAATTACGTATATTCAATTTAAGATAAAATAACCATTTGGAGGAAACAAAAATTTTCCTGATCACTTACTTTGCCGCCCTTCTTGGGGTAGTTCCACCAGGCCTGGTGAATATGACAGTGGCTAAAACATGTGTGAAGCAGGGCAAGAAAAACGGAATTTTAGTTTCGATTGGCGCATCTGTGGTTGTGTTTTTTCAGGCGCTATTCGCGATTTTACTGGCAAAATATATTTTTAACAATCCTTATGTGCACAATATATTATTGAGGGCAGGATTGGTGATCTTTATTCTTTTGACCATTTTTTTCTTTGTAAAAGCAAAAAAAGATACACATATAAAAACCTATTCAAAGAAAGCGAGGGCCAACAGTGTTTTAAAAGGGGTGTTAATTGCTGTACTTAACGTTTTTCCAATTCCTTATTTTGTTGCTCTGGCAGCTGCGCTTAATGTTGGTGGTGATATTTCCTACCATTGGGTTATTATTTTGTTGTTTGTTTTGGCAGCTTCCCTGGGCACCTTTACTACGTTGTATATATATGTTTTGTCTTTTCCAAAAATTGTTGGTAAAACAAAGGTTTTTACGAAATATTCAAATTATTTCATGGCCGCTCTTATGCTGATTTTAGTCATCATTACTTTATTTAGAATTTTTTATTATTAGAATGAAGGAGAACCCAAACTTTTTTGAACGGGTTTACGAGGTGGTAAAATTAATACCGCCGGGCAGAGTAACTTCTTATGGGGCTATTGCACGTTATCTTGGAGCAGCAAAGAGCGCCAGGATGGTGGGATGGGCCTTGAACAATTCTCATAATATGGAATCTATACCTGCGCAAAGGGTGGTTAACAAATTTGGTTTGTTGTCTGGGAAATTTCATTTTGGTGGCACCAATGCGATGCAGCAATTATTGGAAGCTGAAGGGGTTAAAGTGAAGGAAAATCAAATCCAAAATTTCAATGATATTTTCTGGGATCCTGCAACCGATCTATAAAATAGGGTAAGCATCCAAATTCCAAATTCCAAATTCCAAACTCCAAATTCCAAATTCCAAATTCCAAACTCACCTTTAAACTCAAACCACAAACCACAAACGACTTCCGAATTCCGTTTTTCCGCTCATTATGCCTCCTTTTTCCCAAGTCCCTTTTTCTGGTAGATTTTTGCTGATAGGGTTCAGTAACTTTTAACAACAAACCATAAACTACAAACAACTTCCGCTTCCTTTTTACCCCAAGCCTAAAAGGAGAAAAAGGATTTACCCGCTTATACTACCCATAAAAGTCTTTTCTCTATATTCCATTCTCTTTTTTCTAACTTCTAACTTCGTACTTCCTTTTTTCATCAAATCAATTATAGGTAAATACTTCGTTTTCTTATCATATACAACTATATTTGTATTTTAGAATGATTTTACATAAGAGGTTAATTAAAAGTAATTTACAATGAAATTAGATAAAAAAGATATAATGGCTGCGCTTGAAACGATTACCATTTCCGGAGAAGGAAAAAATATGGTAGAAAGCGGAGCAGTTCAAAACATAATGACTTTTGGAGATGAAGTCGTGGTGGATCTTCTTCTCACTACTCCTGCCTTGCATATTAAAAAGCGGGCTGAAGTAGATGTTATGAAGGCCATTCATGAAAAGGTTTATGAAAAAGCTAAAGTATTGGTTAATATAAAGGTAGAAGCTCCGGAAAAGCCCGAAATAAAAGGCAAGGAGATACCAGGACTCAGAAATATTATCGCCGTAGCCTCAGGGAAAGGTGGTGTAGGTAAATCTACCGTCACTGCAAATTTGGCCGTTTCCCTTGCCAAAATGGGTTTCAAAGTAGGCGTTTTAGATGCCGATATTTATGGCCCTTCCCAGCCTATGATGTTTGATGTAGAAAAGGAAAAACCACTTTCTATAGAGGTTGATGGAAAATCAATGATGAAACCGATTGAAAATTATGGGGTAAAATTATTGTCTATTGGATTTTTTACAAAACCTGATCAGGCGGTAGTTTGGAGAGGACCTATGGCATCAAAGGCCCTCAATCAAATGATCTTCGACGCTCACTGGGGAGAATTGGATTTTATGCTGATTGATCTTCCTCCGGGAACAGGAGACATTCATTTATCCATCATGCAATCTATGCCCATTACAGGTGCGGTGATTGTTAGTACTCCACAAAAAGTGGCGTTGGCTGATGCCCGAAAAGGGGTTGCAATGTTTCAGCAAGAAAGTATTAATGTGCCGGTTTTGGGAATTATAGAAAACATGGCATATTTTACTCCTGAAGAATTGCCGGAGAACAAATATTATATCTTTGGAAAAGATGGAGCGAGAAGTCTGGCTGAAGATTTAAAGGTACCTTTTTTAGGCGGAATTCCATTAGTGCAAAGCATTCGTGAATCTGGAGATGTTGGAAGGCCCGCAGCCTTGCAGGAAGGAACTCCTCTTGAAGCTGCTTTTGAAAAAATCACTCAAAACGTAGTTCAGGAAACCGTAAACAGAAACAAAAGTCTACCTCCAACCGAGGCTATAAAGATCACAACGATGGCTGGATGTAGTGCAGTTAAAACGAAATAGATGACAACTGAAGAAATTAGGATAAATGTAGAAAAAGCCCTTGCAGAAATTCGTCCTTATCTGCAAAATGATGGCGGGGACATCTCCTTGGTTTCCATTGAAGATGACCGACTGGTAAGAGTTAAGTTGGAAGGCAATTGTGTAGGTTGTCACGTTAACCAAATGACTTTAAAATCGGGTGTGGAAATGACCATTAAAAAATACGTGCCACAAATTGAGAAAGTGGTAAATATTGAGAAGTAATGGTATTTTTGCTCATTTGCTCATTTGCTTTTTCGTATAAATTGAATTAAATGATTAAAACAGATATTTTAATTATTGGTGCCGGGCCTACGGGCTTGTTTGCCGTATTTGAAGCTGGATTATTAAAATTAAAATGTCACCTGATAGATGCTTTGCCCATACCTGGAGGCCAATGTTCTGAAATTTATCCTAAAAAGCCTATTTATGATATCCCTGGTTTTCCAGAGGTATTGGCAGGAGATTTAGTAAGAAATTTAATGGAACAAATTAAACCCTTTAGTCCGGGTTTTACCTTAGGTGAACGAGCGGAGACTCTTGAAAAATTGGAGGACGGGAACTTTTTGGTAACCACCTCGAAAGGAACCCAACATCAGGCTCCCGTAGTGGTAATTGCGGGCGGATTAGGCAGCTTTGAACCCAGAAAACCTCCTATTGCCAACATTGGTAAATATGAAGACAAAGGCGTTGCTTATATCATAAAAGAACCCGAAATATATCGCAATAAGAGGGTTGTAATATCTGGTGGAGGAGATTCCGCATTAGACTGGGCTATTTTTTTGGCAGGAATTGCCAAGGAAGTTTCCCTGGTGCATAGAAGGAGTAATTTTCGGGGTGCCTTGGATTCTGTAGAAAAGGTTGAGGAATTATCAAAATCCGGAAAAATAAATTTAGTTACTCAGGCAGAAGTAGTGGATTTAAAAGGTGAAAATGAACTGGAAGGAGTGGTTATTCGTCATAATGGGGATGCTTCGGTTGATAGCATAAAACAGACAGATTTTTTTATTCCCCTTTTCGGTCTTTCCCCAAAATTGGGGCCTATTGGAGACTGGGGTCTGGAAATCGAAAAAAATGCCATTAAGGTTAATAATGCCTACGATTATCAAACGAACATTCCCGGCATTTATGCCATTGGTGACGTAAACACCTATCCGGGGAAATTGAAATTGATCCTTTGTGGCTTCCATGAAGCTGCCATTATGTGCCAAAGCGCTTATCAACGTATTTTTCCTGATAAAAAATATGTGATGAAATACACGACGGTTAGTGGGATAAGTGGTTTTGACGGAACAAGAAAAGAGGCAAAAAAAGAAATAATAAAAAGTATAAACTAATTCGAAGATCGCAGAGTCCTGAAGTATGAGGATTTTAAAATCTTTTTTCAAAAGTATGTTAGACATAAAAATAACAATTATCGACAGGGAAGGTAAAGCGCATCTTGTAGATGCTCCAACCGATATGAACATGAATTTAATGGAAGTATGCAAGATGCATGAATTGCCGGTACAGGGCACATGCGGTGGCATGGCGATGTGTGCTTCCTGCCATTTTTATAGTTTAAGTCATTCCGATCACTTTCCGGAAAAAAGTTACGAAGAAGAAGATATGCTGGATCAGGCTTTTTTTGTGCAGGAAAATAGCCGGTTGGGTTGTCAGATCCCAATAACCAAAGAATTGAACGGACTTGAAATTAAGCTCGCGCCAGAGTCTATGTAGTTTTTTCAGAGAACTGACATTGAAAGTTAGTTCTCTGAAAAATTATTACTTATATGGTTAGGTTTATTTTAACCATAGCTTGCAGAATAACTATCTTAAAGTCTATAAAAGAACTTAGAGTTAAAATAAAGGTGGTCTAAAGCTGTTAAGTGAGAAGAAGGTGTAAAATTCATCATCTGTTAAATCCTGTAAAATTGTGACTACTTTACTTTACACATTTTAGGCACTCAAGAATTTATGAAAGTATTAGTTACCTTGCAATTAATTGAATAATAGAGGTAATGAAAAAAATACTACTGGCCCTTTTTCTTTCCTTCTGGAACCTATCTGCACAGGAAATTGCCCCCTATTTTAAAAATTACACCAAACTTGAATACAATGGGGAAAACACCAATTGGGATCTCTCCCAACATAGCGATGGTACAATCTATGTTGCCAACGGAAAGAACCTATTGTCTTTTAATGGAGATTTTTGGCAAAAGAAGCAATTGCCAAAGCCATTAATTTTGCGTTCGGTAAATGTTATTAAAGACACGATTTATACCGGAGCATATCATCAATTCGGTTATTGGATCAAAGACCAAAAGAATGAATTAAACTATACTTCGCTTAGTGATAGCATTCCTCAAAAACAGTTTAAAAATGATGAAATATGGAAGATCCTGGAATATAAGGATAAGATCCTGTTTCAATCTTTCACAAAATTATTTGTATATCATACTATTCAAAAAAAAATTGAGATAATTCCATTTGGGAATGTATCTGGAGTCTACAGTTTTATAATAAAGGATGATGTTTATATCACCACGAGGAACAACGGGATTTTTAAACTGGTGAAAGATCATTTTGAATTTGTAGAGTGGAGCACTCTTCTAAAAGATTTTACGGTTCAAAGTATGGCTAATTTTAAAGGGGGAATCCTTATGGCAACCCAATTAAACGGACTTTATTATTATGATGGTCAAGATTTAAAACCATGGCAACGGGAACTGACTTCCCAATTTGAATTTCTTGAAATTAATAATTTAGAAATTTTAAATAATTTTATTTGCGTTGGCACAATTAATAACGGGTTACTGGTTTTTGATTTAAGCGGTAGTTTTAAATATATTTTTAATAAGAAAAATGGTCTCGCAAATAATACGGTTCTAAGACAATTTGAAGACAAAGATCATAATTTGTGGGTCGCTCTTGATAACGGATTAAGTAAAATACATCTTTCAAATCAGGTGTATGGTTACAATGATAAATCCGGAGCTTTAGGTACGGTGTATACAATTATAGATGATGTAGATGGTTTAGTGTTAGGATCAAACCATGGTGTATTTAATTTGAAGGGGGAGGAATTGGAATTTCTTAAGTCTTCTAATGGACAGGTTTGGAATCTGACCAGGGTTGGGGATGAGATCATTTGTGGGCATAACAATGGAACTTTCAGTATAAAAAACAATCAATTTACCTTAATTAATGATATTAGTGGAGGAATGGATTTCAAGAGAATTCCAAAAACGGAATTATTCATTCAGCCCAATTATACAGGCTTAGCGCATTATCAAAACATAAACGGAAAATGGATCTATAAACGCTATACAGAAATTGACTTTCCGGTAAATAGTGTTTATTTTGATGAAAAGGATCATTTATGGATAGAGTCCACACACCGTGGGATATTTCAGTATCAATTCATAAATGATCATAAAGGACTTCAACTTCTCAAAAGATTTGCTTCAACTTCCTCACAAAACAAGTTATTTGGTTTGGGAAATAAGATTTTTATTTCGGGCAAAAATAAGATTTTCAGATATGATGTGGTAAATGATACGCTCTTACGAGATCCAATATTGGAGAAAAAATTATCACCTTTCGATGAAATTTCTTCGCTAAATCCTGAAATTTTGGTTGCCGAGAATAAAAATTCACAAATGATCTTCAACATTGAGGCTTCCGGGTCATTTAATCTTAACGAGGATTTAATTAATAACAGGATTGTAAAAAATTTCCCGGGTGCAACTGCTTTATCAAATGATGTGTTTATGCTAATGGATGATGGGTTTTTAAAAATTCAGCCATCAGAAGTTAATAAAAAAAGCGGTGGGGAAAAAGTGTTTCTGGAAGTTGTGAAAGTTAATGGGGAAAGAGTGCCTATTAAAGATAAGGTCAAAATTCCACATAAAAAGAATTTAATATATTTTAGGTTTTCCAACAATTCCCCCGGGAATATTTCCTTGCCATCCTACATTTATAAACTTGATGGATATGACAACTCCTGGTCAGTACCTTCGGGTATTTCAGAGGTGGGTTATAATAATTTGCCTGCAGGGGATTTTGTGTTTAAAGTAAAATCAGGAAGTAGTTTAAATGATGAGATAACCACAATGTATATGTTCAGCATATTACAGCCGTGGTATTTAAGCAATTGGGCTTGGTTTGGTTATGTCTCTATTCTTATAATGGGGTTGCTTCTGATAAATTATTATAACAAGGTTAAATTTATTGGGAAAAGGAAGGTGTTAGAGCGGGAAATGGAATTTGAACATAAATTGGTCATCCAAAAGCAGAATTTTGAAAACAATAGAATAATTACTGAATTGGAGCAGGAAAAATTAAGAGGTAAACTTAAATTGAAAAGTAAGGAGCTTGCCTCCTATGCAGCCTTAATGGCAAGAAAAGAAGACATTCTTGTTGAAATGGAAAAGGAAATCAACAATTCAAATATCAAAAAGGAAAACCAAAAGCTTTATTTAAAATTGATGGATATTAAAGATCGTCAATCCAATTCTCAAAATGAGTGGAAATTGTTTGAGAGAAATTTTCACGAAGTACACGATGACTTTTTTAAAATTTTGCAAAAAAAATATCCCGGTCTCACTCCAAACGATCTAAAATTATGTGCCTTTCTCAGAATGAACCTCAGTTCAAAAGAAATTGCTCCATTAATAGGAATAACATTTAGGAGCATAGAATTACATCGTTATAGACTGCGCAAAAAGTTCCAACTTACCAAAAAGGATAATCTGGTTAAAATATTAATGAATTTAGATTAGCCTCCCTACGAAAACGTTGTAATTTAATACATAAATACTACATCATTTCCACATCATTAACATTTTGTTGCCTTACAATTACTTTATTTATAGTTTATATTATGTTAAAAAAGAGCGAGTTAAGTTTTTTTTAACATTATGATGTGTTAGGTTATATTAGGGTTGTGTTAAATTAGTCTTTCCATTCTGTAAATTTGATATTCACGCTTGTTATTCCGGAAGCTTTTTCTTTATCTGGAAATACCAAATTAGTTAAACTTAAAAATTAATAATAACAACCGGGCTTATGAAAACAAAAATTACTTTACTATTCTTGGTGATGTTTATGGTATTTATACCAACACATGCGCAGGAGCGTACAATAACAGGAGTGGTTACCTCTCTTGATGACGGTATGCCGCTACCGGGAGTGAATGTGCTCGTAAAGGGAACTTCCACGGGAACGATCACAGATTTTGATGGAAACTATTCTGTATCAGCAGGTTCTGGGGATATACTGGAATTCAGCTTTATTGGAATGCTTACGACGGAAGTTGCAGTTGGTGTTCAAACTAACATCAGCGTAGCACTGGAGGTAAGTTCGGATACTTTGGATGAGGTGGTTTTAATTGGGTATGGAACCGCACAGAAGAGAGATTTAACAGGTTCAATTGTTAAGGTATCTGGAGACGTAGTCGCCGACAAACCGTCAAGTAACCCTGTTGCTTCTTTACAAGGTAGGGTTTCGGGACTTTCTGTGGTTAATTCAGGGAGACTTGGCCAGGAACCTGATATAAGAATTAGAGGAACAAGCAGTAGATATAATACTAGTCCTTTGTATGTTGTAGATGGTATTTTTACCGATGATATTAGTTTTATTAATCCTAATGATATTGAATCAATAGAAGTATTGAAGGATGCATCATCTTTAGCTATTTTTGGTGTAAGAGGAGCTAATGGGGTAATTATGGTAACCACAAAACAAGCTAAAAGAGGAAAACTTACCGTGAATTTTAATTCTACTGTAGGTGTTAAAACCGTTGTTGGAGCGCCTGAACTTGCAGATGCAACTTTGTTTAAAGAACTATATGATGAAAGGTTATCTAATGAGGGGTTACCTGCTTTTAGTTATTATGATTTGTTCACAGGAAATACAGATTGGGTAGATATGATTTCCAATAGATCTGCGATTATTCAAACTACAAATTTAAGTATTCAAAGCTCAACCGATAAAAATAAAATATCATTCGGATTGGGATATCGTGATGAAGATGGGCTTATTAAGGATGAGAACTTACAGAGGTTAACTGTAAATGTAAATGATGAATTTCAACTCCAGGAAAACATCAAAATGGGGTTAACAGTTAATGCCTATAGGGACAGGCTTCCCAATGAAGGAAATTTTGGTTCATCATTGAATGCCACACCAATTGCTTCGCCAATACATCAGGATAGTAGGCCAGAATATAATGGATTATATAATCAAATGCCTATTGCAATAGGTGGTGCACAGGTCGGTAATCCATTATTGGTTGCAGAGGTAACCAAGAATAAAAGAATCTCAGAAAGATACCGTTTTGTTGGTAATATGTTTGCAGAAATCGATTTTTTGAAGGATTTCACGTTTAAAGCCAGTGTATATGGAGACTACGGAAATACAAGAACCAGATCCTATACACCTATAGTTCCTATCTATGTGGCTGAATCGGATGAAATAGCAAACTTTAATGGAAATATTTTTACTAGGGTAAATCAGGCTTCAGATAATGAATTCAATTTCCAACAAGAGTATTTACTGTCTTATAAAAAATCGTTAGGAAATCACAACATCAATGCTTTAGCAGGATATACTTCTACACAGGTATATTTTGAAAGCCTTTCAGGAAGTGTTAGGCATGACGAAAGTGTTGGTTTAATCCCTGATAATCGTAGATATTGGTATGTGGGTGTATATCCATACGGAGACCCTTCAACAAGAACCGCTGCTTCAAGTCAATATGAAAGAGCCACCTCCTCTTTTTTAGGGCGTGTGTTATATAATTATGATGGGAAATACCTGATAAACACCTCTTATCGTAGGGATGCAACATCACAGTTGTCACCTGAGAATAGAGCTCAAAATTTTTGGTCTGTAGGAGCAGGTTGGGTTGTAACCAATGAAGACTTTTTAAATGGTTCTAAGGCTTTAAACCTTCTAAAAATAAAAGGATCAATTGGAGAATTAGGCAACCAGTTTGCTCCTGTTAACTATCCTTATTACCCGGGTGTTGATGAGGGTGCAACAGCTGTGTTTGGTGAAAATGTAGTTCCAGGTTACGTACAATCATTTGAAGAAAATCCGAATCTGAAATGGGAAACTGTTAAGTTATGGGAGGTTGGATTTGAATCTACTTGGCTGGATTATAGATTAATGTTCAATGCTAATTATTATAATAGACAAACAGAAGATCTTTTGGTATTTGTAGACACTGGAGTAGAACAATTTTTTGACAATTCAGGAGAAATCAGAAATAAGGGATTTGAGTTTGAAGCTTCCTGGGGTGATCAAATTGGAAGTGATTTTAAATACTCTTTTGGCGGTAATTTGACCAGTGTTGATAATGAAGTATTATCAACACGTGAGGATGCTGCCATATTTTCAGGTGTTTCAAGAACTATAACCGGAGAACCTATTGGTCATTTTTATGGGTATATAGTAGATGGTTTATATCAATCCAATGCAGATGTAGCAGCTTCTCCTCCGAGTACTTTAGCAAGTTATGGTCCAGGTGATTTTAAATATAGAGATGTCAATGGAGATGGTATGATTACTCCCGCTGACAGAACCCAAATTGGGAATCCAACTCCTGATTTAACCTATGGATTTTATACCAATTTTGAATATAAAAAAATTACAATGAGTATTGATTTCCAGGGAGTGTATGGGAATGAGATTTACCGTAATTGGGGAAATGGAAGCACGTTTGCGCAATTCAACTATCGCGCTGTTAGAGAAAACAGATGGACCCAATCAGGATCTTCTAATTGGGAACCAAGAATATTTGAGGCTTCAGATTATAACAGATTGCCTTCTACGTATATGATTGAAGATGGGAGTTATTTAAGAATACGTAATCTTCAGTTAGGATATAATTTTAACCCATTGGAATTCAAAGGGGCTAATATAACGCAAATGAAATTGTTTGCCAATATCCAGAACTTATATACGTGGAGAAATAACTCTGGTTTTACGCCTGAAGCTGGCGGTTCTCCTGTTGAATTTGGTGTCGATAATGGAGGGTACCCTGTTCCCGTAATATCAAGTCTTGGTTTTAGTGTCACATTTTAAAAAAAACATAAAAATGATAAACTTTAAAAAAATAGCGTTTTTATCCCTAATAGGGTTATCCTCTTTGATTTCTTGTCAGGATGATTTTTTGGATAGGCTTCCGCTAGGAGAAGTAGCTAACACCGAAGAATTAGGTGTTGGCGGACAGGAAACAGCAGTGTTTGGGATCTATTCATTGTTAAGAACCACGACTGTAGGTAGTTGGAACAGATATTGGTTTGGAAGTATTCGATCTGATGATGCGGCCAAAGGAAGTAGTGAAGGTGACTCTGCAGCAAATGGGTCGGCATTTAATGATTTTGAATATGTACCCACCAATGGATTAAGTACATCATGGTGGAATGACCATTATAAAGTTATTTTTGCGTGTAATGAAGTCATAAATGCAGTTCAAGCTTCTGGGGATACAAGTCCCGGTAATTTAATTAATGAATCTGAAGCTAGAACAGTGAGGGCTTTGATGTATTTTGAGTTAAGAAGAGATTATGGAGAGGTACCTATTATCACCGTTACTATAGATAATCCGGAGGATGCTTTTGCTCCAAAATCTTCTGTCGCAGAAGTGGATACATTTATCATTGAAGATTTAGAATATGCTGCGCAGTATTTACCTGCTGCATGGCCAGCGTTTCCGGGTAGAGCAACTTCGGGATTTACTAATTCATTGTTGGCAAAACTATACCTCTACCAAGGGGATTGGACTAATGCGTATGATAAAAGTACAGAAGTCATTAATTCAGGTATTTATAGTTTGGATGCTGATTTAGTAAATTTATTTGAGGTTGGTGGTGATAATGGAGTTGAATCTGTTTTTGAAATTCAACAATTGGTAACCGATAATCAGACCTATGATAATAATTACTATATATCACAAGGAGTTCGAGGTGCTGGAGTGTGGAATTTAGGATGGGGTTTTAATGTACCAACACAAAATTTAGTTGATACTTTTGAACCGGGGGATCTTAGAAAAGGAAATACAATTTTGGAATCAGGCAAAGATGATGGAGGATTTGGAAGTGGAACCTTACCCAGTGCACCACCTTTAGATCAATCCTACTGGAATAAAAAGGCCTATACTAAATCAAGTGCCAGAAGTGAATTTGGAGCAAATGGAAACAGCTGGGAAAACATCAAAATTATAAGATATGCCGATGTTATTCTAATGGCTGCTGAGGCTGCCAACGAGCTTGGAATGACTACTGAAGCCAAAAATTTTGTAAATCAAATTCGTTCAAGAGCTGATCTTTCTATTACAGCGGCTTCTGGTCAATCAGATGTTAGAAATGCCATTAAACATGAAAGAAGAGTTGAGTTTGCCATGGAAGAGTCCAGGTTTTATGATTTAGTACGTTGGGGAGATGCTTCATCGGTGTTAGGAGGTTTAGGATATCTGGCAAAGCATGCTTTATACCCGATTCCTCAGGATGCAATTGATCAATCAGGAGGAATTATAGTCCAAAACCCAAATTATTAATAAACACTTTAATCCTAAATACCATGAAGAATAAAACATTTCAATACTTTGGTATATTAATAGCAGTTTTCTTTGCCACTGGTTGCCAAAATTTCGATGAACCAGCATTTGGGGACTATCCTTTAGATCCTCCAATAATAACGCTCAATTCACCCAACGCAGGTGGATCAACTGTTCTTCGTTCAAGTGATCCAACCGCTCCTATTACGCTTAATTTTCAAGTAGAAGATGATATTGAAATTTCCAACATTACTGTTAATGTAGATGGTATTGATTTGACTAATATGAGCGAGTTCACTAATGTCAAAAAAGTATTGGTGGATGATTTGGTATATGATGCCTCTACTGGAACTCACACCTTAACAATAACTGCTACCGATTCTGATGATAATGTAGTTACACTTTCCACAACATTTGTGAAAGAAGATACACCACCATATAATCCAACATTTGCCGGAGAAATATTTTATATGGATTTTGAGGGTAGTTATACAGACTTAGCTTCTAATATCGGTGCAACAGAAGTTGGAACTCCTGGTTTTGCCGGAGAGGGTCGTGTGGGTAGTGATGCTTACGCAGGAGCAACAGATTCATATTTAACATTTCCAACAAATGGATTATTGGGAAGCGAGTTTAGCGCCTCTTTTTGGTATAAAGTAAACGCAGACCCAACCGCAGCAGGTATTTTGGTTATCGGACCACCAGATGATTCCAACCCCAGTGCACCAAATAATAGAAAGAGTGGTTTTAGGTTCTTTCGGGAAGGTGGCGCCACAAATCAAACATTCAAGTTGAATGTGGGCAATGGTACTGCAGATTCATGGTTTGATGGAGGCCCTGCGGCCACAATAAACCCAGCTGAATCGGCAGATTGGATACATTTTGCATTTACAATTTCAAATACAGAATGCGTAGTCTATATGAATGGAGAGGTTGTTAAGCAAGGTCCTTTCTCAGGTGTAGCTTGGGATGGTTGTGATATAATGTCAATAATGTCCGGTGCCCCAAGATTTACTGAATGGGGACATAAATCTGACCTGAGTTATATAGATGAATTAAGGTTATTCGACGTTGCTTTAACACAAAGTGATGTTACTAACATCATTGCTCAAACCGACAAAACTTTTGATATGTCGTTTGATGGAAGTTTGACGGAGTCTGTTAGTCAAACAGATGCTACCGCAGTGGGAACTCCTGGTTTTTCTGGCGAAGCAAAAAAAGGTAGTAATGCGTATGCAGGTGCAACCGGTTCTTATTTAACGTTCCCTACAACAGGTTTAACAGGCGAATCCTTTAGTGGTGTTATGTGGTATAAAGTAAACGCCACGCCAGATAGAGCAGGGATTTTAACTATAGGGCCACCGGATGTGGACAACGCAGGATTTCCGGATATTCAAAACAAGCGTACCAGTGGGTTTAGGTTGTTTAGGGAAGGAAATGCCACCGAACAAAGAATAAAATTAAATGTTGGAACCGGGGCAGCCGATAACTGGAATGATGGTGGTGTTATTGATGTAACTGCCGGGGAATGGGTGCATGTCGCTTTTACCATTTCAGCAACACAAACAATAATTTATTTGAATGGTGTGGCCTTTCCTGCTGCCCTCCCTGGACCTACTGACTGGACGGGTTGTGATTTGCTTTCTGTTATGTCTGGTGCCCCAAGATTTACTGAATGGGGGCATAAGTCAGATGTTAGTTATATGGACGAACTGCACTTGTTTAATAAAGTTCTCACAAAGGCTGAAATCTATATTATGATGGCCGAATAAATAGACAAAGGCTCCGGAATGCTTAAGAAATTTCGGAGTCTTTCTTTTAATTGAATTTGTCAAACCTTAAGTTAATTTAGATTTCTAAGGCTTTATTAATTGACAAATAAAAATGCTGCCACTAAATGAACTATTCTGAAATAGGGAATTTTTAGTTCTGGTTTAAGCGCAATCTATTTACTATCATTTGGTATGGGCAAAACCTGTTTCATGGGATTTGCAAGGGAGCGGCTATGTTTTAATGAACTATTAAAATTAAAAAAAATGTTCAGATTACCTTATATTTTAGGTTTCGTGATCTTATTTTTTTCGTGTTCCGATAAAGGGCCCGGATATCAGGAACCTTATTTTCCACCCAAGGATAATGGCACGCCGGTAGTTACATTGACCGAAAATGAAATCTTGGATCTTGTACAACAACAAACTTTCAAGTATTTCTGGGATTTTGCAGAGCCAAAAAGTGGTATGGCAAGGGAACGTTCCCAGGCTGATGCTTATGGCGGTAATTCAAGAAATATGGTTACTATGGGAGGCTCCGGTTTTGGGATCGCTTCCTTTCCTGCTGCAGTAGAACGTGGCTGGGTAAGTCATTTGGAGGCTGTTGCCCGGTTGGAGAAAATTCTCGATTTTCTGGAATCTGTTCCCAGGTATCATGGAGCCTTTTCTCATTGGTATAATGCTAATTCTGCTACAACACGACCTTTTGGAGATAAGGACGATGGGGGCGACCTTGTGGAAACAGCTTTTCTAATTCAGGGGTTACTTATTAACAAGCAATATTTTTCGGCAGAAAGCGAATCTGAGATTGCTTTACGCGAAAGAATAACTACACTTTGGGAAGAAGTAGAATGGGATTGGTACACTCAGGGTGAAAATGCCCTTTACTGGCACTGGTCACCAACTTATGAATTTCAGAAAAACCTTCAAATAAAAGGCTGGAATGAATCCTTGATTATTTACGTTCTCGCGGCATCCTCTCCCACACATCCAATTTCAGCGGAAGTTTATCATGAAGGATGGGCTTCAGGCGGGAATATAAAAACAAATCGTGCGCATTATGGGCTGCAAATGCCATTAGGTCCATCTTATGGAGGTCCGTTATTTTTTTCTCATTATTCTTTCATAGGCCTGGATCCACGTAATTTAAACGATCGATACGCAAATTACTGGGAGCAAAACAAGGCCCACAGTCTTATTAATTACCAATATTGTGTTTCCAATCCCAAAAATAAACTGGGATATGGTCCAAATTCCTGGGGACTAACAGCCTCCGACAGTTATGATGGTTATTCTGCACACAGTCCGACAAACGATCTTGGAGTCATTACACCAACTGCGGCTCTTTCCTCTTTTCCTTATACCCCTGAAAAATCGATGGCTGCTTTGCGATATTTTTATGAAGAAAAAGGTGCTTATCTTTGGGGAGAATATGGTTTTTATGATGCCTTTTCTGAAAACGAAAATTGGTATGCTGATGGTTACCTGGCCATAGACCAAGGCCCAATTATAGCAATGATAGAAAATTATCGTACGGGCTTACTTTGGAAACTTTTTATGCAAAATGAAGAAATCCTATCAGGACTGGATAAATTGGAATTCACTTATTAGAGAATCAATGAAAATGATTAAAATGAAAAACACAAAATATATTCTGGCTTTATTTATTTTGACACTGAGCTTCAGTTGTAAGAAAAATACCGATAAATCTGAGGATAAAAACAATCAGGAAATTTCCGAAAACAGCCTTTCTGAGGGAGCTCTGCTGGATACAGTTCAAAAGCAAACCCTGAAATATTTTTGGGATTATGCTGAACCAAATTCAGGAATGGCCAGGGAGCGTTTTCATCCCGATGGAAATTATCCAAAAAATGATGCACACATTGTAACTACGGGTGGTTCCGGTTTTGGCCTTATGGCTATAGTGGCAGGAATAGAAAGGAAATTCATACCCAGGGATTCTGCTGTGGCCCGTCTGGATAAAATTGCCGGCTTTCTTGCTAAATCAGAAAGATATCACGGCGCCTGGCCGCACTGGATCAATGGCGAAACCGGAGAAACCCAATCTTTTGGTGAAAAGGATGATGGAGGAGATATTGTAGAAACTTCATTTTTAGCCCAGGGCTTTATCGTGGTGAGGGAATATCTGAAAAATGGAAATGAGCAAGAACAGGCAGTGGCCCAAAAATACGATGAACTGTGGAAAGGGATTGAATGGGATTGGTATACCAATAACAAGGATGGAATTTTCTGGCACTGGTCCCCGGATCATGAGTGGGAAATGAATTTTATGATTGAGGGTTATAACGAATGTTTAATAACCTATGTATTAGGAGCTTCTTCCCCAGATCATTCCATCCAGGCCGATGCCTACCACAAAGGTTGGGCAAGAAATGGTGATATTGTAACGGATAAGGAGGCTTATGGCCTGCCTTTAATTTTAAAACACAACACCAAAGGGGACAAAGGTGGTCCGCTGTTTTGGGCACATTATTCTTATTTGGGATTAAATCCTAGAGGGCTTAGTGACAAATATGCCAATTACTGGGATTTAAATGTGAATCACTCCAAGATTAATTACCAGTATTGTCTTGAAAATCCGAAAAATTTTGAAACCTATAGTGAAAATTCATGGGGACTTACAGCCAGTTATACCCGTAATGAAGACAACATTATTGGATATAGTGCCCATTCTCCAGATAATGACAGGGGAGTGGTCTCTCCAACGGCAGCCGTAAGTTCTATCCCCTATACTCCTGAAGAATCGCTTGAAGCGATCAGATTTTTTTACGAAGATTTAAACGACCTGGTTTGGGGTCCGGCAGGATTTTATGATGCATATAGTTTAGAAGGAGAATACTGGGTAGCACCGAGATATCTGGCAATAGACCAGGGACCTCAAATGGTTATGATAGAAAATTACCGGTCCGGGCTTATTTGGGACTTATTTATGGGAGCTCCGGAGGTGAAAAATGGTTTGGATAAACTAGGCTTTACTCATTAATAATTTTTATTGTCAAACTAAACCTAACAGGTTTTAAAAACCTTTTAGGTTTGATCAAAAACTTAGATATGAAAACTAAACTTTTATACAAAGCGGCACCTTTTTTTTTAATGTTCCTGATGCTGCCATTTTCGATTTCTGCACAATCTAAAGAGGATTTTAAGAGGGAACATTTTGTTAAAGATGGAGACACCTTAAAATACAGGATCTTATTTCCGAAAGATTTTTCAGTAAATAAAAAATACCCTGTTGTTCTGTTTTTGCATGGGGCCGGAGAACGCGGTGATGATAATGAATCTCAACTTATACACGGCAGTCAACTATTCCTGGATAAGCAGGAGGATTTTCCGGCGATCGTGATTTTTCCGCAGGCCCCAAAGGAAGATTATTGGGCAAAAGTAGAAGTCAATCGGGATACGATTCCATTCAAGTTCAACTTTAAAAATGACGAGGAATCAACTAAATCCTTAAAACTGGTTATTGGGTTAATGGAAAATTTTCTAACCCAAGATTTTGTCGATAAGGACAGGATCTATGTTGGAGGACTTTCTATGGGCGGAATGGGCACCTATGAAATTATATATAAAAAACCGGAAATGTTTACCGCGGCCTTTGCGATTTGCGGAGGCGCAGATCCCTTTATAGCCAAAGCATATCCAAAAGGCTTTAATATCTGGATATTCCAGGGTGAAAAAGATGATGTTGTTCCGCCTGAATATTCAAAGACCATGGCCAGGGCAATCAATACCAATGGAGGAAATGCGAAGCTTTCTTTGTATCCAAACGATAATCACAACAGTTGGGACTCCGCTTTTGCCGAACCGGAATTGTTGCCCTGGTTGTTCAATCAAACTAAAAATCAAAAATAATGAAGACATTAAAAAATCTTGTTGGCCTTAGCTTTATACTTATAATGGGCGTTAGTTTCGGTCAAACCCAAAAGCAAATTCCCCAGGTGGAAGAGCTTCTTAAAAAAATGACTCTGGAAGAAAAAATTGGGCAACTCAACTTGTTAACCCCGGGCGGAGGAATTTTAACCGGCTCAGTGGTAAGTGAGGATGTAGAAGCAAAAATTAAGGATGGAAATGTGGGTGGACTTTTTGGTGTTTCCGGAGCCGAAAAGATCCGGCAGGCACAGGAAATTGCAGTTAAAAATTCCCGATTGGGGATTCCGTTGCTCATAGGTTCTGATATTATCCACGGTTATAAAACCACATTCCCTATTCCACTGGGCCTTTCGGCGAGTTGGGATATGGAACTCATTAAACAAACCGCGCAAATAGCAGCCAAAGAAGCTACTGCCGATGGGATTAACTGGAATTTTTCGCCGATGGTTGATATAGCCCGGGATCCCCGTTGGGGCCGGATTGCTGAAGGTGCGGGGGAAGACCCGTTTCTTGGCTCTGCCATTGCAAAAGCCATGGTCGAAGGCTACCAGGGGAGAGACCTTACCGAAATCCAAACTATGATCGCTACCGTTAAACACTTTGCACTTTACGGCGCCGCCGAAGCAGGGCGTGATTATAATTCGGTGGATATGAGCAAAATAAAAATGTTCAACGAATATTTGCCTCCATACAAAGCTGCCATAGATGCAGGAGTGGCCAGTGTGATGTCCTCTTTTAACGATGTTGATGGTGTGCCAGCTTCCGGAAATAAATGGTTGTTAACCGATTTGTTGCGTGAACGCTGGGGATTTAACGGATTGGTTGTTTCAGATTATACTTCGGTAAACGAAATGATTGCCCACGGAATGGGTGATTTACAGGATGTTTCAGCCCTGGCTCTAAATGCCGGCCTGGACATGGACATGGTAGGTGAAGGATTTCTTACTACCCTGGGAAAATCCGTTAAAGAAGGTCGGGCATCTGAAGAACAAATTACCATAGCTGCAAGAAGAGTTCTTGAATCCAAGCATAAACTGGGTTTGTTGAAAGATCCCTACAGGTATTCAGATAAAAGCAGGGCTAAAAAAGATATCCTTTCAAAAGAAAACCGGGCAATTGCACGTAAAGCTGCTTCACGTTCTTTTGTGTTGCTGAAAAAATACGAAAATACGCTTCCCCTTACCAGGAATGCAAAAATTGCCTTGGTTGGTCCGCTTGCTAATAACAAGAATAATATGTTGGGAACCTGGGCGCCAACCGGAGATCCCCAGTTATCCATTCCAATTTTGGAAGGACTAAAAAATGCTGCGCCAAATGCAATTATCAGTTATGCTAAAGGCGCAAATATTAGTGACGATGTTGAATTCGCCAAAAGGGTGAATGTGTTTGGTTCTCGTATAGAAATTTCAGAAGAATCTCCCGAGGCCTTGCTAAAAGAAGCCCTGGACCTGGCTAAAACTTCAGATGTTATAGTTGCCGTTGTTGGAGAAGCTACCGAAATGAGCGGGGAAGCAGCTAGCCGAACCGATATCACCATACCCGAAAGTCAGAAAAAATTGATCAGGGAATTGGTTAAAACCAATAAACCCGTAGTGCTGGTTTTAATGAGTGGACGGCCATTGGTTATTTCCGAAGAAATGGAACTTCCTTTAAGCATCCTTCAAATATGGCATCCCGGAATTGAAGCCGGGAATGCGGTAGCCGATGTGCTTTTTGGCGATTATAATCCTGCAGGAAAGCTTACCGCCACCTGGCCGGTAAATGTTGGACAAATTCCAATTTACTACAGTGGGAAAACTACCGGAAGACCAGCTTTATCTTCCGAATTCGAAAAATTTAAATCCAATTATCTCGATGCTCCAAATGCACCATTATTCCCATTTGGTTACGGATTGAGTTATACCGAATTTGAATATTCAGATATAAATGCCAGCAACCAGGCGTTGACTGCCGATGGGAAAATTACCATAAGCGCAACTGTTTCCAACACGGGTGATTTTGATGGGGAAGAAATAGTGCAACTTTATACACACGATTTGGTACGAAGCATCACCCCGCCGGTGAAGGAATTAAAAGGATTTCAAAAGATCAGCCTGAAGAAGGGGGAGTCCAAAACAGTTAATTTTGAACTGAGCATAGAAGATTTAAAATTTTATAACGCCAGTTTGGAATTTGTGGCTGAACCGGGGAAATTTGAGGTTTTTATAGGGAAAAATTCTGCAGATGATAATCTCAAAGTAGAATTTGAATTGATGAAATAATTTCGATATGAGGAGAGAATAGGCGCTTTCTATATTCAGATCGAAGCATTGACATTAGGTGTCTTAAAACACCATCGATTTTTTGTGTCTGATCACAACGATGTCAGTTGGAGCGCAGTCGAGAATCAACAATGTTAGTTCGAGCGCAGTCGAGAACAGGTCGAATGAAAGAGCGTTCCTACATAAAAAAGAACCCCTCGACTGCGCTCGGGGTGACATGATATTATGAACGGACATATAATTAGCCTTCATAATCAGGATTATTAAGTGTTTTGTTGTGGGTTTAATAGAAGGCAAATTTATAAAAGTTACAATTTAAGGAACATTAGTGCTTTTTAGGAATATATCTAAAATGTATAGATCAATAAATTATGAAATATTGTGTATTTATAATATCACTGTTATTTTTAATTTCATGTGATAAAAACGAAGAAAAATCAATACAAATTGATACATCAGATAGGGAAGTCGAAAACAATTTCACCACCTATTGTAACCCGATCGATATTGATTATTCCTATATGTCCCATTATGCTTTTAGGAATGTAAGTTACCGGTCCGGGGCAGATCCTTCTGTGGTGCGATATAAAGATGGATATTATATGTTTGTAACCCGCTCTCACGGGTATTGGTATTCAAAGGATATGTCCAACTGGAAATTTATCACACCGCAAAGCTGGTATTTTAATGGTTCAAACGCTCCCGCAGCCTGGTCTACCGAAGATGAAATTTTGGTGCTTGGCGATCCATCCGGTATTAACGCGATGATCAAAACCGATAATCCTAAACTGGGGGATTGGAAAACAACCTATAGTGTAATTCCACACACCTTGCATGACCCTGCAATTTTTGTGGATGATGATAAAAGAGTATATGTATATGAAGGATCTTCAAATGTGTTTCCATTAAAAGGATTGGAATTAGATCCAAACAAGAATTATGTTCCAATTGGGGAACCTGTAGATTTAATTACTTTACATCCGGAAGAGCATGGGTGGGAAAGATTTGGCGAAAATCACTCGTCAAATGTGGACCCTTTTATTGAAGGCCCATGGATGACAAAACATAACGGAAAATATTATTTGCAGTATGCGGCCCCCGGAACACAATGGAATGTTTATGCAGATGGAGTTTACGTAGGGGATAATCCATTGGGACCATTTACCTATGCGCCTTATAATCCAATATCCTATAAACCCGGAGGCTTTTTGAATGGTGCAGGGCACGGAAGTACTGTTGAAGACTTCAATGGTAATTACTGGCATTTTGCAACCATGCCAATTTCGGTTAATTACAAATTCGAACGGCGAATAGGTATGTATCCGGCCGGTTTTGAAGAGGACGGACAAATGTATGTAAATACGGCCTATGGAGATTATCCACATTATCTGCCGGATGCAAAAGTGAAAGATCATAAAAACCGGTTTACAGGTTGGATGTTGTTATCCTATAAAAAATTGGTAGAAACAAATTCCCCATTGTCGAAGATCCATGCTAAAACAATTGAAGAAACCGAGAAAGGGTATACGCCTGATAAACTCGCGGAAGACTATGATGTTTCAAAAGTTACAGATGAAAATATCCGCACTTTTTGGGTATCTGAAAGTAATAACGATTCAATATATATAGCTGTTGATTTGGGTAGTAAAATGAATTTAAAGGCGGTGCAAATTAATTTTCACGATGTAAATTCTGAAGTATTTGGTCGTCCGGATAACCTGAAACATCAGTTTAAAATTGAAGTGTCCAACGATAATAAAAATTGGAAAGTCGCTGCAGATTATTCTGAAAATCAAAAAGACCAACCTCATGCATTTATTGAATTTAAAGAAGATGTAGAAGCTCAATATGTTAGATATCAACATGTTTTTTGCTCTAATAAATATTTGGCAATTTCAGAGTTTAGGGTTTTTGGCCTTGGTTCAGGTGAAAAGCCATCTAAACCAGAAAACTTTTCAGTAAAAAGGGAGGAGGACAGAAGAAATGCGTTTTTAAGTTGGAACAGTATAAAAAACTCCCAGGGATATGTTTTGTATTGGGGAATAAAACCAGACAGATTAAATAACTCTGTTCTTATTTATGATAAAAACGAATATGACTTAAGGGCTTTGAATATTGGTGAAGGTTATTTCTTTCAGGTTGAAGCATTTAATGAAAACGGGATTTCTTCCAAAAGTGAGGTTATAAAAAGCGAATAAATAATAATTGGATCTTTTCTAAAAACAAAAAAGGGCAACGCTTACAGTGTTGCCCTTTTTTTATTCCAATATCTTTTTTTATTGTCTTGATTCTTGGCTCTTTTTTCTATTCTCTTTTTTCTATTCTCTTATTTCTTTTCTCTACCTCTAATTAAAAGCCGATATTCCTGTAATATCCATTCCCGTGATCAAAAGGTGGATATCGTGGGTCCCTTCATAGGTAATCACGCTTTCCAGGTTCATCATATGTCGCATAATGCTGTATTCACCGGTAATTCCCATCGCGCCCAATACTTGACGCGCTTCCCTGGCTATTTTAATGGCCATATCCACGTTATTTCGCTTTGCCATGGATATTTGTGCTGAGGTGGCTGTTCCTTCATTTCTCATTACTCCCAGTCGCCAGGCCAATAATTGGGCTTTGGTGATCTCCGTGATCATTTCCGCAAGTTTCTTTTGCTGAAGCTGAAAACCAGCGATTGGTTTATCAAATTGCATACGTTCCTTGGCATATCTCAAGGCGGTATCGTAACAATCCATTGCAGCCCCAATTGCGCCCCAGGCTATACCGAAACGTGCAGAATCCAAACAACCTAATGGTGCTCCTAATCCGCTTTTATTTGGAAGTAAATTTTCTTTGGGAATTTTTACATTATCAAAAATAAGTTCTCCGGTTGCACTTGCGCGCAGCGACCATTTATTGTGGGTTTCAGGAGTAGAAAATCCTTCCATTCCGCGCTCTACGATCAGTCCGTGAATTCGTCCTTCTTCGTTTTTAGCCCAAACCACGGCAATATCTGCAAATGGTGCATTTGAAATCCAGAGTTTGGCGCCATTCAATAAATAATGATCACCTTTATCTTTAAAATTGGTTGTCATTCCACTGGGATTCGATCCGTGATCGGGTTCGGTAAGTCCAAAACATCCCATCCATTCTCCGGAAGCCAGTTTTGGGAGGTATTTATTTCGTTGTGCTTCGTTTCCGTATTTATAAATTGGGTACATCACCAAAGATGATTGTACTGAGGCAGTAGATCGTACGCCACTGTCGCCGCGTTCAAGTTCCTGCATAATCAAACCGTAAGAGATCTGATCTAATCCTGCGCCGCCGTATTCTTCAGGGATATAAGGACCAAAAGCACCAACTTCAGCCAATCCGCTAATTAAGGATTTAGGAAATTTTGCGTCCTGGGCTGCTTCTTCAATAATTGGGGAAACATCGCGTTTTACCCATTCCCGCGCAGCGTCGCGTACCATTTTATGTTCATCGGAAAGTAAGTCGTCAAGATTGTAATAATCAGGGGCCTGAAAAAGATCTGGTTTCATTTTGGTTGGTTTTATAACAAAAATAACCAACCCAATATTAGCAAACAATTTAAATGACTTATAATTTCAGGTAGAATGGAGCTACCATTTTTTGATAGTCTTTCGTGTATTGATGTCTGCTTTCTTCCAGGATCAATTCATTGGAAGAAAAAGGTTTTTCGGTAAATGAAAGTTGCAGTAAACTGCGTTTAAGAGGCGTACTTTCTGTTCCCCGTACGCGGGTAATTCTATTTGGAAATAAATTTACTTGTTCTGATAATTTCAAAAAATATTCTTCTTCGGAATAGGGAATGATCACAGCAAAACTTCCTTCATCAGATAATAATTCTGAAGCGAATTTAATTAATTCTTCAAAAGGCAGGGCTTCAGCAAATCTTGCCATGTTACGGGCAGTATCACCTGATTTATAATCTTCAGTATAAAATGGCGGATTGGAAATGATGAGGTCATATTTTTCATCTTCCATTTCTTCAACAAATTCATCTAAAGCCGCGTGATAACAAAATAAACGGTCGGCCCAGGAAGAATTTTCAAAGTTTTCCACACATTGCTCATAGGCATCTTCATCAATTTCTAAAGCATCAATTTGCTCCGCATCACTCCTTTGCGCCAGCATTAAAGCCAGTATTCCGGTTCCTGCTCCAATGTCGAGAATAGAATACGCATCTTGAACAGAAGTCCAGGCCCCGAGCAAAACTCCATCGGTGCCAATTTTCATCGCGCAACGATCCTGGTCAATACTGAATTCTTTAAACTGAAATGGTTTGCTCATTGTGAATAGTAGTGAGATTTGAGTATTGAGAATTTAGATTTGAGATTATAGTATTGAGTATTGAGATTTTGTGTGTCAATGCTTAAATAAAATATTTTAATCTCTTTGGGTTTAATTCCCCGAGGATTGCCTCGTGTGCGTGGAGGAAAGTTTGAAAACCTATGGTTTTCATCAAATTTGAACTTTCTTCCTTTGAATACCTCGTATGCTTGCTTCGAGGTAGTTTATTCTGAAGATTTTGAATCTTATTTACAGGTAAAGATCAATAAGTCCTTCAGGAGTCTTTAAGTAAATAATTTTATTTTTCTTATCCAGTTTTTCAATAAACTCATCGTTCATGGGGATAAGGATCTGTTTGTCGCCTTTTTCAATTTCAAACAGGGCCTGTGCGGTGCTATCGTTTATAGAAACAACTTTTCCTATGTTGCCGTAATTGATATCTTCTACGGTAAAACCTATAATTTCGTGAAAATAAAATTTATCGCCCTCAAGTTCCGGAAGCATGGTGAGCGGAAGGTAAATGTCACATTTCATGATTTCATCTGCTTCCTCTGCAGAGTCCACATCCTCAAATCTCACCCTGAGCAGAGTGCTTCGGTGGAGGGAACTTTTGACAATAAAAAATGGAACCAGATTGTCGTTGATGTCAACGAAAACTGATTCCATTTCTGTGTAAGCTTCGGGCTCATCTGTATCGAGTTTGATCAATAACTCGCCCTTGAAACTAAATTGACTAACGATTTTCCCTAAATAGAAACAATCCTGTTTAAGCATCGCTGGTATAGTTAATTAAGCTTCTTTTTTGTCTTCTGTGTCAGTTTCTTCAGCAGGTTTTGCTTCAGTTTCTTCTTTTGGTGCTTTAGCAGCTTCGGCTTCAGCTTCCTTGTCAGCAATAGCTTTAGCAGCCTCAGCTTCCTTATCTGCAATAACTTTAGCGGCAGCAGCTACAGCTTCAGCAGCAGCGCCTTCACGTTTTGCATTTGCTTCTTGTTCAGCTTCAAAAGCTTTTTGCTTGGTAGCATCTCCAGCTTTGGCCAAGGTATCTTTTTTAGCAGATACTTTTCCTTCTTTTTCGTCCAACCATGCCTGGAATTTTTCCGCAGCTTGTTCTTCGGTAATAGCTCCTTTTCTCACACCACCTGCAAGATGGTTTTTGATAAGGACACCTTTATAAGAAAGGATTGCACGGGCAGTATCAGTTGGTTGTGCTCCGTTTTGTAACCAGGTCACAGCTCCATCAACATCTAATTCGATAGTAGCAGGATTGGTGTTTGGATTGTAAATCCCTAATTTTTCAAGGTATTTACCATCTCTTGCTGCACGTACATCTGCGGCAATAATCCAGTAAAATGGTTTCCCTTTTTTACCGTGTCTTTGTAATCTAATTTTTACAG
>Ga0307487_1000607_pt1 | contig 27445 bp, 23 predicted proteins | sample CBIW12metaG_FD_203665 | JGI IMG/M metagenome (GOLD analysis project Ga0307487, IMG submission 203665) | Sea-ice brine microbial communities from Beaufort Sea near Barrow, Alaska, United States - CBIW 1.2 | ecosystem: Environmental > Aquatic > Marine > Coastal | place: USA: Alaska | collected... | reverse complement strand
AATATGGAAGCAAGGTCACTATTTATGATCCTTTGGCCAGCCCTGAAGAAGTGGCTAATGAGTATGGTTTAGAAACTTCTCAAAACCTGCCTACGAGAAAATTTGACGCGATGGTTTTGACCGTAGCGCATAAGAAATTTTTGGCAATGGATCTAGATACATTAAAAAATCCCAACGCCGTGGTTTATGATGTTAAAGGAGTCTTGAAAAATGTAAATGGGAAGTTATAATCATAATATTCAGTAGCCGGTAACTTGTCACGAAAAAACATACTCTTTTAAAAAGGTATAGATTAGAAAGTACTTTAAGTAACTTTGAAATAATTTATGTTATAAAATTCAAAAATGGATATTCTTCAATTAATTGGAAGGGATAACGAACTGTTTAACCAAGACGTTAGATCTAATGAAAAAGAGCTTTCTGAGATCGTTGGAAATTCCAGCTTTTTAGTGTTGGGAGGCGCAGGAAGTATTGGTCAAGCTGTAACCAAAGAAATCTTTAAGCGCAGACCAAAAAAATTACATGTTGTGGATATCAGTGAAAACAACATGGTTGAATTAGTCCGTGATATTCGGAGTTCTTTTGGGTATATTGAAGGTGATTTTAAGACCTTTGCACTCGATATCGGTTCGGTAGAATATGAAGCTTTTATCAAGGCGGATGGTGCATATGATTACGTGCTCAATCTTTCTGCATTGAAACATGTACGGAGTGAAAAAGATCCCTATACGCTTATGCGGATGATCAATGTGAACGTTTTTAATACCGATAAAACCTTAAAACAGGCGATTCGTAACGGAACTAAAAAATACTTTTGTGTCTCTACAGATAAGGCTGCAAACCCGGTAAACATGATGGGCGCCTCAAAGCGTATTATGGAAATGTTCCTGATGCGAAGAAGTGAGGCCATATCAATTTCCACCGCCCGGTTTGCCAATGTTGCCTTTTCTGATGGCTCGCTACTGCACGGTTTCAACCAGCGCATCCAAAAAAAACAACCTATTGTAGCTCCTTCTGATGTCAAACGCTATTTTGTCACTCCACAGGAATCTGGCGAACTCTGCTTGATGTCCTGTATATTCGGTGAAAATAGAGATATATTTTTCCCCAAACTCAGTGAAAGTCTACATTTAATTTCCTTTGCAGATATAGCGATACGGTATTTAGAGCAACTGGGTTTTGAACCTTATTTATGCAAATCTGAAGAGGAGGCGCGGCAACTTGTCAAGACCTTACCACAGGACAAAAAATGGCCCTGTTTTTTTACCAAAAGCGACACAACGGGCGAAAAGGATTTTGAGGAGTTTTTTACGGATCAGGAAACCTTGGATTTGGAGCGCTTTCATAATCTAGGCGTAATAAAGAACGAACTAAATATTGAAGGGTATAAATTGAATATGTTCGAAAAGACAATTGAAACCTTAAGAAATGCCGAACAGTGGTCCAAATCAGATATCATTGCTCTTTTTCATAAGATGATACCGGATTTTGGACATAAGGAAACAGGAAAATATTTAGACTCTAAAATGTAATGGGTACAATTCAAGAAACTATAAGCTTTGTTCGAGAACGCTTTCAGACAGATAATTTTATTCCATTACATGCGCCACGTTTTTGTGGTAACGAGAAAAAATACCTGAATGAAACCATAGATTCCACCTTTGTATCATCGGTGGGCGCTTTTGTAGATCAATTTGAGGTCATGATGCAGCAGATCACACAGACTCAGAAAGCGGTCGCAGTAGTTAACGGTACCGCCGGAATTCAGGTCGCACTGCGCCTCGTGGGTGTCAAGGCTGGCGATGAAGTGCTTACACAGGCGCTGACCTTTGTCGCCACGGCAAACGCGATTGCCTATAATGCTGCACATCCTGTATTTCTGGATGTGGATCTGGATACCATGGGCCTCTCCCCTAATGCAGTCAGTAATTTTCTTGAAGAATACGGTGAATTACAGAAGGATGGTTGTTATAATAAAAAGACAGGAAACAAAATTTCCGCCTGCCTGCCAATGCATACGTTTGGGTTCCCGGTAAAGATTGACGAACTGATCAAGGTCTGCGATAAATGGCACATTCCCGTCATTGAGGATGCAGCCGAATCTTTGGGCAGCGAATACAAGGGAAAGCCAACTGGAAGTTTTGGAACAATGGGTGTTTTTTCATTTAACGGAAATAAGATCGTAACCTGTGGAGGTGGCGGTGCGATAGTCACTAACAGCGTAAAACTGGGCGAAAAAGCCAAATACCTTACCACTACCGCCAAAAAACCGCATCCTTATGAATATTATCACGATGAACTCGGCTATAATTTCAGAATGCCCAATCTCAATGCTGCTTTGGCTTGTGCACAACTAGAAAATCTAAATTTATTTCTCGAAGATAAACGGAAACTTGCACATGAGTATGAAAATTTTTTCAAAGACCAAGATATCAAGTTTCGAACCGAAATGCCGGACACTAAAGCGAATTACTGGTTGATGTGCGTGGAACTGGAGAATAAAAAGGAAAGGGATGATTTTTTAAAGGAAACCAACGCCGCCAACGTAATGACACGGCCTATTTGGCAATTGATGTATAGACTGCCCATGTACAAAAACAGTTTACGGGATGAGCAGAAAAATGCCGAATTTTTAGAGGATCGAATTGTTAATATACCGAGTAACATTAAATGATAGAAAAATGAAAACACTTTACATTTTAGGAGCTAGTGGTTTTGCAAAGGAAGTATATGGAATGCTTAAAACGCTCAACACCTATGAAATTGTTGCTTTCGTAGATACCAAAAAGCAGCCTTCTATTTCTATTTTTGGAGACGATATTCCCGTCATCTCTGAGGAAGATTTATTAGAAAAAGAAAATCCAAGTTCTACCTTATTAGCTATGGGAATTGGTGATCCGAAAATTTTAACTAAACTAGCAGAGAAATTTAAAAATTTTACTTTTCCCAATATTATTCATCCCACTGCAATTATTGATGAGAGAGAAGTCCATCTGGGAAAAGGGAACATTATTACTGCTGGAGTAATTTTTACTGTTTGTATAAATGTTGGAGATTTTAATATTTTTAATCTTTCAGCAACTGTGGGTCATGATTGCTCAATTAAGAATTGCAACATAATAAACCCTAATGTAAATATTTCTGGAAATGTTTTTATTGGAAATGCAAATTTACTTGGAGTGGGATCTGTAATTCTGCAAAATAAAAATATTGGTGATAATTGCATTATTGGCGCTGCTTCTTTAGTAACCAAAGATGTAATTGATAACGCAACCGTAATAGGAATTCCTGCCAAACAAATGTCAGCTAAATAGCAGAAACAAGTGGCTCTAATTTAAACCAATGTTGTTTTTTTACGTTAACAGAAAACGGCTTTTTTTAGGTGAAAACAAGATATAATCGTGTTCTGAATCGGCTCCATTCTCTTGGGGAATGGCTGGGGATAAGATTTACGATAGGTTAATCAACACCATAGCTACTCTAGACTAAAGCCTAAAAAAATCATAAGTAAAATTAGATATACCCAAGAAAAATGGATAAATACTTAATTTACAATCTAAAATTCCAAAAATCTTTTATTAGTTTATAAGTACAAAAGCATACAATGAGCAAAAAAATAGATTTCCAGGGATGGTGTTTAAATAAGAGTGCTATGTTGAAGCTATGAAGTTAATGGATCACATATACCACAAACTTCTGATTATAACAAAATAGTGACCTTATTGAGTTTTTTGAGCGCTGGGGGATATTCCGCTTGTAATTATTGCAAATAAATCCTTAGACGCCACAGTTACTGAAATTGTACGAAATAAGATCCCCTAGCCTCTCCTAATGATTCTCTTGAACATATAAAAGATTTTAGTTGAAATTTAGGATGGAGCTTTGTCCCGTTCTCGACGAAGCACATAATATCATAAAATCTATTTTTGGAAAGTATTTTTGAAGAAGCAAAGCTGCAACCACAATAAAAATTTAATTTTCCCGTGATCATTATGGCCGGTAGTTTTAGTACTCGGCCAAAACCGCTGACCAATGTTCTGCCCAAACCCTTATTCCCAGCGGGAGACATGGCAATATTAAGGCAAATCTTTGAAAGATTCAATCACAATGGTAGAAGCAGATTCTATCTTTCGGTTAATTATAAGGCAGAAATGATTGAATATTATATGAAAATTAGAACTTGCCATACGAAATTGATTATTTCAAAGAGGAAAAATAGATGTGTACAGCAGGCAGTTTTTTCCAGTTGAAAAACTGTATTAATAAAACTTTCTCTGTGCGCGTAGTGACATAATCAATGAACAAGAGTATTCGGAAATATTAGATTATCAGATGTCAAATAAGAATAAAATCACCATCTTTGTCGCCTTAAAACACTATCGAGACTATTTATGACACTATTGAAATTACCGTAAAAAGATAGTTGATGAGCTTGACCAAAAAACCCAAGCTGACCTTCATAATTAGTGGCTCCGTGTATATTATAAAACCTTATTTACTTGAAAAATTTCCGGAAAGCGTGGTTTTTCACATTACCCACCTTATTGAAAAATAGAAATGGAAATATGAATGGTTCTAGAAATAATTTTAGGCTATTTTGGTTGTCAAAAGAAAATGCCCTATGAAAATTTCATTAGTGCTTTATGTTTATTCTGGACTGGAAAAATATCTTGATGATTTAATTGATTCTATAAATAATCAGACTATTAAGGGATTTGATATTATTATTTTCAACGATAATTTGAATAACCTAAATCAATTATTTAGTAATATTCAAGTTCAATACACGGTCATAAAAGTTGAGGGCACTATTAATGAAATTAGATTTAACTCAATAAGTGACATCATAAAGTTAGGTGCGGAATTTATAATTTTTCAGGATGCAGATGATTTTATGGCCAAAAATAGAATTGAGGAAAATGTAAAGGCCTTAAGAAGTTATGACTTAGTTGTAAACGATCTAACCTTAGTTAATGAGAACGCTCAAATTATTGAAAATGCGTATTGGGCGAAAAGATTGGGAAATGGTTTTGAATTTGACGAAAAATTTTTAAGAGATAAGAATATTGTAGGTTTAGGAAATACCGCAATGAAGAAGTCTTTGTTAAAGGAAACCAGATTGAATTTTTCTCCTTTCCCCTTGGCATTTGATTGGTTTTTATTTTATCAAATTTTTAAATTAAATAATTTAAAAGCGTTGTTTATAACAAATACTACTACTTACTATAGACAACATCAGGGAAATGTAGCTGGAATGAAAAAGCTTGATATTCCAAGGTTAAATCATGTTTTAAATGTAAAAAATGCACATTACAATGCTTTATCTGATTTGGGATTTGATTTTAAAAAAGAACTATTACAATTAAAGCGAATTCAAGTTGCAATGATTGATTTTTTAGAATTCAATTCTGACTTGAAAAATTTTAATTTGTTGTGGTGGGAAGAAACAAATAATTTAATAAATGAAATATGAAAACAATAAAATTAGGAAATAAGGAAGTTTATAATTTTTCAACTCCTTATATAATTGCAGAGATAGGTGCTAATCACAATGGTGATATGGAACTTGCAAAAAAAATGATATTATCTGCAAAGGAAGCGGGTGCAGATTGTGTAAAATTTCAGTCCTGGACACCTACATCGCTGGTTAGTAAAGAGGAGTATGAAAAAAATCAGGTCTATACTGATTCCAAGAAAAAACACTTTGGCTCTTTGCAAGAGATGGTTCAGAAATATGCTTTAACAGTTGATCAGCATAAAGAACTCAAAACCTTTTGTGACAATAATGAGATAGAGTTTGCTTCTTCTCCTTTTTCAAAAGAAGAGGCAGATCTTTTAAATGAAATTGGTGTTTCATTTTTTAAAATTGCATCAATGGATATAAATTATATAGATTTTATTAAGCATGTAGCATCTTATCAAAAACCTATTGTCTTATCTACCGGAATGTCTACGCTGAGTGAAATCGAAAATGCGGTAAATGCCTGTTATAGTGTTGGAAACGAACAAGTGATTTTGCTACATTGTATATCAATATATCCACCTGAGTATAAAGATATTCACCTTAATAATATTCACACACTACAGACTGTTTTTGATTTGCCAGTTGGTTTCTCAGACCATACTATGGGCACTTCAATTCCTTTGGCCTCCGTTGTTTTTGGTAGCTGTGTAATTGAAAAACATTTTACTTTGGATAAAGACTTACCTGGTTGGGATCATGAAATATCAGCTAATCCAGAAGAATTAAAGGTTATTTGCTCAGAATCTAAAAATATATCAGAATCACTGGGTAGTAAGATGCGTACAGTTTCGAAGGCAGAAGAAAATAAAAAAGATAAATTTAGAAGGAGTTTAGTGGTTACAAAGAAATTGAAAAAGGGACATATCCTTACCGAAGAAGACTTAACTGCTAAACGACCAGGAACCTCCATTCAGCCCAATGAGATAGAATATGTTGTGGGCCGTACTCTCAACAACGATCTTGAAGATGATGATTTATTAAAATGGAATGATTTAATATAAAAAATATGGATTTAGCCAGCATCCTTATTTCCGAGGATAACACTATCTTAAATTCCTTAAAAAAATTAAATGAAATTAGGGATATAAGTCGTTTAATTCTCTTTGTTCATAACCAAAAGAATGAACTTATAGGATCGCTTACCGATGGTGATATTAGAAGGTCTTTATTATTAGACGGGGATATAAATAAACCTGTGGGGCTCATTTGTAATAGAGATTTTAATTACGAGAAAGAAACTCAAGGTTATATTGACCTAAGAAAATACGAAAAAAAGAACATTAAAATCTTACCATTAGTCAATGAAAATCAGGAGCTAATACGTATTATAGACCTTGAAAAGCAAAAAGCAGAGTTGCCTCTTGAATGTATGATTATGGCAGGAGGAAGAGGAAAACGCCTAAGCCCATTGACAGATACAATACCGAAACCCATGCTGCTATTGGGCGACAAACCCATTATTGAGCATAATATAGACCGCTTGATCGCTTTTGGCATTCAAAAATTTTATATCTCGGTTAAATATCTCGGAGAGCAGATTAAAGATTATTTTGGAGATGGTAGTAGCAAAGGTATTTCCATTGAATATATATGGGAGGATGAACCCTTAGGCACAGCCGGTGCATTATCTTTAGTAGAGCAGTTTAGTACCCAATACGTACTATTAATGAATAGCGATTTATTTACAGATGTAGACTTTGAAGATTTATATTTGGATTTGGTTAACCAGAATGCAGATATGGCCGTAGCTTCTATAGAATATAAAGTCGATGTGCCTTATGCTGTTTTTGAAACGAATGAAAATAAGGTCATTGACTTTAAAGAAAAGCCATCCTACGTATATCATTCTAATGCTGGTGTCTATATTTTGAAGAAAGAATTAATTCATAAAATCCCTAAAAATGAATTTTATGACATTACTGATTTAATGGAAAAAGTAGTGAAAGAAGGAGGGACATTATTGCATAATCCAATCTTAGGATTTTGGATAGACATAGGGAATCCAGTCGATTATAAGAAAGCACAGGAATTTATAAAACATTTAAAGTCATGATTGCACTTATACCTGCTAGAGGTGGATCAAAAGGATTACCTGGGAAAAACATTAAATTATTAAACGGAAAACCTCTTATCGCTTATGCAATAGATGCTGCATTAAAAGTTAAAACTATAGATAGAGTAATTGTCAATACAGATGATCCAGAAATTGCTGAAGTAGCTAAAAGATACGGTGCTGAAGTACCTTTTTTAAGACCTTCTGCGCTGGCTTCTGATACAGCGAATGCTATTGATGTTTATCTGCACTTCATTGATTATATTGAAAGTGAAAACTATAGCTGTAAAAGTTTAATTATACTACAACCTACAAGTCCATTACGATCTGCTATTCATATTGAGGAAGCCATAGAATTATTTAGGGAAAAGCAAGCCAGTTCAGTTATTAGTTTTACAAAAGAACAACATCCTGTTTTTTGGCATAAATATATAAATGAGCAAGGCAAAATAACGCCATTATTTGAAAAGAATTATGTAGTTAACAGACAGGAATTGCCAGTAACTTATTATCCAAATGGAGCTATTTTTATATTTGATATAGCGTTCTTAAAGAAGAGAAATTATTACGGCGAGGAAACATATGGTTATTTAATGTCAAACAAAAACTCAATAGATATTGATACACAAGAAGATTTTGACTATGCTGAATTTATCTTTAGTAAATCAAACCGACTTTAGTTAAAGGCCAAAAAATAAAATTTTTAACCTATAATAAATAGATTGATCTTCATTGAGTAATATTTATGCTTAAAAAACTCTTTTCCCATACAGCTATATATGGATTAGCTCCACAAATACCGAAAATAGCGGGAGTATTAGCACTTCCTATTATTACTAAGTTTCTTACAGATATAGATTTTGGGATTTATGGAGTTATAACAGCAGTTGTAGGAAGTGTTTCCGTTTTAGGGTCTCTAGGATTGAATTTAATTTTGAGTAATGCATTTTTCCATAGTCCAGGACATTACAAATGGGGTTGGCGCCAAATTTATGGGTTTTTAATACTATGGAATATACCTTATGCGGTACTCATTAGTGGATTACTATATTTTTTTATTCCAGATGAAGCAATAAAGAATGCTATTTGGATAATTATGTTAAATGTACTTCCTATCGTTTTTTTCGGACCAACTTCTATTCTTGGAACCTATTATTATCAACTGAATCAACTCCCTATGCAAATTGGAATACGATCAGCTATATTTGGTACTATATCCGTAGGTCTCAATATTTTATTTATAGCTGGTATGAAAATGGGTTACATGGGATGGTTTCTATCAGCTTGTATTGCAACAATGCTTAGTCAGTTATCTTATTGGTGGCCTTTGAATAGGAAGTTGGGCATGACCCCAATATTTAATTTTAAGTGGAGATATATCAAAAACTCATTAAAGGTTTCTTTACCAATAGTTCCACATTATTATTCTGGATATCTTTTAGATTCTTCTGACCAAATGGTCATGAAATTAATGAATGTAGGCACTGGAAATATTGGATTATATAACGTGGCCAATAGAATAGCTATGCTTGTTAAGCAATTAGGAATTGCAGCTGGACAAGCAGTTGGTCCTATGATGTACGCGGGGTATAAAAATAATGACCAGGAAACTCCTCGACGATTGGTCTTTTCTCTGCAGATAGTATTTCTCTGTATGACTTTTGTCTTGAGTATATGGCTTAAAGAAGCATTTCATATATTGATTCAGAATGAAAGTCTGGCTAAAATATATCCATTGGGAATTATTATGGTAATGGCTTATAATTATCGTCCGATGTATTATGGAGCAAATAATAGACTGTTTTATAATGAAAAAACCAAGGTTTTATTAAAGATAACATTTGCAGCTGGAGTTTTAAACGTAATATTAAATGTTATTCTAATTAAGTTGATTGGGTTTGAAGCTGCTGCATATACTACGTTTGCCTGTTTGATGTATATGGGTTATGCTGGATATTATTTAAAAGAATTCAAAGAAGTTAATGATCTTAGTTATTACCCAATGTTTTGGCTTGGATTAACTATTGGATTGACCATAGCGGCTTATTATGCAGTCGAAGCTAATTTGTGGCAAAAAACAATTTTAACTGTTTTGACAATTATAATAGGTTTCTTAGGTTTTAAAAAAATCAGTTCTTAAGATGCGAAAGAAGTTAGTTAATATCTTAAATGATATAGAAAAAAAATATCCAGTAAACCAATGGACTTATAATGGTATATATGTATGGCCAATAATTAAACTACAGATTTATTTCTATTATCTACATAATTTTATAGAGAAAGGAGTTAGTTCAAAATCTCAACAAAAGTCAAAAGCTAAAAGAATTAATGAAATATTTGTTTCGCTAATACAAGTGATTCGTTTATTGGTAAAACCTAAAGTCAAAGGCAAGTGGATAGTTGGAACAGAATCTGAGAATTATAAAACCATATGGAATAATACAAAAATAAATAAATTTTACCATCCCTTAGAAACTCCCATTAATCAAGAGGGATTTCAATTATTGTATTTGAATTGGTCTTCTACTTCTAAAAATAATAAGTCGTCGAGTCCAAAGGGTATTTTGTTTATGAACCAATATTACCCTTTCTTCCGATTTTGGAATAAACTTAAATCATTTTTCAAAAAACCTAAAGTATTTTTTCCAGAATATAAAAGTATTATTGAAGAAATAGAAAGTGAGATGCCTTTTAAACTACAATTCAGTAAAGGCAATGAAAAGAAATATTTGTGTCACAATATTGAACGAGTGTTTTCATATTCCACTAGCATAAAACTCGTTTTACAAAAATACAGACCTGAGCTTATATTGGAATTATGTTATTACAATCTTGCTAACCTTTCGTTGAATATTTTAGCAAATGAGAGTAATATACCAGTCATTGAGATACAGCATGGTAGCTTAGGCCCTTCTCATCTAGGTTATACGGGGTGGTCTAATTTTCCTAAAAATGGATACAATCTATTCCCAAATAAAATATGGTGTTGGGATACACTTAGTTACGACCATATCAATACTTGGGCTTCTAAAAATTCTAATATTGAATTAATTATAGGGGGCAATACTTGGGTTACTTATATTAAGAATTCTAAGTTGAAAGATTTGGATAGGTTTTTTGAAAAGAAAACAATAATCCTATATACCATGCAAAGAAATTATATTGAAGATTATATTTATGAAACTATAAAATTAAGCTCAGAAAAATATCTATGGATGTTAAGGGCGCATCCGCGTCATTTGGAATCCATTGAAGAAATTAAAAGAAAAGCTGCCCAATATAAAATAGAAAATAAAATAGAATTAGATAAAGCTCAAAAAATGCCATTGCCTGCTATTCTTATAAATTCATACTTGCATTTATCAGAATTTTCAGGATCTATTATAGAAGCGGCAACAATTGGGACACATTCAATTATTTTAAATCAAGATGGGGTAGATAGCTATTCTAGCTATATTGATGAAGGTAAGGCTACAGCATTTTTGAGTAAAAATCCAGAAAAATTGTTTCACTTTATTAATAACTTTGTTTCAGATACATCTATTAAGGATAAAAAACTTATAAATTATAATAATATTATTAAAAATATTATTAAGACCTCATCTTCAGTAAGTTGATCTGAATGTAAAGGAAATTAAATTACCAGCAATGATAAACTATTCAGTTATAATTCCACATTTCACGAAGTCTCATACAAGACTATTAGAAAGAGCAGTAATGTCTGTTCCTGAGAGAAATGATATAGAAGTTTTGGTCGTAGATAACTCATCAAAACCTATTGATAAATATCTTTTTATAAACAGGAGAAATGTGAAAGTTTTATTTTCTGATAATACAAAAGGTGCAGGTCATGCTAGAAATGTGGGAGTAGATATTTCAAAAGGGAAATGGTTGCTTTTTTTAGATGCAGATGATTTTTTTACAGTAAAGGCATTTTCTATATTTGATAAGTATTTAAAAGCTAATTCTGATATAATATTTTTTAAGATGACAAGTTGTTATTCTGACACACTTCAACCCGCAAAAAGACATGAAAACTATGCGAATTTTATCGATAATTATTTTGTCGATAAAGATGAATATAGCTTAAGATTCCTATTTTCCGTACCATGGTCCAAGATGATAAAATCAAGTCATGTAAGGAGTTATAATATAAGATTTGAGGAAGTACCAGCTAGTAATGATGTTATTTTTGCTTTAAAATTAGGAATTACTGCAAAATCTATATCTGCAGATTTGTCAGAAGTATATTGTGTAACGATCAATAAGGCAAGTATTACGAAAACTACTAGCTTAAGAAATATTGAAAGTCAATTTGACGTAAGAATTAGAAAAAATAAATTACTTAAAGAAAATGGATTAAAGAAAGATTCGTCAGTGATGTTTTTAATATTAAAAAGTCGAAAGTATGGCTTCAATTTTTTTGTCAAGTTACTTATAAAGGCAATAATTAGTAAGAATCTTTTCGTCGGCTACAATAATTGGATTAAAACGACATTCAAGTTGTGGTTTTCAAGCAATATAAATGATAAAAGATATGAGAGTATTGAAAAATAATTTTAACAAATTTAGTATTTATTTTTCAATGAGGAATTTTATAAAAAACTGTTGTATAAGTGAAACTTAATCTTAATAATTACTTGTAAAACCTACTTAAACTATTAAAATACATGCTTTTACAAAGTATAACTGTCTATAGTTGCTTATTAATTACAATGCTTCTTTTTGCCCATAATCTTTCATTAAAGAGTAGTCATTATAAAACAGTTTCGGGTGTAATTAAAGAGCGCTCTTTCTGGCACTTTAATACAATTTTTCCTCTCCTTTTATTTGGTGTTCTTTTCGGTATGCGATATGATGTTGGGTCAGATTACTTATCATATCTTTTTGGTTATACACACGATATAGACGTCTCAAAAGGAGAACCTCTTTTTGATGCTATAACTCATTTATTTCAAGGATTAGATTTACATTATGTTTTCTATTTTTCATTTTTAGCCTTTTTTCAAGTTTTCTTCTTTTTTTATGCTTTTAAAAAGGAACGCTATTTATTTCCTCTTTTAGTTTTCTTTTTATTTACAAATAGTGAATGGAGCTTTTGGATGAACGTTATAAGGCAAGCTATGGCTATATGTCTTTGGGTCTATGCTCTTAAATATATTGAAGAAAAACGATTATGGCGCTATTTATTGTGGTGTATAATAGCTTTCCTTTGTCACTATAGCGCCATTATTTTAATTGTATTTTATCCGTTACTTCGGAGTGGCAAAGACTATTTTAAAAGTATAAAATTACAATTAGGTTTGATTTTAGCCGCTTTTATTGTGCAACTGGTTTTCATAAGTATCTTGCCAAAATTGGGTGTTGCCGTTGATTTTTACAAATCTATTTTGGGAACTGACGCTTATGCCAATAGTTATGACTTAGAAAGTTTATCCGAAAGTTTTACAGCCTCCGAAGGAACGGGATTAATATATCTAATTAAAATTGGTCTCCATATTGTAATAATTATCTATAGTACTAAACTCAAAAATTTTTATAAGAATAAGTGGTTTAATATTATTTATTTTTTCTTTTTCTTTGGACTATTAACTACCTACATATTCCCGGTTGGTTTTATAAGTTTGACACGACCATTTCGATATTTTTATATTTTCCAAACTATAATGTATGCTTATTTTGCTTTTTATTTACGTAGAAACAAAACACCTCAAAACCGCTTAATATATGTAGGTTTGATCATTTTGTTTGTTGGGATTTTTTTGTTATCCCAAATCACGGCTACTGAAGATTCACATTTGTGGTATCAATTTTATTTTCAACAGTAATCAATTTCTATATAAGAATGTAGACTATGGAATATAAAATTTTAATTTTACCAAAGAATTATTTATCTGCATTAATAACTACTTTTTGTTTATTGCCATTTATCTTGTTATCTCAAAATTCAAAAAAAAATATCGCCGATTTTGAAATTTATATGGATGTAGGAAAAATGGATTCAAATTTCTATAATTTTATAGAAGAACGCAACTTTTTAATCAATGAGCGATTGACAATGAGCATGATAAATCCAAAACAAGATGGATGCGCACAGTTAGATATCGTTAAAAAATATATAGATATAAAATTTCCTGAAAAATTGGCTGAGGGCGTTTGCGTAATCGACTGGGAAGGAAAAGCAATTAGCAATTTGAAGAAATTTACAAAAGGTGATAATACTGAAGTAAACCAAATGCAAGAGTATATAAAAATAGTAGATACCATGAAGGCAATGCGCCCTAATCTTAAAATAGGGATTTATAATATTCCGTTCAGAAACTATTCAAAGGATAAAGTAGCTTTTAATCCTTATGACTATACCAGATTATACCCTTTATTGCGAAAAACAGACATTATAAATCCTTCGCCATATAAACCTTATTCAGTTGCACAGGTAGGAGAAAAATCGAATAATAAATATTTTGAGGATTATATACAGCAAGCTTTACGCATAAAAAACGATATTAATAAACCGGTCCTAGCATATATAGCAATGCGTTACTATAATGCAAATTCTCCAGATAATAAAAAGCTGATTCCCCCCCAAGAATTTAAAGCTGATTTAAAACATATGCTTAAAACGAAAGTAGATGGAAAAAATATTGATGGTTTTATTTTATGGAATGGCGATCGTTGGAGTTTCGAGGATAAATTAGAAAAGAAAAATGAGAAAAATGAAAATAACCTTAAAAATAAGTTTTTAGATCAGCATTTTCTTTTGCTTAGAAAATACTCTTTAATCATTGATTCTTTAAATGTTTCTAATCATTAATAAAAGAATACAAAATATTTTAATGATAGCCAGTTATTCATTATTGTTTTAAGTTTTTTGAGTAAAAATTTTTATAATTCTATAAAGCAATACCGTCAATATTATTTCAAAATTATAAGATGAAAAAAATTCTTTTACATTTGCCCCATGCCCCAGATTACCGGGAGTCATTTTTGCGTGAGTTAAGTAACTATTGCATTTTGACTGTTTTAGCTTACTCTTGTAAAAGTGCGGGCCTAACCCCACCTCCATTTAGAAAAAACTATCATTATATAGAATTAGATGAAAAAAAAGTAATAAATCTACGATTCAATAATAAACTTGTTGAACAGATTAAAGTGGTAAACCCAGATGTTATCTGTATAGCACTTGATATTCATTATCCTACGCGTATTGCAGCATTTCTTCTAAATCCTCATTTATGGAAAAAATGGGTTTGGTGGGGACAAATATATGGACGTTCAAAAAACAAAATTTTAAACACTTTAAAAATTTATTTAATAGATAAAAGCTACGGTGCTTTGGTCTATAACGACTCTATACAATTAAAATTAGAAACAGAATCAAAAAAACATTTGAACGTTTTAAGCTTTAATAATTCTCAGTTTTCCTCTAAGAATTTTGAATTTTTACCTAATACAAAAAATACAAAACTTCATTGCCTCTTTGTAGGCAGACCGCAAAAAAGAAAAAGATTAGAATTACTTATTGATTTAGCAAAACGACGACAAGATTTGATAATTCGATTAGTAGGTCCAGGAATGGAACAATATATGAAATCATTCTCTGGCTATGAAATTCTTGAATTATTTCCAAGCGCTAAAGAAGATGAATTGAACGACCACTTTTTATGGTCAAATATTGTGATTAATCCAGGTCATGTTGGCTTATTAGTAATGAATGCCGCTTCTCATAACCGAGCCATTGTTATTGATTCAAAAGTAAATCATGCACCGGAGCTAATTCTAGCAAAGGAAACAAACCAATTTTTCGTAGATTTCGAGGATATTTCTGCCGTTGACAAATTACTATATAAATTCATAGAGAACCCATCGCTTTACATTCATAAAGGAGAGATGTTATATAAACAGGGAATTAAAAAATACACTACGGAAAAAATGGCTCAAAATCATATGAAAATGTTCAACGAAGTGATTAATTCAAAGTAAAAAATAGTAAAATTCCCTATTTGACTAAAAAGGAACATGAGTTCAGATATTGGCCGAGGGGTTGTGGAATTGAACCCTGCACAATAGAGTTTTAATACTATGGAGTGGCGGTTTACACAAAACCCGCTGCAAGAATACAACGACGTATGCGTTGCAAGATTTTTGTGCTCTTTGATCGAACAAGACTAACATTAAAATAATATTCAGTATCATTCTTACTAAAATCCCCCTTTATTACCAGACCCTAAAACACATAAAGTTCACACAACTTTACCATCAGATCTATTATAGGCTTAAAAATCGTCTGGTCAATAAGAAATACAACCAAGAATCTCCCGCTGTTTCAGAACTAAAATTACAAAATGGTATTAAGTACTCAAATTCCTATCTTGGCCACCATCAGTTTCAATTTCTAAATCTGAAGAAAGCATTTACGGCCATAGACTGGAATTTTGGTGCTAACGGAAAGCTCTGGGCTTATAATTTAAATTATTTTGAATTTTTAAATCAAGAACAGATCAATACAGCGCAAGGTCTTGATCTGATAAAAGATTTTATTGCAAAAAGGGAGGATTTAAAAGATGGATTAGAACCATATCCCCTTTCCTTAAGAGGTATCAACTGGATTAGGTTTTTAAGCGTCAAAAAAATAAAAGATCAGGATATCAACACTGTTTTATATCAAAATTATCTGCGATTAAATAATAATCTTGAATACCATCTGCTGGCCAATCATTTACTGGAAAATGGAATTTCGCTATTGTTCGGAAGCTATTATTTTCAAGATGAAGAAATCTATACCAAAGCTAAGCAAATATTAAACGCCCAACTTAAAGAGCAAATTTTGCAAGACGGTGCCCATTATGAACTTAGCCCTATGTACCATCAAATTATCCTTCACCGCGTTTTGGATTGTTTGAATCTTGTACAGAACAGTATATGGAAAAATAGGGAACTTCAATCTTTATTGACAGGTACAGCAGAAAAAATGTTGGCTTGGCTGCATAACATAACCTTTAATAATGGGGAGATCCCTTATTTAAACGATGCCGCACCCGGTGTTGCGCCCAGCTCTGCTGAACTTATTGCGTATGCTCGCAACTTGGGCTTAAACATTCCAAAGCTAAAACTCACAGATTCGGGCTATCGTAAATTCGATTTTACGGATCTGGAGGTTGTAATGGATATTGGCCAGATTGCACCCAGCTACCAGCCTGGACATTCACATGCAGATAATCTTCAATTTGTTTTCAATTATAAGGATAAACCCATACTCGTAGATACCGGGATTTCCACCTACGATAAGGACGCACGCAGGCAGGTGGAACGTTCTACAAGTTCGCACAATACCGTTACCATAGATGACCAGAACTCTTCTAATGTTTGGGATGGTTTCCGCGTAGCAGAACGAGCCACCACGACAATCCTAAAAGAAACCGATACCGTATTAGAAGCTTCGCATGATGGTTTTAGAAATTTGGGACTGATTCATAAAAGAACATTTATGTTGGCAGAAAACGGTTTTAAAATTCAAGATGTTATTGAAGGTAACTTACAGAAGTATCAGTCAATCGGCTATTTACATTTTCATCCTCATGTTACCCTTGAACTTTCGGAAGGACAATTGAATATAGATAATACTATTAAACTTGAATTAATGGGTGCAGAAACAACTGAATTGGAAGCGTATGAATTTGCCGAAGCCTACAATACTTTGATAATAGCCAAACGGCTAGTCTATTATTTTAAAACCAAATGTACCCTCAACTTTACCATTCTAAATGCTTAAATTGCCAGTAAAAATCACACCTTCTTAGAAGGTGGCTTTGGCTAGCCCCCATAGGGGGCGACAGGGGCCTGTTCTAAAAATCGACCAGATTCAATTATGCAACAAAAAAGCAAATCGAAATCAAGCTGTAAATACAGGCATAGCCATCAGGACATGACCACCTGCAAAGCAGGTGGATTTTTAAGGTGAATTAAACAATGAAACTACTCTTTTTAACAGATAATTTTCCACCTGAAGTCAATGCCCCGGCCAACCGTACCTATGAGCATTGTAAAGAATGGGTGAAAAGCGGTACAGAAGTCACCGTAATTACCTGTTCACCTAATTTCCCCAAGGGTGAGGTGTATGAAGGATATAAAAACAAATTATATCAAACCGAGGTAATCGATGGGATCAAAGTGATCCGAGTATGGAGTTATATTACCGCCAACGAAGGTTTTGTAAAACGCATTCTGGATTATATAAGTTTTGCGGTCATGGCTTTTTTTGCCGGTCTTTTTGTAAAAACCGATCTCATCATAGCCACGTCCCCACAGTTTTTTACCGCAGTCTCTGGATGGATGCTCTCTTTTTTTAAACAAAAAAAATGGGTTTTTGAAGTGCGCGACCTTTGGCCAGAATCTATTATTGCGGTTGGGGCAATGGAAAGAAACCGCGCCATCCGCATTTTTGAGCGCTTAGAAAAACACCTGTATAAAGCGGCAGATCATATCATCGTAGTCACAGACACATTTAAAGAGAAGATTATTGCCCGCGGTATCGATCTTAACAAGATTTCGGTATTTAAAAACGGTGCCAATCTCAAGCTGTTTATTCCCCAAGAAAAAAATAAAATTTTAGAAAAAAAATTAGGACTTGAAAACAAGTTCGTTTTCGCATATATAGGCACCCATGGTATGGCGCACGGACTTGATTTTATATTAAACAGTATAAAAAAATTACAAGTTACCCATCCAAATCTTTATTTTTTATTCTTAGGAGATGGCGCCGAAAAAAAGAATCTTTTAAAACAGGCACGACATTTAGAATTACAAAATGCAGTTTTTGTAGATTCGGTAACTAAAAAAGAAATAGTGAGTTATTTGAGTTTAATGGATGTAGCCCTTGTAAATTTGCGCAAAAACGACACCTTTTTAACCGTTATTCCATCGAAAATCTTTGAAGCTGCCGCTATGGAAAAACCAATTTTACTGGGACTGGAAGGCGAAACCAAAGGAATTATAGAAAAATATCACGCCGGGGTTTGCTATAAACCGGAGGATCAAGAATCCTTCTATGCCGCCGTGCAAAAAATCACAGAAGCAGCAACCTATCAACACGCTGTAAACGGCACTAAAAAACTAATTAAAGATTTTGACAGAAGTAAAATCGCCGAGCAAATGCTCAACTGTTTAAAACAAGTTTAATTTAAAAATCAAAAAAAATAAGACTATGCCAAATATCACAATTATCGCAGGCGCCCGACCTAATTTTAGGTCAACATTTCTTCCCTTTGCGTAGAAAAAAAGAAACGCTGCACGTAATCCTTAAAAAGGTAAACCATAATTGGCTATGTTGGTAGATTATAGTATATTTAATTAATAACTCATAAAGGCATAGATCATGGCTACTTTAAATAGAGTACAGACTAAAAAAGATGTTAGAAAACCTGATTTAAAAAAAGAGGGCAATTCCCTTGATCAAGATTTTATAGTGCCACTAAAGCCTAAGAAAATATACAAAGTAAAGGCAACAATTAAAACTGTAGAAAAACATTATCCAAAAATATTCTTTGAGTAAAATTTAATTTATGACATTTCCATGGTACGAACTATGTAATAAAAATGACATTTCTTTAGAACAAGGTGATTTTATCCCTGACTGTCCAGTAATCGTACCCCCATTGAACAGTACCGTTGATGCTGAAGTTGACATACAAATCATAAATATTGATTCAATTATCTTATCCCAATCCTGCGATCTAGGCCATGGAAAGATTGAAATAGTCCTTCTCTGCCCCTATTTGCCCTTATCCGCTTGGCTTGATGCATTTCCAAAAGATCAACAAAGCAATCGTGCACGTGAAAGAGCAGTGGAAAAGTTGAGAAAAGGTCATTTTCCCGGTTATCATCTATTAAATAAGCTTGAAGATGCACTTAATGACTATCAGGTTGTTGATTTTAAGAACGTTAATGCTGTCAATTACGATTTTCTGATTGCACTCATTCAAGATCGTGAAAATAGGGTACGATTACTTCCTCCTTACAAAGAACATCTTTCTCAAGCCTTTGCCAGATATTTTATGAGGGTTGGATTGCCACAGGATCTAAAGATCGATCTTGAATCTATAAAAAAATCCAAAAATTAACTTTTTAAATTATCAAAATTCAGTTTGAGCTTAAAAATCCAAAAAACGAAGACCATGCCACAAATCACAATAATCGCCGGCGCCCGACCTAATTTTATGAAGATCGCGCCCATTATAAAAGCCATTAACAAAGCAAAAAACGAGGGCAAAGCCATAGATTTTAGGCTTGTGCATACCGGGCAACACTATGACAGGAAAATGAGCGGTTCTTTTTTTGAACAATTGGGCATCCCAGATCCCGATGTCAACCTGGAAGCCGGCGGTGGCAGCCAAGCGGAACAAACCGCCAATATTATGCTGCGTTTTGAAAAAGAGCTTCAGGAAAATCCGGCAGATGCTGTGCTTGTGGTGGGCGATGTGACCTCAACGATGGCCTGTAGCATCACCGCGAAAAAAATGAACACCCAAGTGATTCATGTGGAAGCGGGAATACGTTCGGGAGACTTAAGCATGCCAGAAGAGATTAACCGTATGGTCACCGATGCCATTACCGATCACTTTTTTACCACTTCGGAAATTGCCAACGAGAACCTTAAAAAAGCCGGTGTGGCAGCCGATAGAATCCATTATGTAGGTAATACCATGATTGATACCTTACTCGCAAATATGGAGCGTCTTATTGATCCCAAAATCAATGTAAATGGGGAAGGCTTAAAAGAGAACCAATACTTTGTGCTTACCCTTCACCGTCCCGCCAATGTGGATGAAGAGGATAAATTAAAAGAAATGATGCAGGCCATCGTAGATGGTACGGGAACGCTGCCCATTATTTTCCCCGTACACCCACGTACTGCCAAAATATTAAAGAACCTCGGCATAGCACATGAGCGCTTGCACTATGTGGAACCCCTCTCCTATCTCGAATTCAATTATCTTGTAAAACATGCCAAAGCGGTGATAACAGATTCTGGTGGGATCACTGAAGAAACCACGGTTATGGGAATTCCCTGCCTCACCCTTAGGGATAATACAGAACGTCCCGAAACCATTACCATGGGAACCAATGAACTGGTAGGCACCGATCCCGAAAACCTAAAACCTTATCTAGATAAATTAATGTCCGGAAATTGGAAAAAAGGCGGACAAATCCCCCTCTGGGATGGTAAAACTGCGGAGCGTATTGTTGAAGTGCTGTTAAAAGACAAAATAGCAGTGAGCAATGAGCAATGAGCAATAAATAGTGTAAAGTGTAAAGTGTAAAGTGTAAAATCAGCAATTTGCAATGGGCAATGGGCAATAAACAGTAAACGGTTAAACGGTTAAACAATGAACATTTAACAGTAAACAATTAAACGGTTAAACAATTAAACGGTTAAACAATTAAACAGTTGAAGAATAAACATTTAACAGTAAACAATTATCAATTCAATACTTAACGGTTATCACCTAATATAATCACCAAAAACGGCTCAAAAACGACCTAAATCGGTTGAAAATTAGGTGGTTTTAGATAAGAAAATGGTTTAAATATTGATCTTATCTGGATTTAAAAGTAGATCCTTTACAGAATTTTTTATGGGTTTATATTCTTTAAAGTTAAGGATCAGAAAACAAAGCAACGGGATAAAAAAGTAGTATTTGTTAAGCTGCGCCAGTGCCATTGCAAGACTTACACTATAGGGAACGCTAATGGACAGTGGAAAGATATCTGCCAGGGTTTTCCAAAAGTCAAAACGGATCTGTAGAATTTTCCGCCCCAGCGCACCCAGAATAAAAACGTAGATCACATAGGTTATCATCGTGGCAAAAATAACGTGTTCATAACCCACGTGCAGTATTTTAATAAGCCCATAACAGAGCAGCAGGTTAAAAACGACAGCAGCCACCGAGAGATATCCCACAAACCGTTCACGCTCCCTTGCGATCAACAACCCCTGATAGCCAAAACAGTTAGTATAGATCACCACCGTAAGCGCAATAAAGGCAAAAGTTTCAAAAGTACCCTGGTACTGTTCGAAAAATAGCAGGAAATAAGGAAAAAGGAAAAGACCTACGTGTACTAACAGATGACTGGTACTCACGTAAAGGCTCCGCAATTTCTGCAGCAGTGCAAAAGACTCTTCATGCGGAAGCTTGGACAACATATTAAGCAGCTTTGGCCAGATAATAAAGGTAAATGCGGCTAGCAGCATCAAGATCACATTGGCCAGGGAAAAGGCAAAGGTGAAATAACCAAACTGGGTGACGGTATAATAATTACTTACAAACGAGCGCGTGGTAATAATGATAAAGTAAAACGACGAACTGTATAAAAACAGATACCATCCCTTTTTCTGAATAAGCCACCACAAGCGCCTGCTCATGTTAAACGTAACTTTAATGGGAAAACGGACAATAAAAAGAATTATGGAAAGAAAATAAGTTCCTACATAGGTATAAACCAGATTATCCAAGAGCTGTTCCTTGCTCGAAAAAAACAGCACCGCCAGTGTGGCAATAGGAAAAACACTTTGGCTGAACGCGATTTCAAAAAGTTTTCCGTAGATCCTGAAAAAAGCTGAAAAAAGCGCGGAAAAATAAGTAAATACAATGATCAAAAACACATACAATGCATAGTGATCAAAATTATACTTATCCCCTATTCCCCATTGAAAAAAGGAATTGCAAAAAAAGAGCAGACCTAAACAGCCAGACAAAATGCACAACATAAGCACCGCATTCCCCAGAATTTGAGAAATATACTGTTGGCGCTGTTTATGAATGGAAGCGATGGTATTTACGGCGTGGGTAATGCCAAAATTCACCTGTCCAAAATATTGAATGATCAGACTTATAAATCCCCAAACACCTAGATACAGCGGTCCCAGATAAATGGCGATAAATATGGAATTTACAAATTGAATCGCATAGGTTGCGTACCTACTGGTTATATAACCAATGACAGGATTCTTTAACAACTTTTGCAACATATAACGTAATAAAATTAGTGTTTGAGCGTGTTTTAAGTACTTTCTGAAACATACTTGCTAAAAGATTTTTAGCTTCTCAATCCTTCCAGAGGGTTTTATTGCCAAACCTTCTAAGTCGAAATTCAGCAAATATTTCCGAATTATACCTCATGGGCTTGTCATGAGCTAACTACTTAATTGATATTCTTTCTTGTAGCTTTTAAAAAACAGTCATTTTCGACTGATTATTAGCTTTATATAGTCCGATTTTAGAACAATTTGGGCCGTTTTTAGGTCATTTAGGGCAATTAATGCTGTCGAAAACAGTCTCGAGAAATCAATGAAATTTACCTTGCGCCTTTAGGTTTTCATAATGAGCAATATCTCTGGTTTTAAAAACCTTTGCAGGTGAACCACCGGCGATACCATATTTGGGAATATCAGAAACCACGACACTTCCTGCCTGTATAACCGCTCCTTCCCCGATTGTCACGCCACCCATAATGATCACTTTGCTTCCCAGCCACACATTATCCTCAATCACAATAGTTTTTAGAATATAACTCTCATCGTAGGGTATTTTTGTACCACTATCATAATTGTGATACGCGCCAATTATAAGGCAATCAAAACCAGAATGGAAATTATCACCTATAAAAACGCCATTACCGCCATCTATTCGCATTCCGTTAAAATGAACATTATGCCCTAAAACCGTATCTGGTGAAACCGATGATTTTCCGTTTACCACGAGCTTTCCACGCAATTCTTTGGCCTGTAAAGATACACGCCATGTGTAGTATTTGGTGAGTATTTTATTGCGTGGTCGCACTATGAGCGCGCGAACGATGGTCTTTAAAAACATGGTTTTTATTTAGTGCCTATAATCAGCTTGAGAACATAGTGATTCTTTATTTGAGGCGTGAGACAGGTTGCTTGCTATCTTTACGTTTTTATTTTTTTGGCTCCTTGTTGTCTTTTTGAATTCGGTTGAAAAACTAAAAAGTATATTGTATGCTGTACATTGTATATCTGTATTTGCTCTTAAAGTTAATTCTCTGACCAGGGAGCCTTTCGAATTTGCTCAGGATGAACTAAAGCTAAAAGGTTTCTAATTCTACTTAGACTGCGCTCGATATGACAGCATTATTATAATCGAGTTAGCAATTAAACGTAAAGTGGATTTACATAATAGATCTCCGCAATGTTAAGAAAAAATAAAATTGAATATCTGCAAAGTGTCCTATGAGCATGTTATCCTTATCAAAAAGCCATCGAGTTTTATTCACTTCCTGACCATTTTCGGCCATTTTAAGCGTTTTTGGGCGTTTCCCTGCGGGTCGGGCTTTCCGCTGCAATCTTTTTGCTCGTTCCTCGCAAAAAGGCTCCCTACCGGTAGGTGCATTCAGATTCACTTCAATCCCTAACGCGAAATTCGTTTTCATTGAATATGATTGGTTTTTAGGTTTTTAGGGCCATAATAGGTCTGATATTTTCATATAATTTATCTTCTAATTATTTCATTTCTCCCCCAAATAAGTCCATTTTTCGACCATTTTTATAGATTTCTGGCAGTTTCCGTGGCGGGTAGCTTCCTGCAGGAATGGTCAGGCAGTTAAGCGTTGCTGAAAACTACTTTTAGGACGGATAACGGATATACATAAATAAAATAATCATATATCCGCAACCTATCCTAAACAAAAATATCCTCCTAATTTTTGTTTGCCCCTTCCCAAAAGGAAGCTACAAAGTTAAAATTAAGTTATTGATTAAAGGAAAAGGCTGCGGTACATTTTAAAATTAAAAAATACGGTAGGGGTTGAGGAAATTAGCTTTTGGAGTTTAGGGTTTGGAGTTAGCAGTTAGTGTACGCTTCTATCATTTCGTACTTTTATAGGAATCTCGCACTGACCAGCTTCATCCGTTCAACATTTGAAATTCAGAATTCAGAATAGAAATAAAAATTGGCAAATACAAACTTTCTTTAGAATAAATTGATTTAGAAAAAAGTAGTCCACTTTCAACTGCACATTTAAAGATCTTCTAAAAAGCTACACGTTTTTGCAATGGCATCCTGCACAAAGAATTTTTCCAGGTTCTTACTGGCTGGAATATGGTTTTGCTGCTGAATAGCTTCCACCGCTTCTTCCACCGTATCAATGAAATTAAAGGTATTGGTAAGATTTTCAAAAATTTCCCAGCCTGCCAATTTGATTACAAAAATAGCGTCACAAAAAGCAATCGCTTCAATGAGGGCAGTAGAATAAACGCCAAAAACAAATGCACTTTCCTGAAATATGGTATAGAGCGGTTTTTTATCGTCAGCAATTATTGTAATGTTCGAATGTTCCAGGAGATAGGGAAATTTCTCATAAACACCATGATATTCAGTAGGATGGGCTTTAAATAAAATTGTATAATCTGGTAATAAAATGGCCATTTCTTGAGCAAAACGGGCGATTTTCTGGCTCATTTGGGAGATAAATACCAATTGTTTGGGCTTACGTACAATACTGTGATCCTGTTTAAAAGAATCCAGATAAGGAAAACCAACCATTTTTATATGATCTGCCGGCATGGGCATCCGCGAACCTTCCATCCAGTAACTTCCCCAGGCCAAAAAGTAATCAGGGACGGTCTGTAATTTTGGGGAACCTATATAATTATAGGCGACATGTAACTTGCCCACAACGCCGTGCTGCAATTCAATGACCTTAATGTTGTGCTTATGGGCTATTTCGGTCACAATTTGATTGGTAATCGTATAAGAGACCACCGTAACGATCTTTTTAGGATTTGCTCTAGTGATCAATTTTTCCATACGCGGATAAACGTAGTGATACTGCCTTATCAACCGGATGGTAATTTCTTTAAAACTAGCCAAGTCTACGTCCCACTTTGCTTTGATCTGCATTCTTATCTCATCAAGTTCTGCAGTATCTACGACATCTGGAGTTGCTTTTGACAATTTCCGGATCATCGCGGCGGGTAGTTCAATTCGGTCTAAATAATACAAAGAATCTGTTGCGGCAGGTTTTAAATGACCCCAATTAAAGTAATTCTCAAACATAGCAAATTTCATGTTCAAGTTGGGCAAAAAGGGATCTGTATGAATATCCTGATACACGCCTTGAACTTCTCTGCGACGGGAATGATTAAAAACTAAAACATCTGTATTTTTTGCAACGGAATAGGGGTTTTTTGCTACGGAATGATAACCATACATTTTTAGGGCCTTAGAAAAGTTATCTATTTTCTTGCCTCCAGAATAATATATGGCAGCTACCAGTTCATGTTTGATCTGGTTAAAAACACTGAAACGCACATATTCCCAAATCGGAATATTCTCTATACGCAGCTCAAAAAGTTTAAGCTCTTCCTCAAAAATTAAAAATTCTTCCAGTAGTTCTTTATGATTCATCATTTAGTGGTAATCTAAAAAAGATTGTTAACTGGATCAATTTATGACAGTACTATTTAAACCGAAAAAAACCATTCGTCTTAGATTCTTTGCTCTAAAGCTTATGATGACGTGTACCATTTATAAACACGCTGTAGTCCCTCTTCCAAATCTACGTTATGTTGCCAGCCCAAATCATGCAATTTTGAAACGTCTGTCAATTTACGTAAGGTTCCATCAGGTTTCTGTGCATTAAATACAAATTTTCCGTTAAAATCTGCTACTTGTTGAATTTTCAGGGCAAGCGCTTTAATGGATACATCCAGACCAGTACCTATGTTGATATGCGTATTACGAATTTCGCCTTGTTTCTGTTGTGAACTTGCAATAACATCTTTAAAATCGGTATTTTCCATTAGAAAGACACAAGCGTCAGCCATATCCTCACTCCATAAAAATTCGCGCATGGGCTTACCGCTGCCCCAGATTTCGACGCTTACTTCGGTGTTACCATTATTATTACTATTGTTATTATTATTATTTATGGAAATTCCAAAAGCTTTTAGTTTCTGTAGGATCTCTTCTTTTTCTGCATCTCCATTAATACCTTCTATAGGCCGTTTATTGAGATCAGCGCGAACGGCATCCCAGTTATCGTTTTCCAACGCTTTACCTATGTGAATTTTGCGTATTAAAGCAGGTAAAACATGCGATTTTTCAAGATCAAAATTATCATTGGGACCATATAAGTTGGTAGGCATTACCGAGATGAAATTGGTATCATATTGCAAATTGTAACTTTCGCACATTTTAATACCGGCAATTTTGGCAATTGCGTACGATTCATTTGTGAACTCCAGTGTGTCTGTCAGGAGATATTCTTCCTTCATGGGCTGCGGACAGTTTTTAGGATAGATGCAAGTGCTTCCCAAAAACAAAAGTTTCTTCACCCCATGCAGATAGCTTTGGTGAATCACATTATTCTGGATCATTAAATTAGCGTAAATGAAATCTGCCCTATAGGTATCGTTCGCGACAATGCCACCCACTTTTGCTGCGGCAAGAAAAACATATTCCGGTTTTTCCTGTTCAAAAAACTGCGCAACTGCGGCATTATCAATAAGGTCAAGTTCCGTATGAATGCGTGTGACAAAATTAGTATACCCCTTATTTTTCAGGTTCTGCAGTATCGCACTCCCTACAAGGCCACGGTGGCCTGCAACATATATTTTAGAATCCTTTTTCATATTTCTACTCTAATTATTAACCGTAAAACACAGTTATGTAATTTTAATGGTTTGTCCAGAATTACTCCTGAAAATATTTGGTCATACTTTAGCCCCAATCTGAATTTTCAAAAGTCTTTTTAAATAGTAAACTACCTCGGGGCAAGCCCACGAGGCATTTAGCGGAAAAAATTTTTCACTTCTCGAGGCAAGCCTCGGGGAATTAAACCCAATA
>Ga0307487_1000606_pt1 | contig 27517 bp, 18 predicted proteins | sample CBIW12metaG_FD_203665 | JGI IMG/M metagenome (GOLD analysis project Ga0307487, IMG submission 203665) | Sea-ice brine microbial communities from Beaufort Sea near Barrow, Alaska, United States - CBIW 1.2 | ecosystem: Environmental > Aquatic > Marine > Coastal | place: USA: Alaska | collected... | reverse complement strand
CGGCTTTGACCAACACTTCATATTTGCTCACCGTTCACGATGTCCTGAGACATCCCGAATAAACACCCGCGATTGTTCACGATGTCTTGAGACACCCGTTCACGATGTCCTGAAACCACACACCTCCAGGGGCACCAGTTCGCTGCTGTCAGCAGCACGGCATGTAGTCTCAGCCCAAATCGACGATCTCGCGTGCGAGGCGCAGGTCCGCCTCGATAGCTGCCATTTCGACAGATTCCGGGTCGACGTGGGGCAGGCGAACGGTAGCGGTGGAGATCCGCCCAAGCTTGTGGAGCAGATATTTCGTCGACACAGCGCCCGGAATATGATCCATCACGGCGCGCACGAGTGGGCTCAGCGCTCGGTGGGCTGCTGCCGCGGTCACGAGGTCTCCGACGTTAACGGCGTCGATCATCGAACGGTAGGGTCGTGCGGCGATGTTGGCCGTCACCCCAATAAGCCCGGAAGCGCCGATTGACAGCAAGGGAAGAGTGTTGGCGTCATCCCCTGAGAGGTAGATCAGGTCGGTGGCGCTGAGAACGGAGCTCACTTGGCTGAAATCGCCTTTTGCGTCTTTGATGGCTCGAATATTCGGATGCTCAGCAAGTCGCAAGATCGTCTCACGGGCGATGGGGATTCCGCTTCTACCAGGAATGTCGTACAGCACGACGGGCAGGGGGGGTGGCGTCGGCAATCTGGCGAAAGTGTGCGCGGACGCCCGATTGCGTTGGCTTGTTGTAGTAGGGAGTGACAGCCATAATCCCTTCTGCGCCCGCCGCTGCGCTGCGGCGGCACAGTTCAACTGCGTGCTCCGTTTCATTTGAGGTGCCGCCCATGATGGTAGTGGCGCGCCCATCAGCAACGTCGCGGCAAACCTCAACGAGACGAACTTTTTCGGCATCGGAGAGTGTGCTGGTTTCTCCCGTAGTTCCGGCGACAACGATCCCGTCAGCGCCATCCACAATCACTCGATTGATGTGAGCAACCACGTCTTCCCAATGAATTTTTCCTTCATCGGTCATGGGCGTGGCAAGGGCGACGATGACCTGTCCGAATGGGACCGCAGCGGAGTTCATGAGTGCTCGTTTCGTTAAAGTGAATGAGTGCGGTGGTGCAGTGAATTCACTGCACCACCGCACTCAGTTGTGTTGTGCGACGGTCGTATTAGTCGATCTTGACGGGAACTTTGATGGCCCGGTCTTGTGCATGCAACATGCTGGACCCGGCGGTTTCTGGCATATTCCGCACGACAATCAGCACGACAATCGCAACGATCATCATGTAGATGCCCGGCGCAATGAGGAGTCCGGTTTTGGCGATGAGCCAGGTGGAGAGCAACGGTGCTGTTCCACCAAAGACGGTGTATGCCATGTTCCAGCTGATGGTCGCACCGCTAAGACGGTTCCTGGTGGGGAACAGCTCGACAGCGGTGACTCCAAAGACACCCCAGAAGACTCCAAAAACGATCGCGATGATGAGTTGACCGAGAACCGCTGACCACATCATGCCGAGTCCTGCGAGCCAGAATGCGGGCAGGTAGAGCAGAATCGCACCCCAGATCGAGGCGAACAGAATCGGCTTACGACCGAATCTGTCTGACAGAGCGCCGCCGACCCAGAACGAAACGAAGGCGAAGAATAGCGCCGTGCCGTTAGAAATGAGTGCTTGGTCAGTCGTGAGTTGAGCGCCCGACGTGAGGTACGTCACCATGTATCCACTGAGCGTGTAGAACGCAAGGCTGGAGAGTGCGGCGAGTGCGACCGTCTGGATGATGGCTGGACGGCTCGATACCTTCGGTGCCAGTGCTGGCGCCTCGGCGCCGGCTGCTGCGAGTTCCGCTTTAGCGGCTTGAGCTGCTTCGAAGACGGGAGACTCGTCCACCTTGGAGCGGATGTACAGGCCGACCAGGGCCATGGGAGCACCAACGAGGAACGCAATTCTCCAACCCCAGTTCTCGTAGACCTCTGGGCCCATGCTGTTCATGAGGAAGAGCACGAAGAGAGCGGCAAACACTGATGGCAGAGTTGAGAAGCTGAAGCTGAACGCGACGTAGAGACCGCGCTTGTTCTTGGGAGCATGCTCGGCGACGAAGGCGTTCGAGCCGACCGTCTCTCCGGCAGCGGAGAATCCCTGTACCATCCGGCAGAGAACGAGCAGGATGGGCGCGAGAACTCCGACCTGGTCATAAGTTGGCAATAGGCCGATCGCTGTGGTTGCCGCACCCATGCTGAGCAAGACGGCTACGAGCAGTTTTCGTCGGCCAATTCTGTCGCCCAGAATCCCGAATACGATTCCGCCGAGTGGGCGCATAAGGAAGCCCACTGCATAGACGCCGAACACGGAAAGAATTCCGGTTACCGGGTCATCCGATGGGAAGAAGAGTTTGGCTAGGATCGCCGCCGAGTAGGCGTAGATGACGAACTCGTACCATTCAACGAATTGGCCCATGGAGGCGGACGCGAGTACGCGTCTCACCGGGGGGATAGTGAAATTTCTTCCGGTCACCGGCGCTTCATTGCGCGAGGTCGATTTCATACTGTTCCAATCGGAGTGTGTGACTGATGGACGGGTGTGCGTTTATTTCGTGCGGGCGTTCATCGAATGGCCGCCCCCGCCTGTGAACAGGGGCGACCATGCAAAGGATTTACTTACGCCTCTAGTGGAGAACGGTCGTAACCTTCACGGGGTTGGCGATTGTGTCGCGGATCGGTGACGTCGCTTCGAGCGAAGCGATTAGCGCGTCGAGCTGGTCGCGCGTGGCGTCGGGGCTGTCGATCTCAACGTCGACGGTGATGCCCTGTGCGCCCTTGCGCACAGTGCTGTCGATTCCGAGGAACCCGCTGAGGTCGATGTCGAAGCCAAGTGATAACCGGACCTCGTCGAGAGTGATTCCTCGCGAGGCCGCTAGCGACGCCAGGGTTACCGTGTAGCAGCCAGCGAGTCCCGTGAGGATATATTCCGCTGGGCTGATGCCCGTGTCGGCTCCCATGAGGGCTACTGGTTCGTCAGACGTCGCGGAGAATTTGCCTTCGCGGCTGGTGTCGGCCACTCCGCCCTGGATGAGCGCTCCAGTACGAATACTGGATGCAATGCCACCGGTGGCGTCGGCCGTCATGGTGAATGTGACTTTTCCGAGTTCGCGGTTTGCGGTGACCGCATCCACTGTCTGTCGGATTTCGCCGATATCGGCGAATGGCCGGGTCGCGCTGGGGGTAGTTGTAGTCATTGTTTGGTCCGATCTCACTTGTGAAGGTTGGTTGCGGGAACGAAGCTCAGACCTGCCACGGTGAGGGCTTCAGCGGTGCGCTGAACGGAGAGGTGCTTGTCAAAGTAGAGCTGCTGCATAGCGGCCATGTCTCCGCTCTCAAGGAGGTCTTCTTGCGAACGGAAGTAGTCGAAGAAGTCCGACTGGTGGCTGCGAGTCTCCTCGGTGTCTGGGTCGCCACCTTCATGCTTTGCGGCAACGTTTGAGACGGTTGCCGCAATTTCCACGATTTCGTCGCGACGCAGGTATGGCTGAACCACTGTGCTCTTGTAGGTCTGAGTGAGGTGGTGTTCGATGCGGATCTGGTCCCGATAGCCGAAGCTGTCGCGAATAGCGGCGATCTCACGAATCGTGTCAGCGTTCACCGAGTTGCTGATGTTCAGGCCGATGAGCGGGGTGCGTCCGTCGCTGCGCTCCATGAGCTTGGCCATCATGAAGGTATAGGCGGCGCCGAATGAGCTGTCGTGTCCGGCATACCAGACGGAAACCTTGAATTCGGTGTCGATGCCCATTTGGTTCAGCCAGTACCCGAGAAGTAGCTGGCCTTGGCCGATGCTCAGCACCTGACGCACGCCATGAGTGGTGTAGTAGTGAAGGTACTCATCGACCCACTCGAGAGCCTGCTCATTGGGCATTCCGATGCCCGCAAAATAGCCAGCAAGAGTGTCGGGTCCGCCGAGGTTGACGTTCGAACCGTCGGTGCCTCGGGTGTCAAGAGTTTCGACGTACGTCGCCCCGATAATCTGCATCGCAGCAGCGAAGGCGAGCATGTCGCCATGGTCTGCTTCTGCTTCTTTCATGTTGCGCACTCGGATGTAGCGCCCGGGCATGATCTCGCGGTCGCGGATAGCTTGGCGCGCCTGGTCCATGAGCCACGGGAAGAAATTCATGACGCTGATCTCGAGGATGACGGAGTTTGCGCCTTCATCGATGGGGGCTGCATCTACGCCACGGACGCGCGTGGCGTAGTCCTTCATGCTGATGAATGCGCCGGCGTCACGTTGTTCTTCCAGCCATTCAAGGTCCGCGAGGTAGGGAGACCCGATTTCTTTCAGTCTCGCCTTGATGTTGTCGAGATCGTTCGCGAAGGCCGCCTTGGCGTTGATCTCTTCCGGAGTCCCATACTTGCTGACGACTGCACGGAGACGTTTTACTAGGGGGTTGTTTTCGTCGGCCAGGAACGCGTTGATCGCGTCGGTCGCATTGGGGTTGCAGTGCAGTGTGGTATCCACAGACAGACTCCTTCTATCGCGGTGGGACGACTCAGGCGACGAAGAAGTGAAGCCTCGACGCTGAGTCCGGCTGTGTTGCCGTGGTATTTATACTTCCAGTAGACGACTTGCCCCCGTGTGGAGTTAAGTGCCATAAATCAGGCGCGCCTATGTGTTCAGCGGTCAGTATCAACTGGGCAGTGAGGGGAACGCGCTCCGCGTGCGCAAACGCCAAATCTGAAGCGCGATGTGAACATCGAGCGCTTTGCCCCCATTGCGCCAGCCTGCACCAAGAATGCTGCCAATCCGTTCGACTCTCTGTCGCATTGTGTTGTGGTGAATATGTAGGTGAGACGCTGCGATCGCGTGGGAGGAATCACTCTCGAGGTAGGTCCAAGCTGTCAGCACGAGTTCGGTGCCGCGACGTACGTCATACTCCAGGAGGGGACCGATGTGGGCGTTGAGAAGTTGTTCGGCAAAGTCGCTGTCCATGGAACTGAGCAGCATCCCCGCAGTGCCCAGCGCGGCCCGGTCACCCGCAGAAGAGGTACGGCCCAGGGCGGTAAGTGCATCGTGCACCGATCGTGCCTCCCGAAACGCGGCGGGGAGGTTGTCAAGTCCGGTGACGAATGCGGACGAGCCGACATTCATCTCTACCCGATACCGGCGAAGCACATCGATCATGTATGCGCCGCTGCAGTCTTTAGCGGTCGTTGACTGTTGTGGTTCGATCACGCAAATATACGAGTCGTGCACCGCAACTATCGCGCGACGATGAGGCGCGTTCTCGCGCAGACTTGCTAGCGCGCGTGGACGATTCTCGTCTGCGACCGCGGCGACACGAACGATGAGGGGAATGTCGTCGGTTATTCCGAAGCGCCGCGCTCGCAACCGAAGTGACTCGCTGATTTCTGCTTTCGGCTCAAGCAATTCTTCGATGAGCTCTCGCTGCAGCCGATATTGGGCGTCTTGAAGTGTCCGTTCGAAAAGCATCGCGGCGCTCAGCACGAGAGCGCTCCGATCGAGTGCTGCCTTGCGTCTCAGAACATCAGTGCTTCGAGTGACGAGACTTGCGAGATGTTGGTCACCGGCAACTGCCGCCATCACGGTGAGAGTTCCGTCAGCTCCCGGAAAGCTGATGGGTGCTCGCGCTCGCACAGAAGCTTGGCCGGCTTCGTCGAGGTCATCGAGCGAGTGAACAGGCACAGGTGGCCCCTGGCGCAGCGGTTCGCCATCGGGCGAAAGGATCCAAACATCGGCTTCAAACGTCTCAGTGAGAAGGGTGTGCAGCTTGGAAAGAATATCGTCGTCGGCCAGCGTCTCCATCAGCCTTTGATCAAATTCAGAGAGGCTCTCCAGTGAGTCCACGTGGGAGAGATTCTCGCGCTGCGCATCATTGAGCTGATCGACGGCGTGAACCATGTCAGTAAACAGTCGTGCATTTTCAAGGGCAACAGCGGCGTGCGCGGCGATCGATTCCATAAGCGCAATGTCACTGTTGCCGAACACATGGGCGCGACGGTCTCCCACGAGAAGCGCGCCGATAACCCTCCCTTCAACAAGGAGAGGTACTCCCATTATCGCCTTGACGCCCTCGCCAATGACGGCGGCATCATTTTCGGCAAAATGGGTCTTCGTCGTGTCGTTGGGGTAGTCGGCGCTTTGCGCTGGGGAGGATCCGGTAGCGACGGCGCCGAGCACACCGCCACCAAGCGGAATCCTGATATTGCGGAACGCTACTGTGGTCGCCCCGTCAGTGACCCGGATGTACGACTCGTTTCGTTCATAGTCGTTGAGGCTGAGGTAGGCGATATCGCTCCCGATGAGCGCCCGCGTTCGCCGAACGATGGCTTTGAGTACGGCTTCGAGATCGCGGATGGCAATGAGGTCAGTTGCCGTCTCATGAAGTAACCGGAGGAGGCCTTCTCTGCGTGATGCCTCATCGAGGCGCGCGCGCAACTGGCGGAAAGCTAAAGCAGATTCCTCATCGACCCCGCCGGCCACCATCGCGTTGGCGACGAGTGTCTCCCATTCGGGTGCCGAAACTCCACCATTGAGTGCGTGAACGAGTTCACTCAGTGAGGTTGATACCGGTGGCGAACTCATTAATCAATTGTAGATGCAGCGCCGAGCCGCTCTAGTTCGCTGACGTTCCTAGGCGTGAAATCTGCTCCCATAGGCCCGGCTCGATGTTGATCCCGTGAATTTCGTTGTGCGCCCGAACCGCTCGAGCTCGATCACCAGGGACGAGTACGGGCTGCTGTGGGTCTGCGGATGGAGAGTCCCGAATAAGAGCGAGATAGTCCGAAATCGCACCAATCGGGCTCGACGGTTGAGCGACGATGAATACGTCGCCCTTGTTGCTGACTTGGGTCGAGTCCAGAGTTCCCGCGACATCGCGTCCGAGCGCGCTCGCGGTAAGACTGGCAACAAGAACTTCGAAAGCGAGTCCGAGCGCGTAGCCCTTCGGTCCGCCGAACGGGGCGATTGCCCCGTTCTTTGCTTCGGCCGCATCCACTGTGGGGTTTCCCGCGCTGTCCAACGCCCAGCCTGGCTGAAGCGCTTCGCCGCGCTGGGCATAGTCGTGAACTTTGCCCATCGAAACTACTCCTGTCGCGAGGTCGACGACGAATGGGTGGGGCTCCGCCGGCACTCCGATCGCAATCGGGTTGGTGCCTACCATTGCCACTCGACCTCCTGCTGGATGCACGAGCGCTTCGCTTGTGGTCAGCGCAATGAGAATCTGCCCGTTTCGAGCGATGTCCTCTGCATAGAGCGCGAGCATTCCGATGTGGTTACTGTTTCCGATCGATGCCACGGCAATTCCTGTTGATCGTGCGCGATCGGATATCGCCCGAAGAGCAAATTCTGCGACTACCGGACCGACACCACGTTGCCCATCCACCTGCAACGCAGCATCCGCCGTCCACGTGTGCGTTCCTGTCGTACGTCCGTCAGCGACGCCGTTCGCGACGCGTTCGACGATTCGTGGCAGCCGAAGCAGGCCGTGGGAGGGGAGCCCTCGCAGCTCAGCTTCGACAAGGGAACGCACCACGATGGCGGCGTTTTCTGGACTGAGATCCGATTCGAGGAGTACTCGGGTAGCGGTCTCGCGGATTTGGTCAACGGGGATCAGCACGTGAATTCCTAGAGTTCAGCCTGCCGATGGGGCAGGGGGCATGAATGGGGCAGAAGCCGACCTACCAGTCGACGGCGATGTACTTCGTTTCGGTGAACTCCAGCATCCCAGCATGTGCACCCTCTCGACCGAGGCCACTGTGCTTAACGCCACCGAATGGGGCGGCAGGATCCGAAACGAGTCCCCGATTGATGGCGACCATGCCACTTTCGACTGCCTCCGCAACGCGCATTCCGCGGCGAAGATCCTCTGTGTAAACGTACGCTGCGAGTCCATATTCTGATGAGTTGGCGGCGTCGATTGCTTCTTGTTCTGTATCGAATGGTATGAGTGACGCGACCGGTCCGAAAATTTCTTCAACGACCATACGCGCATCCGCCGGCACCCCGGTCACGACGGTCGGAGGGTAGTAGTAGCCCGCTGTATCGAGTGGGGAGCCACCGGTCGAGATAGATGCACCGCGTTCGACGGCATCCCGAACCAGCATGTCTACCTTTTTCACGCTTGCCTCGTCGACGAGCGGGCCCACCTCTGTGCCAGGGTCATAGCCCGGACCCACCGTCATCGCACTCATCCGGGCCGTCAATTTTTCGGCGAATATGTCGTGCATGCTGCGGTGAACGTAGATGCGGTTCGCCGCAGTGCACGCCTGTCCGCCGTTGCGCATTTTGGCCACGAGTACACCCTCGATGGCCTTATCAAGGTCGGCATCATCGAATACGAGGAAGGGAGCATTCCCGCCGAGTTCCATTGAACACGTAAGCACGTTGTCCGCTGCTTGCTTCAACAGCCGGCGCCCTACCTCAGTTGAGCCGGTGAATGAAAGCTTACGAACGCGAGAATCGGCAAGGACGCCGCTCATGACCTCGCCGGTTTTGCTCGTGGTGATGACGTTGACGACCCCGGGTGGAACCCCAGCATCCATCATTAGTTGAGCAATCGCGAGTGACGTGAGCGGTGTCAACGTCGCGGGTTTAAGGACTGTTGTGCACCCTGCTGCTAGCGCGGGTGCAAGCTTGCGTGTGGCCATTGCTGCGGGGAAATTCCAGGGCGTGATGAGCACACAAACACCGACAGGTTCATGCTGAACAATGATTCGGTTTGTACCAGAAGGGGAAGTTGAGATCTCGCCGATAATTCGAACCGCCTCTTCTGAATACCAGCGGAAAAATTCGGCGGCATAAGCGACCTCGGAACGGGCGTCTGGGAGTGCTTTTCCGTTTTCCAGTGAAATAAGTCTGGCGATCTCTTCGCTTCTGGCAGTCATTAGTTCGAAGCATCGACGCAGGATCTCCGCACGACGGCGTGGCGGGGTCGCACGCCAGGCGGGCAATGCGGCAGCGGCGGCGTCAACAGCACGACGCGCATCGCTGGCGCTCGCGTCTGCAATTTCTGCGAGAAGGGTCCCGTCGGATGGGTTCGTGACGGGGATGCTGCTACCGGTCTCACCATCGACCCATGTGCCCCCGATTAGCAGTCGAAGAGGGACAGCCAACTCGTCGTCGTTGATCTGAGTGCTGAGGACGCGGTTAGTGGTTTGTGTTGATGTCATTTCAGGCTCTGTTTCGGTCAGTTGGCGAAGGATCGGTCGCCGATGAAGGCGGCACGGACAATGGCGGTGAGATCGCTGATCTCGAGGGGGACTGGATTGTTCTCGACAAGGCGCCGAGAATTCTGGGATAGCTCCGCAATGCGAGGTAGGTCGGCCTCGGTGACCCCGATCTCAGCAAGCGTTGCGGGGATGCCGATGTTCGTGAGGATCTCGTCGATCGCATTGACGCCGGCCTTGGCAGCATCCGCTTCGCTCATGCCCTGCGTTTCCTGCCCAAGTGCCACGGCAATCTGTGCCAGCTGCGGTGTGATTGTGTGAAAGTTGTACCGCACAACGTATGGCAGCAAAAGGCCGACACCGACGCCGTGCGGAGTATTCGTTAGTGCGCCCACCGGGTATTGGATGGCGTGTGCCGCTGCAGTTCCGGCGTTGCTGAGAGCCAAACCGCCGTACAGTGCTGCGAGCATCATGTCTCCGCGAGCGGCCACGTCATCCGGATACTGGTAGGCGCGGACCAAGCTTCGACCAACAAGTCGGAGTCCTTCGATGGCAAAAATATCCGTGAGGGGACCGCTGCCGATAAACACCCGTTCGCTCGCGAGTTCAGGGTGTGGCTCGCGGGCAATCGCGGTGTAAGACTCAACAAGGTGGACGAAGGCATCAGCGCCGGTGGCGGCGGTGAGAGCTGGCGGACACGTTGCGGTGAGTGTCGGGTCGCATACCGCAGCCACCGGGATGATGTGCGGGCTGGCGATGCCCATCTTCATCCCGAGTTCCGGGTCAGAAACGACTGCAACAGCGGTGACTTCGGACCCGGTCCCGGCAGTGGTTGGCACAGCAATAACGGGGATAGTCGGTCCGGGCACAGCGAATTCACCGAAGTAGTCCTTTGGCGTGCCGCCGTGAGTGAGGAGCACAGAGACAACTTTTGCCATGTCCATGCAGCTTCCGCCACCGAGGCCGATGACGACGTCAATCTGTCGCCCACTAACCTGATTGACGCAAGCCATAATCCCGGGAATGGGGAGTTCTGGTTGTGTGTCCCCGTAAATTTCTACGGTCATGCCTTGCTCCTCGAGCAGGCCGCGAAGCTCGTGCAGTTGGTCAGACGTAGCGAGACGCGAGTCGGTGCACACCAGCACCGAGGTCCCGTACTCGCGCGCCATCCGAGCAATCGAGACTCGTTGGTTGGGGCCGATGAGGATGCTTCTCGGTAGACGAAGCACGCCGGATGGTGCCGCCGTTGCCGTCAAATGTGTACACGTCACGGTTGTGCGCCCCTTTGCTAGTTCATGTCAGCGCGATTCACTGTCAAATTAGTATCGGGTGGGTGCTCGCCGCCACAAATGGCTCCACCCGCCATAGTCTTCACCTGAGTATGTGAATCCTGTACATAGAGGTTCACGGCGGCCGGCGACCTCTTAGCCCGAATTTCGCCCCAAGCACTAGGTGATTCCCGGTGTCCATTCGCCGTCCGAGCGCGCCATTTCGATCACAGAACGCGTACTTGGAGACACGACATCGGGAGAACCATGTGCACGATCTTGTTGTCGTGGGTCTCGGCCGAGTCGACCCTGTGGATTGGGAGTTCGCTCCTCTGCGGGCGGCTGCACTCATGATCCTGCGCGCCCCACCCGTCGCCATAGCCCCGACCCCAGAGGCGAAGGCACAAGTCGACGAAACGCTCGACCGCGTATTCGCCGTGTTCGAGCCGCACCTCTCGTCCACCGTGTATCCAAACTTCACCGAACGCCCATCGCACCCGGAGTCGTTGTTCGGTGCGGCCAGCGAGCGGCTTGGCACCGTGAAGCGCACGTGGGATCCGCGCAACGTGATCCGTTCGAATCATCCGGTGAGTGGCTGACTGCTGGACACAAGCGCGGTGACCATGGCGTTCGGTGTTCTCTGTGGGTTGACAGGAGACCCCCAAGCAACGCTATTCTCTCAGTGCGGCTCGTGTAGTTGAGCCATGCTTTCGCTACCCGAGCGGCGGCCCCGAATCTGATTGAAGGTGGAGCCGTGGCTCCCGCCCGACAGCCCTCCGAACGCATTTTCGCCGTTCTCAGCCAGACCGTTCGAGCTCACCTGCGGAGCGTCATCCCGATTGGCGCTGCCGTCGCGGTGGGGGTACTAGTTGTTGCGGGACTCGTCGCGCTGTATGCGCAGACGATCAGCGTCTTCTTCTTCGACCAAGTCGCCCAGTTGGCGACCACTGCTGGAAATCTGACGGCGCTCAGCACCGTTCTCATGGCGCCGATCGCGCTTTTGGCAGTGCTTGCGACGCTCGTATGGGCCGGAATTGCCGTGCAATTGTCTTATGCGGCCATTAACGTTCGGCGCGTATCGACCGGGGGGGCGGCATTGCACGCGCTTCGGCGCGCGCCGCGCGCGCTCGTTGTTGTGCTCTTCATCGCCGTCTGCTTCCTCGGCGCGGTACTCATCGCGCCAGTGCTGCTCGTTCTTGGAGTGCTTGGTCTGTTGCTAGTCGCCGTTGCGGAGCATTCCGACAACGAGGCGCTCGCGCGTCGCGCTGCACGGCTTCCCGAACGCTCGACGTTGATCGCTTTGGCAGTGCCGTTCGGGGTTGCGGTTCTCCTGCTCGTGCGTTGGTCGCTCGCACCGGCCTCGGTCTGGCTGGCCGACTCGGGCATCCGGGCCTCGCTGCGTGACAGCAGTGCGCGGGTTCGCTCCCACTCCGCGCTCGTTGGCGCAACACTTTTGGTTGCGGCGTTGATCACCCTCGGCGCCACCGAAGGATTCGTCGCTCTCGTCGCGCTCGGGGGCGGGGGCCCGTATCCGGAGTTCGTGGCACGCGTCATTGCCATCATCGTCATAGGTCCTCTGCTCTTCGCGGCCAGCGCAGTTCACTACCGTCGCGGCGGTGTCGAGAACGGCGTGGATGCCCCGCCTGCAGCGCCGTCGGTGCGCCCGCGCGTCTCACGGCTCGCCCGCACTGCAGTGATCGTTGTTGTTGCGCTCCTGGTGCCGCTCGTGGTTTCCGGCAGCCCAGCACCGGCGAGCGCAGTTTCCGGCGGCTTCGAGAGCGCAGTCGACATCGAGCCATCATCATCGCCAGTTTTCGCTGACACACCGACAGAGTTCAATATCTTCGTCAGCCGCCCCGCTTACGCCGAGGGGGCTCAGCCCACTGGCGAGATCGCCATCACCATTGACGGAGTCGTGCAGACCGGACCGTTCGAACTTGATGGGTACGGAATCGGAAGTCCGTATGTGATCACCCGCACCTTCACGGCGGGCAGCCACACGATTGAGTCGACCTATGCCGGCGATGACACCTACGATTCATCGAGCGATTCGTTCACGTTCACGGCCGGATACTCGACCGCGATAGCGCTCGCCACAACGCAGTCTCCCGCCGTCTACGGATCGGCAACCTCGCTCACCGCTACGCTCACGACGGCAGGCGCAGCACCGACTGGCGACGTGGAAATCTCCGCACGCTTCACCGGCGGCTCGTGGAACGTTATCGGCACGACCGCTGTCAGCAGCGGAGTGGCGACGCTCGACATTTCGAGCCTCGCCCCCGGCAGCTATGAGCTTGGTGCGAGATACCTCGGCGACTCCACCCACCTCGACGTGTGGCAGTCTGGCCTCTCCCACGCGGTGACCGGGGCGAACACCACCACATCCTTTGCCGTCACCCCGACCACGCCGAGCGCCGCAGGTGACACCCTGACGGCTCACGTGAGCGTCGCGGCACCGACGAGCGCCGCAACGCCGACCGGATCGGTCGACATTTACCTCAACGGCAGCGGTTCGCCGCTCGGCAATGCGACGCTCTCGGGTGGCACGGCGGACGCAACATTCGCCCTCCCGCCGGGAGTGAACCAGACGGTCACCGCGATCTACACGCCAGGCACCGGCTTCTTCGCGAGCCAAACCGAGCTGTCGCACACGGTATCTCCCTACACGGGCGACGTCTCGCTCGCCGCCTCGGATGCGGAATCGGTGTTCGGTCAGAGCCTCGAACTCACGGCGACCGTCAGCGCCGGCGGCACGGCGACTGGCTCCGTGAGCTTCGCGGCGACCCCATCAACAGGCGCGCCGATCGCCCTTGGCTCGGCGACTGTGGACGGCAGCGGCGAGGCTGTGCTCGACACCACGGCACTACCCGTCGGGGACTACTCGATCGTGGCCAGCTACTCGGGCGACAGCTCGGTCGACGCCGGCGACTCCGGCGGGTTGGCACACAGCGTGGCGAAGGCGACAACGTCTGTCGACGTCGTTTCCAACGCGGCGAGCACCGAGTTCGGATTTGACCCTACCCTCACGATCACGGTCACTCCGGTCGCGCCAGGAGTCGGAACGCCCAGTGGCACCGTTACCGTGTCCCTCGACGGAACAGAACTAGACACCGTGAGCGTGAACGGATCGGGCGTGGCAACGCTTGTGGTCGACGCCGGAGATACGGGCGACCACACCTTCACCGCCGCGTATTCCGGTGACAGCAGTTTTGTCGATGTGAGCGGCACGGCAGACGTGACGGTGACCCAGCTGGATACCGCCATCTACCTCCCGGGCCCGTACGACCGTCTCGATGTCTATGGCGACGACCAGACCTACGAGGGCGTCGTTATCGGTAAACCCCGCACCGACCCGGATGGCTCAGTGCCGACCGGCACCGTGCAGCTATGGATTCACGACCGCATCTCAGCCGTTGGCACCCTGAACAGCACCGGCGGCTACTCGATCACCACCGACCTGGGAACAGTTGGCGTGGCTGGCCATCTCGAATCCTGGGTCACCTATCTTGGTGACACCAACTACGCCCCCAGCAACAGCCGGGCCTGGAGCGACACCTCGACCTCGGTCATCGATCAAGCAGATGTATCACCGGTCGTCACCTCGAATCCCGCAGCAGACACTCTTGGTATTGGTAGCGCCGTCACGTTCTTCGCTACGATGCCGCACCTCGGTGCTGGCGCGACCGGAGACGTCGACTTTTACCGCAACGGCGTGAAAATCGGCACCGGAACGATCAGCGACGATGTCGCATCCTTCGACTACACGCTCGCCGACACCAACTCGACCATCACGGCGGAGTACCTTGGCGACAAGAACTTCGCAGCGAGCACCTCGGCTGCCTTCTATATCATTGCCGACCGCAACGCGGTCGTCATCGCGCTCGCCGACCCAGGGCCACTCGAATACAGCTCGGTCATTGACCTCGTCGCCACGGTGACGATCGGGCCAGGTGTTACCCCGGCTTACGGCGTGACGTTCCGCACCACATCAAACCGAGTTCTGGCGTCCAACGTACCGATCGACGCGGCTGGCAAAGCCACGCTGACGGTCTGCGCCGGTGACGCAGACGGATGCCCGGATGGCGCGATCCTGCTCGGAACGGGCGCCGACGGGATCCACGTGACGTACCCGGAGACCGCGACCAACCTGCCAGGCCTATCGCCGACCGTTGACTATGTGTTGGAGAGCGCAGCGACGACGACGACGGTGACCGTGAGTTCGGCGACCGTCGCACCTGGCGACATCATTGAGCTGACCGCGACGGTCGCGGGTGTGGCGTCTCCGGCAACGCCGACCAACTACGTGACGTTCTACGGCTCAAACCCGGTAGACGGCGGCGGAACCGCACTGGCGTTCATTGGCAATGCGACCCTGACCGGCGGCGTCGCAACCCTTCTCGTCGAGGTCGGAGCGGACTCCGCTGACCTGCGTTGGCCCGCTGATGCCATCGTGGCTGACTACTTCGGTGGCGGAACCCAGTTTGCGTCAAGCCGCGGCACCACGCCGATTACCATCGCCCGCGCGCCCGTGACCTTCGGCCTACCCTTCGTGGATGCTGTCGCCTACGGTTCAACTCCCGTGACGGTCCATCTTTCGCACGCCGCGAGGGCGATTGGTAGCTACTCGGGCAAGGTCGTCATTACGGCTGACTCCGGATCGAGCTGCTCGCAGTGGGTTGCGGTCGGAGAGCGTTCCGTGACCTGCGACCTGTCCTGGCCAGGAGCCGGAGATGACTCCTACACCGTCACCTACTCCGGCGATATCGTCTCTGCGCCATCGACGAGCGTTGAAACCGTAGTGGAGGTCGACGCGGCAACACCCGTTCTCGGCGCCACCACCCCACCATCGCCGATAGTCGGGATGGACACCACAGTGAACTGGACCCAGTTCCACCCCGGCGCGACCGGCACCGTTACGGTGTGGGGCAACGGCGCCGTGTGGTGTGAAGCGGTTCCGCTCAGCGACGAGAGCTGCACTGGCCAGTTTGATTACACCGCTGCCACCGGGAGTCCCGTTGGCATCACCGTGCACTATTCGGGTGACTCCAACTGGAACTTCGCGGAACAATTCCTCAGCGTGACTGTCGCTCGCTGCGCGGACCTCGACGTGCGTTCATCCAACACCAGGATGGGCACGGTGACAGTCGATACCGAACCGAACTGTGGAGAGACCGGCTTCCTCACCGGCACCAAGGTGACGGTATCGGCCGAGCCGATCGCACCGAACGAGTTTGTGCGCTGGCGCTGGTACGGCACAACAGGCTCCGAGCTGGTCAACGGATCTGTCGCCGAAACGACGAGCTTTACGGTGACCACCGATCCCTTCACCTGGGTACACATTGGCGACTTCGAACTGCCCTGCTACGCGGTGACGGCAAACGCGACCGGATCCGGCACAATTTGGGGTTACCCGACCTCGAACTGCACCACGGATGCTGGTGATGCGGGCTACCTGCACGGCACGGCCGTGAAGATTTATCCGACACCGCAGTTCAATCGTTCCTACAACGAGAAGGACGTGTTCTACTCCTTCGGCACTCAGGCGGCCGGCGCGACGATCGTCGTCGATTCCGCGGTGACGAGTCACGTAGCAACGACGGTCACCGGGACCACCGCGATACCCGTGACCTTCGGCCCCCGCTGCCGCACCGTTTCGGTTTCGTTCGACCCGGCGTCCGACGGGGATGTCTCATCGGTCGCCGAAGAAGAGAACTGTCAGTCGCCGCTCGGTAACGGGTACGTTCGCGGCTCGGCCGTCACGGTTTCGGCCGTTCCCGGCGACGACAACTACGTGTTGGCCGGCTGGGCCATCGACGGAGTCGATCAGCCTGAGCTGGGCACTGACTCGGCGCCGACATTGCACGTCGGCACCACGAACCTGACCGCAACCGCCCAATTCCTCGCCTGCTACACGTTTGACGCGCTCGTTTCTGGCGCAAGCAACGAGTACGGCCGGATCGTCGGCATCGTTCACTCGGATGGAATCGCCAATTGCCCTGACGGCAGCGACCGCTATACCGCGGGAACAGTCATCACCCTCACACCGGAGGTTCGCGCGGAAGGAACCTCGTTCAGCGGCTGGGACGACCAGCGGTTGTCGACGAGGCTCGTCCCTGAGGAAGAGTCGGGCATCGGCCTCGTCACCGATGCTGAGCGCACGGTGACCATCACGACCGACCTCACGGTTACCGCAAACTTCTTCCTCGACTCGGCCTGTTCGCGGCTGTCCGTCTTTGGCCAAACCTCCCTGATGACCTTTGACAACACGGGCTGTGGTGTCGGCTACTACTTCGACCAGCAGAAAGTGAACGCGATCCGCTCGGGCGTCAAGGCGTCAGAAATCTGGAAGTTCGGCCAGCGCACCACGCTGCAGGTCACCATCCCGGAGGATGAGCCATTAAGCGTGTACGCGAGCGTTCGCGGTGACGTTCGAGGTTGTTTCGGTACGATCGATCAATCGACCGGTCCGAGCACGGATCTGGGCTGGAAGACCTACGGTCCGCTCGCACCGGGATTCAACGAATGTGGCGTTGGCGGCACCATCGATGTGCGGCTAGAGGCCTGCCAGTCTGTTCGTGCCTATCCCGAGCTGCATGTGGTTGGTGATGACCAAGTCTTCACGAACGCATCGCTGCCGAGGTCAATGTATGTTGTCGGACCGGATGGCACAGTCGGCTCACTCAGCCTCAGAGGCTTCGGCTGGATGCAGTCCATGAACGTCACCGTCAACACCGACAGCATTTCGTATTCCGAGATGGCCGGTGGCCCGTGCCAAGACGCCGGGAACGCGTTCCCGGCGGGCAGCGACGTGGCGATTTATGCCCTCTCGCCCACCTCGGGATTCCGATTCGACGGCTGGGCCAACGTGTTCCCGAATACGCTGATCGAGGCAATCGAAGCCGAAGACCTCGACGTCGTGCTCCCTGACCTGTTGCCGGCCAACCCGATGCTGCGCACCACCAACGAGACCGATCGCAGCATGACCGTGACCGCCGCCTACACCGTGACCTGTCACCACCTGGCCCTCGGCGAAGGCATCACGGTTGTCGGACTGATCCCGCGCTGTCCAGGCACCGAGCCAGCGGAAAATATGTACATCGAGGGCAGCGTCGTGCAGACACGAGCCGCGTATGCGGTGGGTGGCCGCCAAAACTACGGTTATACCGACGGTGTGATCAGTAACCAGGTGACCAAGGACGCACTAACGCTCGACCTGCTCGGCTTCGTGCTCATGACGGGCAACAGAAGCGTTGCGGCCGACTACCCGAACAAGACCGAGAAGTTCGAGCGAGGCGTAATCCAAGGGCTCAAAATTAGTGCTGGTGTCTTCGCCGTGGCTGCGCCAATCGCGATCGGCTTGATGTTCCCGCCGATGGGGCTGTTCTTCGCGGTGGTCGCTGCCGGTGCTGGCATTGCGAGCCTTGCTGGTGACGACAAAACCGCATCCGTTTTCGACATGATGAACCCGACAAGCATGGCGACGTGTGCTGCGCGCTGGGCGTTCGACAATTCTGGACAGTCGACCGGAGCCTACAACGCTGGTGCTATCGCGTCAGTGGGTAAAACAGGGTATGACATTGTCCAAGGCAAAGACATTCTCATGAAACCGATCGCTGATCTTCGCTCGTTGCCGCTCGGAGTCGGGGCGAAACTGCCAGATAAGTTGGCAAACTTCCCCGGCGGTCTGAGCTTTGCGCTTGCTGCTGCCGGCTTTGGGTATGGGCTGTATGCCGCGGGCATCGGAGATACCCCGACCGGAGTGCAAACCGTCGAGCAGTTGCGCGGAACCGCAACGATGACCGGTTGCGTCGACGAGAAGCTGCGGTTCGCGGGGGCCAACACGTCGGGGAGCTAGGAGTTAGCACCCCTAACGCCGGAGCGAAAGCACTCACGTCAACGGAGTCACTGATACATCTAGTCCTGCACGCACTGCTCGCAGTAGCGTAGTGCTATGACAACAGGCGTGTCGGCGGCACCGTGGCACGCGCTCGCCCCTGATGAGGCATTTGCCCGCCTTGATGCGACTGCGCACGGGCTGAGCACCGCGGAAGCCGCCGTGCGGCGCACCACGTTCGGGTTGAATCGGCTGGAAGTGCGCAAGCCGACGTCCGTTTGGGTGGTGGCACTCCGACAATTTCGGTCACCGCTCATCGCGATCCTGCTGGTTGCGGCGACGATTACCCTCGCGCTGCAAGACTGGGTCGACGCGACGGCGATCCTCATCGTGCTCGTGCTGAACGCCTCGATTGGGTTCTGGGAAGAGACACGCGCCGAACGTGAGATGCGAGCCCTCGCCTCGCTTACTGTACCGAGGGCACGCGCCCTGAGGGACAGGCACATCATCCGTCTGCGTGCGGTTGACCTCGTTCCCGGCGATGTTGTCGCGCTTGAGAGTGGCGAGCAGGTGACCGCCGACGTGCGAATCATCGATGCTCACGCCCTACAGGTTGATGAATCGATGCTGACTGGTGAGTCGGAGCAGGTTCACAAGACTCCTGACCCGGTCTTCGTACACGCGCCGATTGGTGATCGCCGCGGGATGCTCCATAGCGGTACGTTCATCACTTCCGGCCGCGGCCGTGGCGTGGTCGTTGCGACGGGACGCGACACCGAACTGGGGCGGATCAACGAACTCATCCAGACAAGGCCGGAGCGCACGCCCCTCCAGCGGAGCATCAGCAGTCTTGAACGCCGCATTGGGCTCTTCGTTGCACTGGTTGCCTTGGTCGTGATCGTCACTGGCCTGTTGCTCGGCGAGGACCTCGAAACAGTGTTCCTCTCGGCGATTGCCATGGCCGTCGCGACGATTCCGGAGGCTCTACCGGTCGTGATGACGATCGCGTTAGCGCTCGGGGTGCGCCGGATGGCGGCCAAAGGCGCGATTGTGCGCACGTTGCCTGCCGCCGAGACGCTCGGCTCGACGACAGTGATTGCGAGCGACAAGACCGGCACGCTTACCCAGAACCGGCTAGCTGTCGAACGTGTGTGGATGCCGGATCGCGGTGTATGTGAGGTCGAGGGATTGCGCTACCAACCGAGTGGTGCGCTTCACGATCTCATCATGGCGGGTGCCCTCGTCAACGAGGCACACTCCCGCGATGATGACGAGGGCGGTTTCATCGGCGACGCGGTCGATGTTGCGCTCGCCGTGCTGGCTCGCTCGCTCGGAGTAACGAGCGACGATGACCTACCCGACCAAGTGGCCCGCCTACCCTACGAACCGCAGAACCGCTATGCCCAATCGCTACGCCGTGGCGACCAGAGCGGGAACGATGCTGCGCTCCTGCTCTATGTGAAGGGGGCGCCCGAGCTTGTGCTCTCGATGTGCAGCTCGGAGGCGGGGGGATCCACTCTCGATGGCGCCGCACGCCAGCGGGTATACGATGCACACGATCAGCTTGCCCGCGATGGATACCGGGTGCTAGCGATTGCTCGCCGCCCGGTGGCCGACGACGAGCTGTCGGGGCCAGAGCTCCCGCATCCCAGTGGCCTGCAGCTGCTCGGGCTCGTTGCGCTCACCGACCCGCCGCGAGCCGGCGCACTCGAGTCGATCGCACTCTGTGTCGGGGCAGGGATCCGCGTCATCATGGTCACAGGTGACCACCCATTGACCGCCACCACGATCGCACGACGACTCGGCATAGCCGACTGCGACGAGGTAATTACGGGTGATCAACTCGACGACCTCGATGACGCTGCACTGTCTGAACGCGTCTCCCATGCCGGTGTGGTGGCGCGCGTCTCTCCCGCAGACAAGCTGCGCGTCGTGCAGGCGCTGCAAGCCAACGGGGACACGGTCGCAGTGACGGGGGATGGCGTGAACGACGCACCAGCGTTGAAGGCGGCCGCGATCGGTGTTGCGATGGGCAGGGCGGGCACCGATGTAGCGCGCGAAGCCGCAGATGTCGTGCTCACCGATGACCGCTTTGCCACCGTTGTTGAGGCAGTCAGGCAGGGGCGCATCGTTTTTTCGGCCATCCGCAAAGCGACCTTCTTTTTGCTTTCGACCGGATTCGGCATCATGCTCGCCATTGCCGTCAGCTTCTTTTTCGAACAGCCGCTGCTCCTCATACCCGTGCAGGTGTTGTGGATCAACGTCGTCACGAGCGGCCTGCAAGACGTGGCGCTCGCGTTCGAGCCCGCCGAGGGCGACGAGCTTCGGCGGAACCCGCGGGCTGCGCGCGAGGGAATTCTGTCGCGCGAGCTGTGGGTGCGCACCGTAGTATCGGCGAGTTGGATGGCGACCGTGTTGCTCATCACGTTCCAGCTCGCGCTCGCCGCGGGCTACGAGCTTGACCGCGTGCGCACCATAACAATGACCGTGTTCGTGCTCATGAGTTTCTTCCAGGCAGGCAGCGCGCGCACCGAGCGCCGCTCGCTCTTCACCATTAGCCCGTTCAGCAACCCGTTTCTCATTCTGACCGCTCTCGGCTCACTCGGGTTGCAGTGGCTCGTGATGACGTGGCCGGTCAGCGCGGGTGTACTGAAGTTGGTTCCGCTCACGCTAGGCGAGTGGGTGGGCTGTGCAGTTGCCGCGTCGACAGTGCTCGTGATCATCGAGGTCGAAAAGCTCGGGCGGCGCGTGTTGGTGCGGCGCGGGTCCGCGCGTGATGTCGCTGGGCGGCTGTAGCGAGAGAACGGATGCCGTTCTCTCGCTACAGCTAGGTCGTGCTTATTCGTAGCGCAGTGACTCCACGGGGTCGGCTTTGGCCGCGCGGGCAGCCGGCAGAGTACCGGCCAGGAACGCGATTCCCATGACGATCAGAATGATGCCGGCGATCGAGAGCGGGTCGAAGGCGATGATGGTCAGGCCTGGAAGGTCGGCTAGGAGTGCGCCGGAGAGCACCGAACTGATCGTGGTTCCAGCGATCATCCCGATTCCGACACCGATCGCACTGCCGAGGAAGCCAATGAAGACGGCTTCGAGGCTGAACAGGCCGAAGACCTTTCCGCTGCCCATCCCCATGGCCTTCATGAGCCCGATTTCGCGGGTGCGTTCCTGCACAGACATGAACAGGGTGTTCACGATTCCGAAGCTGGCAGCCAACAGGGCGATGATCGCGAAGGCATTCAGCACCAGCACAATCGCGTCGATGACAGTCTTGACGGTGCCGAGCTGGTCAGCAACAGTACTGCCAGCGAAACCGGCATCGGCAAGGTTGGCTTTCAACTCGGTGATCTCGGCATCGGTCGCCACTGGATCGAATCGGATGGTTGCCCGAGCAAAAAGGCCCTGCTGATCAGCGGGAATCCCGATGGTTTGCGCGGCGTAGAGAGTGTCTGTCAGAGCCGAATTCACAACGAGCCCACCAGCGCCGGGTGCTGCGATGCTCTCCTCGGCAACACCAACGATTGTCGCTTCGACAAGGTGTTGGTTGCGTTCCGCGTCGGTCACGGCGATGGTGATGGACTCACCGATCGTTGCGTCGGCATCCGCGAACCCCAGTGACTCGACGTACGAGGCGGGAAGGTTAAGCTCGAGAGCATCCGTGTTTGCATCGGGTGCTGCACCAGCCGCAAGCAGCACGGTCTGCCCGGGCACGAGACCACCTACCGTCGATACGTACTGTGTGCCGTCGCCGAGCTGAATCCAATCAGGCGAGATCGACTTCGTAGCGCTGACGCTCAGTACGCCATCGATGTCTGCGATTGTGTCGAGGTCGTCCTCAGTGAGGGCAACGACTGTTTGCGCTTCGCCTGGTCCGAAGGCGCCACTGGACACCGCGTCAGGGTCGTATTCGGTGGGGCCAGAACTGGTGCCGTCGGCATCTGACGCCACCGTGATCATCATGACGTCCTCGGCGCCAATCGAGGTGACCGTGTCGTCAATGTATTGGTTAATTCCGGTGCCCAAACCGTTGGTGATGGTGAGGGTGAAAGCGCCAACGAAAATCGCCAGGATCGTCAAAATGGTGCGGGTCTTTGAGCGGAACGTGTTCGATGCGGCGGAGCCGATCAAGTCGAGAGTTTTCATGCGGCGACCTCCGTGGTGTCGTTGACGAGCAGGCCATCGCGAATGTACAGGCGACGGTCGCAGCGAGCGGCGAGCTCTTCGTCGTGAGTGACGACGATGAGGGTGATGCCGTGTTCGCGATTGAGGTCGAAGAGAATGTCTTCGACGACAGCACCGGTGGCGGTATCGAGGTTTCCGGTTGGCTCATCGGCAAAGATGATTCGCGGGTTGTTGACGAGAGCGCGGGCGATAACCGTGCGCTGCTTCTGGCCTCCAGACAGGTTCACCGCCTTGTTGCTGGCCTTGTCTGCCATCTCAAGCTGCTCGAGTGCGGCGAGGGCGCGTTGTTTGCGTTCGCTTCGTTTGATCCCGGCTATCTTCATCGGCAACATCACGTTTTCGAGAACGGACGAGTTGGCGGTGAGGAAGAACTGCTGGAAGACGAACCCGAACGTCTTATTGCGTGCCCGGTTGAGGTTCGCGCCCTGTAGGGTGCTCGTCTCGACGCCCTCAAGCTCGATCGTCCCTGTGGTGGGAGCGTCGAGGAGTGCGAGAACGTGCATGAGGGTCGACTTGCCGGAACCGCTCTTGCCGATAATGGCGATGCTTTCGCCCTCGTTGATGTCGAAGGTCACACCCTTCAGGGCGTCGAAACGGTTAGGGCCGCGGCCGTAGGACTTGTGGACATCCGTGACTCGGATGATTGGCGTATTCATAACTACAAGCTTCGTCGGCGAACCGGGTTGGTGAATCAGCCTGCGGTAGACACCTGCGTACCGCAGGCGCGGTACATCCGGTTGCTGCGTGGGGAGGACGCCCGCGTGACGAGTAACCGCCACAATGGGAGCATGGCCCAAGCAACCGAACGGCGCGCCGTGTCTCGACACGGGCATCCACGCGCACGCGTGTTGGTGTGGCTCGGCGATGGATTCATTGCGGCGTTGATCATTACCCTCGCCTTCGTGCCGATTCCGGAAGCCGAGTTTCGCGCGCAGAGCACCGCTTCCCTCGTGATTGTTCTGCTTCCTGCCGTCGTTCTGCCGTTGCGCCGCCGCTGGCCGATGGCGGTCCTCGTCGGACTTGTCGCCTCCTACGGTGTGGTCGCCCTTGACGGTACGCTGTCGCCCGGTCTGGTCCTCGCAATGGCAGTAGCGATGTTCGGCCTCACCAATCGGTCTAACCGACGAACAAGCGTGATTGCCGGGATTGTGGCAGTGCTCGCCGTCGGTGTTCTTAGCCTGCTTGCGTCACTGGGGAGCGTCTTTGACCCCCGGATTGTGCAGTTCGTTCTGACAATCGCCTTTGCGGCGGCCGCGGGAGATGGTGCCAGATCTCGTCGCGAATTCATTGCCGCCATGACGGAGCGTGCGGTGCGGGCAGAAGAGACAAAAGAGACGGAAGCGAAGCGGCGGGTAACCGAAGAACGCCTGCGCATTGCGCGCGATCTGCACGACGTAGTAGCGCACCAGATCGCCGTCATTAGCTTGAACGCCGGGGTCGCCTCGGCATCGCTCGAGTCTCGGCCGGAGAAAGCCAAAGAGGCGCTTGGCACCATACGAAGTGCCGCGAGGGTCGTCTTGGGCGAGATCGGCGACCTCCTCGAGATGCTCCGCGCGGATTCAGATAACTCCACCGATGCATCCCTGCCCCAGCCGGGACTCGGTGGCCTCTACGAACTAGTGGACACCTTCGCCGATAGCGGTCTCGTCGTGCAGATGAGAGTCGAAGGAGATCTGGCTCAGATGTCCGGGGTGTCAGATTTGGTCGCCTACCGTGTCATTCAAGAAGCTCTCACCAACGCCCACAAACACGGCGTAGAACACCGCGCTCATGTACTTGTCGACGTGGCAGCGGAAACGGCGCGAATCGTCGTCACCAACCCGAGCCGCCCCACCGAATTCGGCGATGGCGCATCCGCCATGACCGCGACTACGACCGCCGGCACTGGCGCTGGCACTGGCACCGGCACCGGTCTCGGACTCGTTGGGCTGCGTGAACGGGTTGCGTCAGTGCGGGGGACTGTAGAAACAGGGCTCGTTGGTGGAAGCTACCGTGTTGTTGCAACGCTGCCGATAGCATCGGGGGAGTCGAAATGACCACCGTTCTCGTCGTCGACGATCAGGCGCTCATTCGTCAAGCGGTCACGGACATTCTCGCTGGTGCTGAGGGCATTCGTGTCGTTGGCGAAGCAGTCAACGGCCGAGAGGCCGTCGAGTTCGCCGGCTCGCTTCGGCCCGACGTGGTCATTATGGACATCCGGATGCCCGAGCTCGACGGAATTGCCGCCACGGCAGCGATATGTTCGAATTCCGATGTCGGAACTACCCGCGTGCTCATCCTCACGACGTTCGAAGAAGACGAGAACCTCATCGCCGCGCTTCGCGCAGGTGCGAGCGGATTCATCGGAAAAGGATCGGAGCCAGACGAAATCGTTCGCGCAGTCCGCTCGGTCCACGATGGTGAGGCTCTACTGTCGCCGACCGCCACGAGGGCCCTGGTCGAGAAGTATGTCTTGCCGCCATCAGCATCATCAGGCGTGCCAGCAACAATTCCGCCAGAGCTCCGCCAACTTACCGAGCGGGAGCGGGAGGTGCTGCTGCTTGTGGCGCGGGGGCGCTCAAATCAGGAAATCGCCGACGAGCTCTTCATTTCACCCCACACCGCCAAGACACACGTAAATCGGATCATGACGAAAGTCAACGCCCACGATCGCGCGCAACTCGTGATCCTCGCCTATGAGAGCGGACTGCTCGCTCCAGGTGTCGGCTGACGCCGAACCCGCGCTACTTCGTGAGCTTCGTGTGCCTTTTCTTCTGCTCGGCGGCTCTCTCCATGCGTTCGACCCGCAAGACATCGACGAGTAGTGCCGCGATTGGCACAACTGATGCGATACCCAACCATTCTTGTGATCCATTGCCGGTGACATAGAGCACGTTGAACACAACAGCCCAAATAACGCCGCCGATGAGCCACACCATTCGCCACCACGGTGTTGTCAACTGGCGGATGCGGGCCTTGACCACGGACTTCTTCGCCGCGGGAATATTCTCACCTGACGTTGGTGCGGCTGTGTTTTCATCCATAGGCCAACTCTATGGTCTTCGGCGGCGTGCAGAGAGAGACTGCAGTGTTTCGTAAGCAGAACCGTGTCCGGTCGGCAATTTTCTGCCCACAATCGGGGAAATCCTCGGCATTTCGAAACTTACCCGTAACACTACGCCGCCACGTTTTACGTATTCGAAACATAAGTGTGGCTCAGACGTAACGCTAAGCCGCGATGCTATCTCGTGCGGGTCAGTGGGAGTGGAATAACCCGACACTCACTGAAAACCGCCACAGCATCATGCGTGTACCAGGCGCACAAAGCGAAAGAGGTTGAGATGGATACAGTTGTATGGGTACTCATTAGCACGGCATTAGTTCTGCTCATGACCCCCGGCTTGGCGTTCTTTTACGGCGGACTCGTCAAAGAGAAGTCAGTAGTCAGCATGATGATGATGAGCTTCGGAGCCCTCGGCCTTGTCGCCGTTCTCTGGATCCTCATCGGCGCAAACATGAGCTCGATCGATGGTTCCGTCTGGTCATACTCGGGCAATCCGTTCAGCAACTTCGGTCAAGAAGGCGTCGCCGGCTCTGATCTCCTGTTCGTTGCCTTCGGTGGAACCTTCGCCATCATCACGACCGCACTTATCTCTGGTGCGATCGCAGACCGTGCACGCTTCGGACCGTGGATGATCTACGCCGGTGTCTGGGCGACGCTCGTGTACTTCCCCGTTGCCGCGTGGGTTTGGGGCGGTGGCTGGATCCAGAACCTCGGAGACATTCTTGGTGGCCTCCCGGCAGTAATCGACTACGCCGGTGGTACCGCAGTTCACATCAACGCTGGTGCCGCTGCTCTTGCTCTCGCACTCGTTCTCGGCAAGCGTGTTGGATTCAACAAGAACATCACGCAGCCTCACAACGTTCCGCTGGTTCTCATCGGTGCAGCTCTGCTGTGGTTCGGCTGGTTCGGATTCAACGCCGGTGCCGCTAGTGACCCAGACGAGGCCGGCCTGATCGTCTTCAACACGCTCGCAGCACCCGCGGCAGGAATCCTCGGTTGGATCATTGTTGAGAAGCTCCGCTCAGGTAAGGCCACTGCAGTTGGCGCCGTTTCAGGTGTCGTTGCTGGACTTGTTGCAATCACTCCGGCCGCTGCAAACCTGACGCCAGGGTGGACGCTGCTCCTTGGTCTCATTGCAGGCGCCGTCTGTGCCCTCGCGATCGAACTGAAGTTCAACCTTGGTTTCGATGACTCGCTCGATGTTGTGGGACTCCACCTCGTCGCCGGCATCATCGGAACGCTCTACCTCGGCTTCTTCGCAACCGACACCGGACTCTTCGTTGGTGGAGATGCCGGACAGCTGGCTGTGCAGAGCATCAGTGTTCTCGCGGTAACTGTCTTCTCCTTCGGAATGTCGTGGCTCATCGGAACCGCGATCCAGAAGACGATCGGATTCCGCGTAACTTCGGAAGAAGAAATTGCTGGCATCGACGTCGCCGTTCACGGCGAGTCTGGCTACGCAATGTCGGCACGGGGAACTGCACCGACCGAGTAAGACGCTCAACCTCGGAAGGGGCACAACTGTTATCGCAGTTGTGTCCCTTTTCGGCGTTAACGAACGCTACGGTTGCAGTCGCATCCACTCCCACGCGCCAGACGCCGCACGGGTGAAACGCACTCGGTCGTGCAGGTGGGAGCTGCGACCCTGCCAAAACTCGATTGTGTGTGGCTCAATAACGAAGCCACCCCAGTCAGTGGGGCGCGGCACGACTGAACCCTCAAACTCACGTTCAAGCTCCGCTACGCGCTGCTCCAAGCTCGCGCGGGATGCGATGGGTTGCGACTGTTCGCTGGCGTGCGCTGCGATCTGGCTTCCTCGCGGTCGCGTCGCGAAGTACGCGTCTGAGAGGGTTGCGGAAACAGCCCGAGCGGCGCCCTGCACACACACTTGCCGGTGGATCGGATACCAGGGGAACACGAGGGCAGCTGCGGGGTTTGCGATGAGTTCCCGGCCCTTGATCGAGCTGTAGTTGGTGAAAAACTCGAATCCGGCATCGTCGATGGCACGCAATAGAACCGTGCGGCTGCT
>Ga0307487_1000603_pt1 | contig 27540 bp, 20 predicted proteins | sample CBIW12metaG_FD_203665 | JGI IMG/M metagenome (GOLD analysis project Ga0307487, IMG submission 203665) | Sea-ice brine microbial communities from Beaufort Sea near Barrow, Alaska, United States - CBIW 1.2 | ecosystem: Environmental > Aquatic > Marine > Coastal | place: USA: Alaska | collected... | reverse complement strand
TTTAATCTTATTGAACACCTCGTTTGCCTCCAAAAATTCCGACTCAATCCCCATAAGAACTTCACCGGTTCCGTGCAACCCCGGTTTCATGCTTGGCTTTGCAAGCCGCACGAAAACCTAGTTGTTACCTGCTGGCATTTCTTTCCCGAAGCTTGATAGCGTTGGCAGACATACTCTTTTGCAATTTTTGGCTTTAGCGTGGGCTCGTGCGAATTGCAAATGTGTATGGCTTTTAGCGTTGGCTTATTTGTCTGTTTTTAGTTTAATTCTTTTGTTAATTGTATCATATTCATAGTTGATGATGTTTTCATTTAAAATCAATTGTATTGTTTCTTCAATTACTTCAAAAGGCACGACAAACCATTCTCTCGGATTTAATCGCTGGCCTTTTTCATTGAATAAATCAATGTCCAAACAAGTGTTTGCAAAAAATCGATGTAAAAGCCCTTCTAATTTATCTGCATTTCGATTGTAAACTTTGTAAGTTGCTATTTTCTGTACATCCGCAAATAAATACGTTGCTTCATTCTTAGCATTTTTAATTCTCTCATCTACAGAATTACTTGCAAAACCAATTTTGTATAAGTCTTTAATATTAGATATTTCAGAATTATTTGATTTTGATTTCAACACATAAATCCATCCTGTTTGTAGGTCTTCTTCATTAACAAGACCTGAATTAACGAATAAATCTTGTTCTAACTTTTCATAAGTATTGGTAATCAATTTTCCGCTTTTTTGGATTTGCTTCCCTAATGAACGAAAAAGCATATTACTAAAAGTTCCATTTTCAAATACTGTTCTGGTTCGACCTTCTATTCTAACTCTATTTCCTGATTTTTGCTCCCATTCCTCTTTTTTTAAGTTCGCAGACTCCAAATACAAAAGGACACCATCCATTAAGTAAAAATCGCCTATGTGAAGGTTTTTTTCGATGTTTCTAAACGGCAAAATCTTTCTTTTTCCTTCTTTAATTTCTTGATGCACCTTTTGAAACATTATTTCGTACTTCTCAAAGTCCTTATCCCTAATAGCCTTCCTTTGAGCTACAAAATCTGCTTCTGCTCTGTCTTCTGGTTTTGGTGTGTGCCTAAATTTGAAAATATCTAAATCTTTGTCTGAATCTAATAACCCAAAATCATCTTCTTCATTTAAAATATCATCAATTGTTGGTTTTTCAATGGCTACATAACCTAATAAATTATGTCTATCAAAGGGCTTTAAAATTTTCTTTTGAGCTTCATTTTCTCTAAAATTCTTCAATTTTGCCATTAAACCATATTCAGACATACTTGATTTATTTGGCTCTCTTTTATTTTTATCGAAAAATGTATTTATTTCTTCAAATGAATCAATAAGCCTATCCTCATCTGTTTTTACAGTTGAAGTTTTGACTTTTGAATCTAATAATCCAAAATCGTCATCATCAAAAATATCGTCTAATGTTAGTTTCTTTTTAGCCATTTTCAAGTGCTCTTTTACGTTTTAATTCTCTCAAAAACACTAATGCTTCTGCCATTCTTTTTTCCTTATGGTCAAATGCTTGAATGTTTGGTTGCAGTCCTTTATTATTCTTTACCCATTCTTTAATTTTTGGCCATAATAAAATAGCTTCTTCTTCCGTCATTTCAAACTTGGTAGATTGAATATGTTCATCAATGAGTTTTAAAACTTGTGTTGTTACCGATTTTGATAAAATTTCAAATGCCTTTTGAAATGGATTTACTTGGTCAATCAAGTCAATATGAATATCATCTATATTCACAAAACTTCCTGCCATTCTAATAAATTTCTTATCGCCTTGTTCTTCAATCGTACTGTTCTTTATTACAGAATCCACGACTACGTGTTGTCTAACTGCTTCTACATCATCATCACTTAAATCAGGATAGATTTCTCTAATTATTTTAGGAATCAAGACTGTATTGATTACTTCAGGCTCTACATTTCCTGGCATTGCCTTTAGCATTTGAGGATTTTGTAATAATTTCGCCTTCAAGTCATTCAAATCTGTGTCAATTATATCCTTGGCCCGCTGTGAAGTTGGTAATTTGAATCCTCTTATTTTAATGGTTTTGTCATCTTCATTTTCGTCATCATCTTCATCATCATCCCTTTTGAGTTTGAATTTGAAATTTGGTGCTAATACCTGTTCCATGAGTAAAGATGCTGTAATGGCTTTAAGCATATTGTTTACAGATAATTTTACTTCTTCACTTTCAGCATCTGGTTCAGCAATTAGGTTGGTAAATTGTGCGTGTGATTTGTTATTGCTATCTCTGGTGGCTCTTCCAATGATTTGAATAATCTCTGTTAGTGAACCTCTGTAACCTATCGTTAATGCGTGTTGACAATAAGGCCAATCAAAGCCCTCTTTTGCCATTCCTAAGGCAATAATAATATCTATATCATCTGCCGAATTTATTTCTCGCAAATACCCACTTATTTTATCTCTTGATTTTGGATTGTCATTTACCAAATCGGCAACTTTTAAAAGTTTTCCTGTCTTATGACTTTTGATATGTAAAACGCCTGTGGTTTCATCTTGATATTCCAATTCTCCCAATACATCAATAATATGATTTACTTCTTCATATTTTTCTTTTGATGATTCGCCCGAGTTTACGCTTGGAATATGAATAATCGTTTTTTGATTTTCGTCTAATACTTCTGCCAAAGCAGAAATTCCTGTTTCGGGATTTTTCTTAAAATACCTGCCTGTATAAAAATGATAACCAATACCCAAAGATTTTAGAAACTCATAACCGTTTAACTGCTGATAATAGGTGTAAGTTACTTTGGTGAATTTCGCCTCATCTTCGGGCATTAGAACAGGAACGCTGTCTCCTCTAAAATATGAACCCGTCATAGCAACAATATGAGCGTTTGAATTTGCCATAATACTTTTTAACACTTGACCTAAAATATTATCGCCTTCTGCTGATACGTGATGAAACTCATCAATTGCTACCAATGTATTATCCAATTTCTTTACATCTAAACCATCAAAAGCAAAGCGTAAAGTGGCGTGCGTACACACCAATATTTGTTCGTCTGATTCTAAAAAGTTTAAGAATGCAGTTACTTTACTTTTTTCTACGCCTGGTGTACAAAGGTTATATATAGGGTTTGGCTTCCAATCTGCAAAAAAGCCGTATTTTTTTAATTCCGTTGTGCCAAAAGAAGCACCAATAGACTTTTCTGGAACTGCAACTATTACTTTTTTTATACCTTGATTTTTCAATTTATCTAAAGCAATAAACATCAAAGCCCTTGATTTTCCTGATGCTGGTGGTGCTTTTAGTAATAAATATTGAGCTGTTTTGCCTTCATACGCCTTTTCCTGCATTTCTCGCATACCAAACCCATTGGTGCTTTTGCTTTTACCTGTTTGGTCGTATGTAACGTGTACTAAATCCATTTTTTAATTATAAGTTGTGAATTGTAAATTATGAATAAAAGATATGCTGTGAATAATTCACCATTAACAATTCATCATTCACCATTATTTTTCAGTTTTTTGGCAGTAGTGTCTATTTGTTTGATAAAGTCTTTTTCAGCTTTTGAAAGCTCATTTTTTGTTTGCTCTTTGTATTTATCATACTCTTTATGTGCTTTATTGAGTGCTTGTTTATGACTTATAGTACCTGCATTAGTCAATATTTCACTTCCTGTCATTGTTAAGAAATCGTCCAACCTATTTGTCCAATCTTTCATATACATTGGCTTTCTATTTAAAGCTTGTAACTCGGCTAATTCTAAATAGGCGGTTACCATTCTGTTCAATACATCCAATTCTTTTTCGTTGAGATAGTTTTTGGAAATCTCGATCTCTTTTTTCGTTGGCTTTTCTCCCTTGAAATTAGTTAATCCTAAATTTGGTTTAGTAGCACTAATTCGTTTGTAAATTGTTTCTGCCGCTGTTTGCCCGTGTGCAGCCCAATGCATTTTGTTTTGTACTGTTTTAAAAAACAATACAGAAACATCTGCTTTCCCATCATAATCTATACTTGTAGCATAAATGTCGAGCACTTTACGCCAAAACACTTTCTCGGAAGAGCGAATGTTTCTGATACGAGCCAATAATTCGTCAAAATAATTACCGCCACCAACTTCTTTTAATAGCTCGTCATTCATAGTAAAGCCTTTTACTACATACTCTCGCAATCGAGCCGTAGCCCATTGTCTAAATTTAGTGCCTTGCAAACTTTTCACTCTGTAACCTACAGATATTATAACGTCAAGATTATAAAAATTAGTGGGCTTGGTAGAAAAATCGGAAATTCCGATTTTTCTCATAGAAGTATCTTCTTCTAATTCTCCTTCCTTGTAAATATTTAAAATATGCTCATTAATGGTAGATTTTGCTTTTTGAAACAAGGTTGCCATTTGCTCAATAGTCAACCAAACAGTTTCTCCCTCTAATCGGGTTTGGATTTTAGTTTGACCATCTTCCGTTTGATATATAATTAGTTCGCTGTTCATACATATTAATTACTAATGTTTCTATATTCAATAGCTCTTTGAGAATTTACACTATATCCAAATTCAGTATATCGGAAATCCCGACATATTGAAACTTCAGCCAATTCGGCAACCTCAAATATTTTTTTGAGGTGTTCGGATATAGTAGAGCGCCCTTTTTCAAAGAGTTCAGCTATTGTTTTTTGTGTCAACCAAAGCGTTTTGTCTTGATAAAAAACATCAATATTTACTTTACCACTTTCGGTTTTGAAAATAACAAAGTTGTTTATAGGTTGTAAATCGTTATTTTTATTTTCGTTGCTCATTTTATTTTCTCCTTCGTTTTTCAATTTTTTGTTTGTACTCTTCTAAAATTTTCAAGTCAACAAGAAATCCATCAGAGTCAGGCATTTCTTCAATCAAAGTTCCTGCTGTATCGTGTCCCGTAAAGTAAGTAGAGCATTTGCTCATATTGACATCAACTAATTTGTAATCCTCATCTGTTAAGTCTATAATTTTTGATAACCTTTGAGTTTGAATAGCTCTGCCAAATCGTTGAATTGCACCATTTAAAAAGACTTCTTCTATAAATCGTTCCCAAGTTTCTCGAAGTTTACCATAGAGATCTTTAGCTCGCTCTTTATATACTTCTTCTGTTTCTGATTTTTCAATTTTGGCTAGTTGTTGGTGTGCACTTTTCAAAACACCAATACGTTTACCAACAGATAAAGCATCCCAAGGTGGGTTAGTGGCTACAATTCCTGTTTCCTTCGGCTTCCTTGTAAGACTCTTTATGTTTAAATCACAATTTAGACCCTTCGAATGTTCTTGAATCATTAATAGGAAGGTGATATCGTGGGTAAAAACTATTACTTGTCTTTCAAGAGCTTCTTCTGTAATTCTTTTCGATATTTTATTTCTCCATTTGTGGTCAAGCGAAGACACTGGATCATCAAAAATGATTGCACTTTTATGCTCTGAAATGGCTAACTCAGATAAAAATGTAGCTAATGAGATACACCTGTGTTCTCCCTCGCTTAAAATATCTTTTAAAGCAATATTATTCGAGTTATTTTCATCAAGTCTTAGAAAATGGTATTGTTTTCCTCTTTGTCCTTTTGTTTCAGTTTCTATTTTGATGTTTTTAAACCCAAGTTTTTTTAACTCTGATTTGAAATTTTGTTTTAAATTTTGATTTATATAACGTGTTGTTAGCTCATTGCTAAATGTGGTGATTGTTCGAGTATTACATTTGCTAATGCATTGGTTTAGCAAGCCAACTTTTTTTTGTCGATATATTTCACGACCTAATTTCGGTTTATACTCGTAAATTTTTTTTTCACCATTTAATTGATTTAGTTCTTTTAATAAAGGCTTCAAATCTTCATCAATAGCTTGAACTTTCAATTTTTTATTTAATTCAGATAAGGATTTATTTAAGTCTTGAATTAAAGTCTTTGGTGTGCTGTCCACCTCAATTGTATTAATCTCTTCAATGGTTTTCATTGAATTAAATAATCTAACTATGTATTCCTTTTGACCTGAAAGTGCATTTAGATATTCGGCTTGTTTTTCCGAGTAATTTTCAACTAGTTCATTTAATTCAACAGAAATAGGGATTTGTTCTTCGAAGTTAAACTCAAGTCTGTTTAATCTTTCTATTGCTAATTCATATTTTTCTTTCGCTTCATCAAATGTTTTTTGAATGTCATTTTTTACAAAATCTTCAAATTTTGTAAACCTTTCTCGTGCCTTTTCTTCTAAATCTTGAAGACAAAGTGGACAACTACTATTATCTGACACATTTGGAAAACTTTCTGTTTGAGTGCTTTCGTTGTAAAATTTCCTTGCACTCTCCCACAAAATTTTCCAAGCATTATTTCCAACACCTTGAATTGGTAAATCTGAAAATGCTGTATTTGATGATTCCTCTAGGGCCTTTTTAGCTGTACAAAAATTATTTAAAATCTGCTTTAGATTGTTTAGGATTTGACCTGTTAAGTTGTTTTCTAAATTTTGAAACTTATTTGCCAAAATTTCAAACCGCTTGATTTTTTCTTCATTGGATTTTAAGCTTTTCTTAGGGTCAGTTGCTTTTAATTTTTCTATATCCTTAACAATAGTTTCAATTCTTACGTTTTTTGAAGAATTCCATATTGATTCAGCTCTTAACTCATCTAAAGTTGAGTTTGCATTTAGGTTGTCAAGAAATAATTTTGCAGTTGTTCCTTCTGGCACTTCTAATAGTTTGTAGTCAAACTTTTGCATTGATGGATTGGATAGCTCTAGGTTTAATTGTTCTTCGACTTTTCTTAAAGCTTCTGCCAATTTTTCTATAATAGATAGACCTTGAGGTATAAACGCTATTTCATCTTCTCCCTCAATATAATGGTTTGCACTAAATGTATCGAATACATCAATTTTTTTCAAAGTGTTTTCACTTACTGTTTCATTGATAAGATTGACAGTTGTGAAGTTTATTCCATCAGAAGTATATTCTATATCTGCTTTTTTATCATTTCCTACACAGGCTGGGTCAAACAAATTGTCATTTATTCTAGGTTTTTGACCTCTAGTGTTACAAGAATGCTTTAAAATGCTCACATAACTAGATTTACCTGAACCATTGTCTCCATAAATAATATTTAGACCACTTGGTGCAAATTCCAATTCACTAGATTTAGATAAAGCATTAATGTTATCAATATTAGTGATTTTGGAAAGTATGATATTGTCATCATTTGTAGATTTATCCGCAAAATCTCTTAAATCATTAAAGTCAACAGCATCAAATTCGAACTCAGAAAGTCCAAAATCAACCTTGCAAATTTCTTTTAATTCAGAAATGTCGGTTTCAGTAAGTTCATTATTTCGAATTAATCGGTCAATAGCTACTTGCCAAAATAAAGGCTTGTTGTTTACCCAATTTATTATGTCTTTCAGTATTGGCATTTTTATTTTTTTATTTTAAATTCATTCCATTTTGGTAAATCTTTAAGCTCTCCTTTTATTCCGAAAACTGATTTAATGTTTTCATTAGAGTTAAAAAATTCTTCATATACATTTGAATTGGGTTGATTTTCCAATTTTTGATAAGATTCTTGTAATATTTGGAAAATCTCGGCTCCAAAAGTGGCAACTTTTGGATTTTCCAATTCAGCATTTTCAGTTGCTAACGACACCTTGTTTAAAAGTTCTTGAATAAAATCTATATAGTATATTATTTGTTCATTTTGAACTTGAACTAAATTGGATTTTAATTTTCTTGAAGACGTATTCTTTCTTAGAATTTCTTTTATTGTTTCTATATTCTTTTGAAACAATTTATAACTTGCTTTTTTACAGGCCTCTTCATCAGAAATTGATTGACCCTCTTCAAGAAATTTTTTGAACCTGTTTACTATTCCCTTATCAAGTTGATTTAATAAAGTATGAAATGAGTCACATTCAATATCGTGCATAAACTTATTTCTTACAATCATCAATAGTTCAAATTCTGAATTCTCTTCCTTTGATAAAACTTCGATGTCGAACAATAAATCAATTTTGTTTTGAAAGCTTATCTTACCTTTATTACTAAATAATCTGGTTTTTACTTTTTCATCATAAATCCCAAGATTCATTCGAAGTAAATTATTAATTAGGTTCTCGATAAATAATGAGTATTCGAGTATTTCACTTCTTAATTCGATATTTAATTGTTCGTTAATACTCATTTTGCTTTCTTTTTTCTTGTTTTCTTCTGCTTGGCAAACAGTGTGTCCTTCACCAACATTTCTTCATATTGCTTAAACAAATACTCCAAACGCTCGGTATCGGTTGCAAAAGGTTGCAAACGGTAACATTGCTCTATGGCAGTATCGAGTTCTTGATGAGCTTGTAGCAAGCCTTTGGGCATTGTGAGCGGATTGTACAAAGCGGCCATGGTTTTGCTCGGGTGCTTTGCACGCTCGTCTAAAATGGAGAAAACATAGAGGCTTAGATTTTCTTTTTGCTTGGTAGTTATATCTGGAAAGGGGAAGGTGTTGTAGCAGATTGATGAAGAGTATCTATAATCTGTCTTCATTTTGCCTCCTACCGCTTTTAACCAAATTAAATGCATACGAGATGAAATAAAACTAAAAACCCATGGTTCTGCATTATAAACAACTTGATTTGGGGCTATTATATTTTTTTCAATACCTAAAAAATCAATAGGTAAATATTCTCTCCTTTCAGAAGTAACTGTTGGAATAATAATAGCACTTTCAGATTCTTTCATTTCCCTAAACTGGTGAGGCCTAGCGGCTATCTTATGAGTGCCTTTATCACTGCTTGACAGTCTGAATTCTTTGGTTAACTCTATTCGATTCCTAATCATGGGAATTGATTCTGCAAATCTCAAATTTTCATCTGTAATCCATAAGCAGTATCTTTCCTTCCCATTTAAAAATTCTTGCGCTCCCATCACTTTCTTAATAAGCATTTTAGACTTGGGAAAGCTTATTACTAAATCTGATTTCTCCTTATTTGAAAGCATTAAATTCCCACCATCTATGGCCATATTCCCATATTCCATTTTCGGGAAATTTGACAAAGGTGTGGTTCTCTTATTTATATACAAGTTACTTCCCTCGATTAAATAAGGGCTTATGTTTTTCACTTCACTTTTAAATTCATCTTTAAATATGAATTTTGTTTTTAGTGATTTATTACGAATGCCTATAATAACAACGGTAACTCCTGCTCCTCCTTTTGCATTATTTTTCCATTTAAACGAAGGGTATGCAAATTCAATTTCTAAGTTCTTATCTAAAATATGAGGCCATAAATGTGCAACTAGTTCTCCTTGACATATAGAATTGGTAGACACAAATGCATATTTGATATTAAGAAAACTTTCTATATATTCAGATGCTTTTAAAAACCATGGAAATATATAATCTACCTTAGTGCTTTTACTATATTTTGAATAAACGGCTTTAATATCTTCTTTTTGTATTTTATTTTGTTCTCTCGCACCCAAATAAGGCGGATTTCCAATTACATAAACTTCATCTTTATCCGTAATTGGGCAAGCTATTTCCCAATCAACTCTGGTAGCATTTCCTTGTGAAATTTGTCCTGCTTCTTTTAGTGGTAGAATAGGCTTTGACTTTCCATAATCAGATAAGCGATCTTCAAATACTTTGTTCATTTGGTGTTCTGCCAGCCAAAGGGAAAGTATTGCCATTTCGTGGGCAAAATCGTCTATTTCTATTCCGTAAAATTGCGAGAGTTGAATGGAAGTCCATTTAATAGTTGGACTTTGTCCTTCTAAATCGGTGATTTTCTCAAGAATAAGTATTTCCAACAAACGGATTTCCTTGTAGGTAATAATCAGGAAGTTTCCGCTACCACACGCAGGGTCAAAAAACTTAATGATAGCAATTCGGTTAAGAGTTTCCGTAGTTGATTTATTGTTGTAGCATTCTCATAAGCTTCATACAATTCATCTAAAAACAAGGGTTTAATGAGTTTTAGAATGTTTTCTACAGAAGTGTAGTGCATTCCCAAATCACTGCGGTAGTCTTTGTCTACCACCGCTTGAATCATGGACCCGAAAATATCTGGATTAATTTCAGACCATTGTAGTTCACCCAGGTCAATTAGTGTCTTTCTTGCCTTGGAAGTAAATATAGGAGAATTGATTTTCTCATTAAACAATCCACCATTTACATAAGGAAATTTGGTTAAATAGTTTGGTACTTCTGCAAGATCAGTGTCCTTGGTATTTAAACGGTCAAATAAATCATCTAAAAAAGTATGGGTATCTTTTCCGTTTTCAGCAGTATGTTGTGCTAATGAGTTGGTGAAAATGCTGTCTTGTTCAAATATTTCAGTGTCTTCAGCAAAAAAGCAAAACAGTAAGCGAGATAAGAAAATATTAAGGTTGTGAATACTCTCTTTTGAATTGTAAATAGAAGGATTTTCTTCAATCAACAAATCGTACAAAGCTGCCATTTTGTAGGAAGCATCTCGGTCGGCTTCGTTATCGTTTGAAGCGTTATAAACTTCACTACCTGCCAATGGCAAAAAGTAATCGAAATAGTTCGGTAATTGATTGATTTCAATATCTAAATTCTTACCCTTTTTAAGGTCCTTGGCAACGAGCTGTTTATAATCGGTAAGAATTACAAATCTTGGCTGTTGTTTTAAGATGCGGTCATCTTTTGAAATGGCATCAATGCTACTTAGTAATTTGTCAGCTACTTCAACTTTAAAGAAAACTTTCTTTTTATAGAGTATTTCGCCTTCAATTTTAGACATATTGTAATCGCCTTTTTTAAGTCGAGTTACAGATGTTTTTGAAATTCCGTAGGCAATCAACAGTTCATAGATAAATTCTTCTTTTAAGAAGTTATCAATTAAAGCTTGTACGTTAGTTTGTATTTCTGTTGATTTCATCTACTCTTCAGGTTTATTTGAGACTAACAATTCTTTTATGTCGATATTTAGAATTTCAGCAATTTGGTATAAGTCTTCTATGCTTGGTTGTCGTCTGTTTTGAGAATAGGCGTTTACCATATTGTAACTCTTGCCCATCTGTTCAGCCAACCAAATTTGCTTGATTCCCTTTTTTTCTAAAACCTCTTTTATTCGGTTCATTGATTTTTGTCTTTATACAGGCTACTAAAGTAAATTTATTTTTTAAATATACTCATATTATGAGCATAAATATGTCTATGAGAGTGTGAGCGTTGGAGAGAAATTGCTCTTTTGGTTTTTTAGCTTGCAGGTAACGTTAAGTATAAGAAATCGTAGGGCAGGTGATAAGCACTTTCGTTTCGGTTTATTACTTAGCTAAATATAAATATTTTGCTTTTATCTTTTCTACTATAAATGCCAAATTTTATATTTAGCGGACTTTGTTAATATGCACAAAACTTTCGGTTTAGCACAAACGCCCTATGTTTTTTATACATTGTTACCAGCTGGCTATTTTATATGTTTATATCTTTCTGAACGCATATTAAAAGCTTTTTCACTTCCTTCCATAACGTCACAAATTTCTTTTTTAATTGTCGGTTCTTCAACTGTTCCAGAATATAGAACTTCTAGATTCTTACTTTCAGAATCCATTGACAAAATATATTCAGCATCTCCATTTACTGGAATATTTGCATTATGGGTAACTACTATGATTTGCCTATTTTCTTTAGCTTGTTTTAAGCGGTCAACAATTAATTCATATACTAATCTATTGTCTAAATCATCTTCTGGTTGGTCTAATAAAAGAGGTGTATTACCTTGAGAAAGAATAAAAGTCAAAATCGCTGTTGTTTTTTGACCTGCTGATGCTGTAGATAATGGCTTAAATGTAGACGAACCCGAAGGTTTGTATTGTATATCAATTTCATCTTCGGGAATTAGTAACTCAATTTCATCAATTTGAGATTCGGACATTCCCTTGACTAAATTTACAAAGTACCCACTAACATTTATTACAGTTTCCTCTTTTTTAATTTTTAAAAAGATTTCGCGAACATCTTTAATTTTATATTCAACATTACCATTAAAACAAATGTCAACCAATGAATCGATATCAGTTTCGAAACCAGTCCATCTTTGGGTAATAGCTCTAATTTTATTTACAAAATCAGTTTTATTTCTAAATTGCTTAATTGAAACTTTTACTTTATCATCTTGCATTAAGTCAGCTACAAAATTTCTTCTCAAGACAGTAATGTCTTTAGTCTTTTGCAAGAATTGATTTTGTAGATTTCCTCTTTCAGCTATTTCAGTTATTAGACTTAGTTCAATAGTTATTATTTTTTCTAGCTCTAATTCTTTTGCTTTTTTAGCTTCTGAAAGTTTTTCATAATTAGAAATGTCATCAATTCCTTGAATTTTTAATTCAATTTTTTTAGCGTTGAAATCAAGATTGTTTTGGTCGAAATCTTTATTCCAATTTGTTAAAGGCAATGAGGTGTTAAAGTCGGTTCTTAATTTCTCAGCTTTTTGTTTTAAAGCCTCTATTTCACGTTTGACTTCTTCATAACCATCAACAACACTTTTACTTAATGGCGAAATTTCGTCAGAATACTTTGTGTCAAATTCTGTAAAATCAATTTCATCTATTTTAAGAGTATTGGAAAGATTTTCGATTTCATCTTCATTGTTTTTTGCTTCTAGAAGAAATTCATCAATAGTCTTTTTTTGACTTGTAAATTTATTTTTTGAAGTTAGTAATGAAGCTATACCACTTTGTTGTAATAATTTAATCCGAGCGTCTAAATCCGTTATTTCAGTTTGTAGTTTTCCTTTTCCTGAAATTTGTTGTCTTATTGTTCTTATGGAAGCTGATTTCTCTAAAAACTCTTTTTTGATTATTTCTCTCTCATTTACAAGAGATTCCATTCCAGATATAGATTTATCAATTCTCTCTCTTAATGAATTAGGTTCTTGAGCTATTTCATAAATCTGTTTTTGAGAATATTGCTCATATTTAAAAAAGTCAATAAATGATTCAGCTTCCTCCAAAATCCAATCATCTGTTTCTGAATCGTATTTCTGAATAATGATTGTTTGATTAACTGAATTAGAAATATCGCTTGCTATTATTTTATAAATAATACTATTTCTTATAAACTCTATTTCAATTGAAGAGTCTTTCTTGATAACACCTTTTTGAGTTCTAGTATCAAAACTTTTATAAAAGTGATTATGGTCTTCAAGAATTTCTGTTAAATCGGCTAAATCATTTGTACGATTAAACAAGCCTCGAATAAATCTCAAAATACTTGATTTTCCACTACCACGACCTCCAATAATTGTAGTTAATTGTGGGTTAAAATCTATTTTTAGTGGAATGTTGTCTTTTGTTATTGTTGAATTAGAAACCGTAATAGATTTAATCCACAAGTCTGGAAGATTATAAGGCGAATTAGGCGAATTAAAATCATTCTTAATTCTGAAATCAGGTAATAAAAAGGCTTGTCTCAAACCTTCAAGTGAAGGCGTGTCACCCATTTTAATCCAAGTAAACCTAGTTCCAATTCCATCTAAGCCGTGTTTAGAATTTTTTGGTGCGTGTGGGTTGTCGGAGAAAGTTACAATAGCTTTTTTAGATTCTAAGGCGTATTTTACAGAAGTGTACCATTCTTTAATCGTTGAATCTTCGATTGAAGGTGTTGGATTATTATAATAATCGTTCAACTTTACTTTCAAATCTACATTACCTGTCGTTTGTAAAGAAGGGTCTAAAAAATCCTTATGAACTACTTGAACCGCATTTATCTCATATTCGGCATATAATTTTTTTAAATTCCCAACACTTACAGAGCCAAGTCCGTTGTATTCGTCAATATGTGCAGGAATTACTAATGCTCCATCTTTTATAGCTAATTCGGATATTTCAAAAATGCTAGAAATGGTCGCCGCCTCTTGTTTCCCAAAATCTTCTGCTTTGATATTCGCTCTAACAAGAAAATCTCTTATGTCCGCAGTAGTTTTAGTTGTGTCAAAAATTATAAGCAAATGAACCTTACTTGCATCACAAGTTATTTCAACCCCTGGAAAGATTGTCAATGAAGTGTCTTTCGCAGCTTCTTTTATTTCATCAATACTTGCTCCTGTATTATGGTCAGTAACAGCAACACAATTCAAACCCTGCTCAATAGCTCTGTCAACCCATTGTTGAGCGGTTACAGTTTGGTCTTCAAAACACTTACTTGCAGTTGTGTGTAGATGTAAATCACATTTAAACCATCTACTCCCTTTATAATTTAATTCTGTCATTTAGGTTGTGTTTTTTGCTTGCTGGTAACTTATTTATTGCTACGGTTTTTCCGTACACACTTTCCAAATTTGGAACGATAACAACGGTTTTACCTGCTTATATTTTTTTATAAATCGTCAAATGGGCTCCTGATCTTTTGGAGACTTTTTTGACTCACATGTGTATAGATCTCTGTCGTTTTGCTGGAGTTATGACCTAGTAATTCTTGAATATATCGTAAATCTGTTCCTGATTCTAAAAGGTGAGTGGCATAGCTATGACGTAACCAATGTAGGGTAACTGGTTTCTTGATTCCAGCTTTTTTGACTGCTGATTTTAATACTTCCTGTAAGCTTGTTGGACTGTAGGTTTGACCTTGTTTCGTGCCTTCAAATAAATACACACTCGGCTTCTCATACCGGTAGTACTCCCGAAGTAATTCGAGTATTTTTTCGCTAATAGGTACCATGCGGTCTTTTCTTCCTTTTCCCTGATTCACTCGAAGCATTCCTCTGCTTGAGTCGATGCCTGCACTGAGCGAAGTCGAAGTGTCCTGGAGCTTCAAGTTCAAAAGTTCTGATCGCCGCAACCCACAAGCATAGATCAGACTTAGCATTGCTCGGTGTTTGATATTTTGATGTGCGTGTAGGATCGCTTTCACGTCTTCTTTGGACAGTACAGTACATGCGGCAATAGCCTTGGGTTCTTAGGCCGTTCGATTTCTAAAGGTTCTAGTTTTCGCTTCAATCTATTTGAAAAATATAGTTTCACCGCATTGATTACTAGTGATTGAAAAGATGCAGAGTAGTTATTTTTAAGGATGTAGTCTTTATGGAAGTTTTCCAAGTCCGCATTGTTGATTTCTGCAGGATTCTTGTTTCCCGTAAATCTTAAAAATAACCCCAAGCTGTGAATGTAGTTTCGTATGGTGGATTCAGAGTAGCGTCTATTGCGCATCCAATCAGTAAATTTCTCGATCTCTTGCGCTATTCCTGCATCCATCACCAGAAGTACTGCTTTTTCTGCAGTAGTTATTTTTACTGTTTTATACGCTGAATAGTCTAGCCATGCCTTTCCCTTGAATAGGGCTAATAAGTGTGAAGTCACTTCATCGGAATAGGGGAGCGTCCAAGCTTTCAAGTGAGCGTCCCAACTCGCGCTTGGAAGTGTCTTGATTAGTTCTTTAAGTTCCTGATCGAATGGAAATTCCAATAGCACAATGGGCTTCCTTTTGATTTCCCCATTTCGTATAAAAATAGTCTTCATTGGCATTTGTTTAAAAAGTAATTCTAAGATAGCTAAAAAATGCTTAAGACAGGGATTAGATTTGGCACTATTGCATGCTAACGTGATAATCCAAATGCGCTGATGTGCCCCTCAAAAGAGTAGTAGATCCATTTTTGCTACTTAATTCCCTTATATACTCCAGAGTGAAAGTTATATGGCTTTAGTATATGTGAAGACTTTGCTGATTACTCCACCATTAGCTCGTGCAGCTGCTCTTGCTACAAGTATGCAGTTCAGAAAAGACCGCCCATTTGAGGTATTCATCAATTCCAACTTCTTTTGCTCATATAAATAGTACCTATCAGCTAGCGCTATTCTGTAAAAATCATTATAATTTGTCCGGTAAAATAAATAGAGATAGAGGCTTTGATCCTTTAAATTACAACTCACTTAAAAGTGGCTTTGTAACTGAAACCAAGTGATTTTAGGATCAAGGAAAAGGCATAAAATCTTCTATTACCTCAAATTTAGAAAAGATCTTTATTAACTTCGAAGTACTTCTACCTATCACCTCAAGGTAATTTTAAAAATATACTTCGAAATTTCTTACCCATTTTATGATAAAATTTAGGCCTTTTGTAGTTCTGGCGCTGTTGACTATCACCCTTACCGATTCCACTGCCCAAGTTCAATCAAACGGTCAAATGGCCATACAAGTAGAGTTACTCAATCCTTCTCCAGAAATAGATAATGGAGTAGCAAAGGTGGTGGTAATCGGAGGTCAGGCCCCATTTCTATACAAATGGAGTAACGTAAACACCCCCTTGCACGCCACCCAATCTTTTGGGCTGATGGAGGGTATTGAATATTCGGTGATGGTAAGCGATGTCAATGGAAATGAGGTTTCTGAGAAATTCACCATCCCTGCAAAATCTATCACTGAAGTATTTAACAGTAAGATGCAACCTGCGGTAGAAATCCTGGGGGCAGTACTATTTTGGGATGCTTTTTCTGCTCTGGGAATATATGATCCAGTAGTCTATACCTCTGAAAAACAAATCCCTCTTCCCCGACTTCAGGTAAATGACGAAAATGACTACGTAGTTAAAAAATGGCTGGTTGAAGAAGGTAGCCAAGTTGAGGTAGGGGAGAAAATTGCAATGTTGGTAAGTGATCAAAAGGTAGAATTATCAGTTTATTCGCCGGCTGCTGGCATACTTGAGCAAGTGACAAAAGAAGGGGAGGCAATATCTAGAACTCCTGAAACTGGTTCGTTTACTGCTCAGCTATTAGCGGTAATCAATTTCCAAACTCCTCAGCCTCTTTTACAACCCAATGGAGATATAAGAACCAATGCGATTCCTTTTATTGTCGTTTGGCTGATTGTAGGCGCAATATTTTTTACCATTCGCTTGAAGTTTGTCAACATTCGAGGCTTTAGACATTCTATAGAATTGGCAAAGGGAAAGTTTGATGATCCTAATGCCCCCGGCACGATTACCCATTTTCAAGCTATGGTCACCGCAGTGTCAGCTACAGTAGGGTTGGGAAATATTGCAGGGGTGGCCGTGGCAATTTCTTTGGGAGGAGCGGGAGCAACATTCTGGATGTTTCTGGCGGGATTTTTTGGGATGTCCTTAAAGTTTGCAGAATGTACCTTGGGAGTGAAGTATAGATTTATAGATAAAGACGGCCGTGTATTTGGCGGACCGATGAATTATTTGCGCTATGGTCTTGAAAAACAAAATTTAAAACGTTTAGGAAAATTTTTGGCTGTATTATTTGCAGTTCTTGGTGTTGGAGCCTCATTTGGCGGTGGTAATATGCTGCAATCAAATCAGGCGTTCAAAATATTATCTGTTCAAATCCCTGCTTTGCAAGGTCAGGGATTCTGGTTTGGGATTGGTTTTGCCCTAGTGGTAGGCGCGGTGATTATTGGTGGGATTAAAAGTATTGCCAAAGTCACTGAAAAAGTTGTCCCCGTGATGGCAATTTTTTATGTGCTGGGTTGCTTGGTAGTGATTGGATATCATCTAGAATACGTGGGTGGCGCTTTTCAGGCAATTTTTGATGGTGCTTTTTCTGCCCAAGCCTTAAAAGGTGGATTTATCGGCGTGCTGATTTTGGGCTTGCAACGGGCAGCATTTTCAAACGAGGCAGGCGTGGGTTCAGCCGCAATTGCTCATAGTGCCTCAAAAACCAATACTCCGATTGCCGATGGATTTACTTCTTTAGTTGAGCCATTCATCGATACCATGTTGATCTGTACTATGACTGCTCTAGTTTTGATCTTTACAGGTAAGCACGAGACCAGCAGTGGACTAGGTGGAGTAGAGCTCACCTCTGATGCCTTCGGAAGTGTCGTATCGTGGTTCCCATATGTACTGGCAATCGCTGTGTTATTGTTTGCTTTCTCGACGATCGTTTCCTGGTCCTATTACGGAATGCGTTCTTGGACTTACCTCTTTGGTAGAAGCAAAAAGATCGAGTTAGTATATAAAGTCATGTATCTGGGATTTGTGGTACTTGGTGCTTCAGTTAGCTTGGGAGCAGTGTTAAACTTCGCAGACATGATGATTCTGGCGATGTCCTTTCCGAATATTATAGGTTTATATATAATGGCTCCTGAAATAAACGCCGATATGAAAATATATTGGCAGAAATTGAAAGAGGGAAAACTCTACATCAATCCTAAATTCCTCAAAGCTAAAAGTTAAACTATGGGTATATGTTTTAGAGTCATATGAGGTTGAAAAGTAAGTTTGACCAGTAATGAATGGGGTTTTCCTCTGGCGAAAAATTGAATGAGGAGTGCCACCACCTAGTTTCTCTACTAAGGCATTCCTTTAGCCAGCAAATTTTGCTGTTCAGTTAGAATAACCTTTCCCATTGGTTAAATCTGTCTGATTTATTAGTATCCAAATATTAAGCTCCCCGTTTTGATTTCAGAATTTTTTGTGATTATGATTATCCGCAATCTTGCCAGTATGGAAATGAAAGCACTATGAGATTTGGCAAAATACTATCTTTCTTTAAAATCCTTAAATGTCAGCTTTACGTAAAACCGATGGTGCTAAACCATTCATAACCCTGCACGAGAGTTTTGGGATGTTGAAACATTACTGTCCTAACGTTCTGAAAGGGTAGAACTTTCCAGTTTCACCCTTTCAGGGCTCCTATTTTTTAGTAGTTCTATACTCCCGGCTTTGCCGAGGGTCATGGATCGTTTCAATCTTTCGGATCTTTTTTCGAACTAAATTAAATCCATGAACTTAGCTATTCGATATAGTTGGCTACTGTCAGAAAGGCGGATACACATTTTTTGTAAGTATGATAATCAGATTTTATAGTGTGATTATACGGAATCTTGCCAGTAGAAAATTTTTAACATGAAAAAACCAAAGAAACAGTTGATTTTGGTTTTCTCCGGTCTTCCAACTCATTGACCAAAGAGGATTCGCTTCCTGAAAAGATAGCGTAAAGACAGATTTTATATTTAAAGAATTATCCAACCCCAGAAACAGAGATTTAGATTTGATTTAGTATCTTTTCTATGCAAATAGAATTTTATGAAAGACACTATGATCACCGTTAAAACCGACATTAACCTTCCACTAGCCAAGGTGTGGGAGTATTACTCTGACCCAAAACATATTGTAAATTGGAACAATGCTTCTCCGGATTGGCATACTCCATCGGCCACCAATGACCTGCGAGCTGGCGGCAAGTTTACCTCCCGAATGGAAGCGAAAGACGGCAGCTTTGGATTTGAATTTGATGGCACTTATGATGAGGTGGTGGATCACGAATTAATAAGGTACACTATGGGCGACGGGCGAACCGCGAAGATCACTTTCAGCGAAATTGAGAAGGGTACTAATGTCACTATAGTTTTCGATGCTGAAGAATCCAATCCTATTGAGATGCAAAAAGGAGGCTGGCAGGCGATCCTGGATAATTTCAAACGATACACAGAAAAGCTATGATAAAGCCAATCTGCCCTTGTCTATGGTTTGATGGTACTGCCAAAGAGGCCGCTGAATTCTATTGTTCAGTTTTCGGGAATTCAAAAATTATTGATGAAAATCCATCTGTAGTTACTTTCTCTCTTTCCGGGGAGAAATTCATGTGTCTTAATGGAGGTGCTAAGTTTAAATTCACACCCTCGATTTCACTTTATTCCATTTTGGATTCAGAGGACGAGGTCCAGCGGATTTGGAATTTATTAATCGAAGATGGTGAAGCCATGATGGAGATAGGCTCTTATCCTTGGAGTAAAAAGTATGGCTGGGTAAAGGATAAATTTGGACTCACATGGCAACTCACTGTTGAACAACCTGTAGAATCCAGCCAGAAGTTTATCCCTGCGTTGATGTTTACCGATCAAAATTTTGGTAAGGCTGAATCCGCCATGGAGCAATACATGAAAATTTTTCCAAATACAAGTTTGCCGTTAGTGGTGAGGTATCCTGAGAGTGACGAAGCTCAGGTAGGAAGAATCATGCATGCTCAATTTCAAATCAATGGACAGCGATTCATAGCCATGGACAGCAATATATCCCATGGATTTGATTTTAATGAGGCGATCTCATTTGTAGTAGAATGTGATACGCAAAATGAAATTGATTTTTATTGGTCAAGTCTTTCAGAAGGAGGTAATGAAGGACATTGTGGCTGGCTGAAGGATAGATATGGTGTTTCATGGCAAATCGTACCATCGATTTTATCTAAGTTAATGGCCGATCCTGTTAAATCTCAACGTGTGGTTCAGGCTTTTATGAAAATGAAAAAATTTCATATTGAGGGATTAATGAATGTTTAAATGAATTAAATATATTATTTGGAGATTAGGATCTTTGATAAAAATTAAATTGCTTAGCTAGAGATATTTTCAGAATAAAAAGTAGGATTATGTTTGCTTGGTGTTTAAGACATTAATTATGATAGTACATATTTTGAAAGTTTGGTGTTATATAAATAAAAAAAATCTCTAAGAGTCGGTTAACAACTCATAGAGATTTTACCATATAGGTATATCAGCTTTTCTGTAAGTAAAGAGTCAAACGCATTAAAAATTGGTAAACTTAGCAATTGACGCCACTTCAGTCTTCCGTCATCGGTCTTCCAGCCAGATAATCAAAGTAAGTACGGATACTGGCAAAGTGGCGGATAATCAAATTATCATATATACAGAAAGATGGACTCTTTATTTCTTTACTGGTTATTTCCCTTTCTTATTGATCATCGTCATTACGGTTTCTCCAATAATTTTTAAATCTGTCAATATGTTTACTTGCGAGAGGTATTTCAAATCCAAAAACATTCTCTGTACCATCTCTTCCACAGTTTCTGCATAACCGAAGTTTATTTGTCCAATAGAAGTAATTCCAGGTCTAAGCGTAAGCAACTGAGTGTAAGCCGGAGCTTTGGCTACGATCTGCTGAATGAAGTGTGCACGCTCAGGTCTTGGACCTACCACCGACATATCCCCGGATAGCACATTCCAAAACTGAGGAATTTCATCCAAATGAGTTTTTCTCATAAAGTTGCCCCAAGGAGTAATTCTAGGGTCATTATCAGAGGTTAATTGAGGGCCATTTACTTCAGACTCTACAATCATGCTTCTGAACTTTAAAATTTCAAATGGTGAGCCATTTCTTCCTATTCTTTCTTGCTTGTAGAAAACGGGTCCTTTAGAGGACAGCTTTGTGATAGCCATTACCATCAAAAACACTGGTAATCCGAAGAGCATGACCATAGAAGAAAAGAATATATCAAACGTTCTTTTCGCAGCTCTTGTAGTCATCTCCACACCCTCATTTACAGTTTGGGTAACTGCACTTCTAGAGATTGTAGTAAGATTGAAAAGGTTAGGAATTAACGCCCCTGATTGATATCCTTTTATAACTATTTCTTGATTTTGTCTGATCGTATGCATTGTATGTTAATCTTAATAGTTGGTCACTTTGTGATAACCATATAGTCAACATAAATGCCAGTATACAAAAGTAGGCTGAAAACTTCATTATTAAAGTTATCAAGGATCAATTAACCTTGATATGTGGGGTGTCCCTCCACATGTTGCGCTTAAAATTCCATAAACAACAGGTGCTTACGTGATTTTTCTGTCCCAATATGCCTTATGCATCGACATGGATCTATTTAGTGTTAAAGAGAGCTTGTTATTATTTAAGCCTATTTTATATCCAAGGTATTTAGCAAAAATAGTAGCTATTGATTTAGGTAGTGCTTTTAGATTGTTTTTCAGGACATAATTAAATTCGGATTTAAGATACTTCAATCCTTCACTTTCTGCTCTGCCGAAATTTTCAAAAATCCACGGACTACCGGCGTGGAAAACTCCGATGTCAAAATACCTCTTAAATTCCTCTTTGACAGTGTAATCATGAGAGTGGTAAACATTTGATTCCCCCAAATACCCCATCTCCCAGCCATTCAATAACATCTTTCCCGCTATCAACACATCTTCTCCTAATATTACACCAGAAGGGAAACCTCCTACTTCAAAAAAGGCTTCCTTCCTGTAGGCAGCAAAAGAGTTGGAGCAAGAGATGGTTTTGATTCCCAACTCCGGAGCATCTGCCAAGCTTTTGGTGCGGCTGAGATCTGGATAGTTAAAAAGCCTCGCATGAGCTTCCAGCGTTTTTGCACCCATGTGAGGAAGCTGTCTTCCGTAAACCATTCCATATCTTGGATGAGTTTCAAACGCGTTTACCATATTTTCTATGGCCTGAGTAGTTGCCAAAATTGCATCCTGAGTAAGGAAAATAAAAATATCCGCGTCTTGATATTTTTCAGCTGCGAGCATTCTGGTTCCTCCATGATCGAAATCTTTCTTATCCAGACTCATCACCTCATACCCTTTTCCTTCAATAGCTGACAAGGTCTCATCCGTGGATCCGGAATCGACAATAATCACCTTCGACAACCGATAGGTTTGCTGATCTATCGCCTCGATGACAGCTTTCCAAAGATGTCCTGCATTTAGAGTGGGAATAAAAAGATTGACTTTCATGGGGTATTAATTAGAAGAGACCTCGACTTCAGCATATTCAGCATTTCCTGGATCTATTTTCTCGTTATTTAAGCTTGCTTTTCCGTTGCCAACGAATTGTACGGCGATCGAATTGAGCTTGCCATGATGTGTATTGCCTTCCATTAGGAGATTTCTAGGAAAATGGCTTCTGAAGGTTTGACCTTGATCGCCCTCACCCAAAGCTGAAAGTTCATTGTTCTTCACCTCTAGATTTTTGGAGTTTTCATCAAAAATCACCGGGCCTCGGGAAGTGATTTTATTGAAAATTATTTTAACAGAGTTGGCCGTACTTCTTAAAATAATGGCGGAAGAATTTTTACTTTCTATTTCATTTTTTTCGATAGTAATTTCATCTGCTTTCACAATCAATAGCACAGGGTCCGCAGAATTGTTTTTTATACTATTTTCTCGAATCAGAAGATTCCCTTTCATATTGATATTGAATGCCGCATGCGAAAAGCTGTTATTTACGATTTGAAAGTCATTTACCTGAATTTCGTTAGGCAGAGAAAGTGATCCTACCTCATTGTTTTTAAGCGTGATTTTATCTGCCCTGACATTTGCGATCAGATTGATGGAAGAAAATTTATTGTTTTCTAAAATGAGATTTCCCAAATCAGAAACTACCTCCACCTGATTGTCAGCCCAGTTTTCCCTTGCTAAGATCAGCCCACAGCTTTCGACATATAGTGCTGGCCGATTGTTTCGATACGCTTCATTTTTATACAAAAGCACATTAGAAATATTAATGAGCGTACCAATGCCGGATCCGTCTGGGGTAGATTCCCCTCTTGCAAAACCATTGTCGCAAGAGATGTTTCGCACGATGATGCACGAAATATCTTTTGTTTTCTCAAGCGAACGATTGTTGATGTCAATGGCATCGGCAGCGTTGGAATCGAGGATGTTGTTGGAGAAATTATAGTCTTTTTCTTTTCCCTTATCTCCGAAAGCAACTTGGATTCCCGACATCCCATTGTGGTGGATCACATTATTGACTGCTTCTACCTTTCTGCTTCCATAGATGAAAATGCCATTTTCACCATTATGCGCAATTTCCGAATCATGAATAGAAACGGTATTGCAGGAGAGTATCCGGATGCCTGTTCCTGGCTGATAGCTTTGGGAACTGACTCGGGCTGAACCGAAGTTATTGATTCGTGTATTTGCGATTTCTATTTCACTACTTTCGAAGGCGATAATCCCTGAATATGCTCTCAACTTGGTAGAGTCTCCGGAAAGTTCTGTATCGTAGATTCGTATATGATGACTTTTGAGAAGATAGATACCTTCATTTTTTGAACGCCCTTTGATAGAAATACTCACATTTTCTATTCCATCCCCCAGAAAAAGAGGATTGGGGGAGTTTTGTTTTTCCATCGAGTATTCACCCACTTTTGCAGAAGAATGATGCTGAATGACACCATCTGAAAGTAGATTCATTCCCGATCGCAGTTGGACAGTCCGTATTAAATAAGTCCCTTGTGGAAAAAAAATTGTTTCTCCCTCTTTCGCCTCGTCGAAAATTTGCTGAATTGCCTCTGTCTGATCAGCCTCTGAATTGGCTAGTATACCAAGTTGGGTAACGTCAATTATGGTTGATTCACTCCTAGATTTTTCCTGCGCAATATTTTTCAAGGGAACCCACATCAGCACTGAGAAAAATAGTAAGATTAGTAGCTTTTGTTTCATGAACTTGATTTAATGGAGAAGGGTGTCCCAGGTTTCCTGAGCTGTTTTATCCCACGGGAACTCCAAAGCCCGTTCCAAACCTCTCATTACGCACTGCACATAAAACACTTCGTCATTTACCAATTTTTCTATTCCAGCTTGGATGGCTGATATGTTTGAGGGATTCACACAGAGAGCAGCATCGCCAGCAATCTCCGGTAGACAGCTTGAACTGGAAGTCAGTACTGGGGTGCCCGAGGCCATTGACTCAATAATAGGTAACCCAAATCCTTCCATCAAGGATACAAACAAGGTAGCATGTGCTCCCTTATAGATTTTTGGAAGATCTTTTTCGGCTATGAATCCCAGAAACTTAACCCTCTTACCGATTTTCAACTCGTTAATTAACTGGTTTAGCTCTGCATCAATTTCTCCAGAAATGCAAAGGATAAAGTCTTCAGGGATTTTTGCCTGGGCAAAAGCAGTAAGCATAGCTGGCAGATTTTTGTTTTTTCTACGATTGCCTACATATAAGAAATATGGTCTGCCCATTTCATGCTCTTCCTCATTTTGCAAAAAATGTTCATCCACTCCATTATAAATTACACGTATCAGGTCAGCGGGTATATTGAGCAGTTCTATCAATTGCTGCTTGCTGAAATGAGATACGGTTATTATTTTCTTTGCACTCCGAGCTAATCGCGCTATGATCTGTTCGTAATATATTTTGTGCATGGCCGAATAATAAAACAAATGCATCAGGTCGTGGACGGTAAATACGAAGGGGATTTTTGAAAATGCAGGAGGCATAAATGATGGACTGTAAAAAACATCAGGTTTATGATTTTTGATCTCTTCTCCTAGCATTAGTGGTGAAAGTAAATTGCCCAAGCCCATTTTACTTGTTACAAACTCACAATGAAGCTGAGCCGGAGCTCGGTCCATCACTTCTTGATAGAGACGACCTATGCCTGTATTTCCAGCCCATCGACTATCAATTAGAATCTTTTTTTGTCTGTTCATAGCTTGAGCTGTATGTTTTTAAAGTCGACCTTTTGAAAGGTGCCGACAAGAAAAATAAGTGCCAAATACATCACCACATCATTATCATAGCCCGAATAGAGAATCATCATTATCGATAGTATTGGAAGGAATAGGGCAATCCAAAAGGGTGTGTTGGTCATTTTCTGAAGACATTCTTTGGCAAACCAACTTAGAAAAGCTAGATAAGAAAATAATCCTATTAGGCCCATTTCCAGATAGGTAGATAGAAAGGTGTTATGAATATGTGGTTCACCCCGGTAGAATTCGGCATTTGATTCCAAGAATTCTGGAGCACTGAGGAAGCCATTTCCAAGTGGAGAAATCGCTGAAAAATGAGTAAAAAATGCTTTCCAATAAACTAAGCGTATTCCCATTCCATCATTGGAGGAAGTCAGGGAATCCACCCGAATTACCTTTTCCAACACAACAGGCAACGCGATCAGCACTACAATCAATAATATGATCTTCCACTTTTTTTCGACAGAAATCCAGACCAAGAAAAATACGCCAATGAGTAAAGCGATTATGGGTGTCCGGGATAAACTCAGAAATCCAAGGAGAAATACGAAGCATATTCGCCAGAAAGAGAGTCTGGATCTTAGTAGGATTGGTAGGCATATAAATACAAATCCCATTAATGCGATACGTGCTCCAAACATATTTTTGTCCTCCAATCCCCAATAAAATAAGGTGGGTTTGTATAAGGAGCTCGCCTGTCCAGAAGATCCACTCCCCAGAATTAGGTTGAAATTGTAAGCTTGGTGATAGATCAAAAGCTGGATAAGGCTCAATACTAATACGCCAAACAAAACTGCGTCAAGCTTAAGAATTAGCGATTCATTATTTCTGGCTCCCAACCAGTTCACACCAAAGTATAGGAATATAAAATTGATGAATAGCTTGGTCAGATAGGTTAAGGCAAGTGGATGAGAGGAGGAAGTGACCAAAAAACTTAGTAGTGCGTAGGTGGAAAAAACTGCCAGTGCAACTGCCCATTTCTGGAAGGAAAAGTTGGGTGTTTCCCTATAGAAAAAAAAGGAACTGATTATAAATAGGACTGGATAGATCTTTACGGGTAAAAACATGGATATCAGGGAGAGCAAGAATAGAGATTCTGCCAAAGAAATTGATTTCCAGTTATTAGCCTCTAGTGTGAAAGAGGATGGATAGGCCATGTTTGTCTCCATCAGTTGTTTTTAGAGTGTTGGAGCGTTTTTAAATATACTTCCTCGTACTCAGAGATCAACCGGTTTTTGTCCAGGATTGCCGCTACCGAATCTCTGGCATTAGCGCTGAATTGATTGTAATTGGAGGGATTCTCATAGAGTTGTAGCATAGCTTCGCCTAATGAGTCTGGATTGCTGTCGTAGCAATACAGGCCATTGACCCCATCTTTTACTGTTTCCTGCAAGCCACCTCTTTTATTGGCGATTACAGGAACATGGTTTGCCAGTGCTTCTATTGCAACCATTCCTAACGGTTCTTCCCAAAGCGACGGTACAATCAATACATCAATTTGTGACAGAAACTCAGTGGAATTCACGTACCCAACAAATTCTATATTTGCTCCTTGGGCTGCTAAGTGCAAGTGATCTTCATAATTGGGCTCACCTTTACCAGCAATTTTAATAGTGGCAGGAATGGTGAGTTTTTCAAACTGGGCTATCATCCAATCAATTCCTTTTACTCTTGAAAGGGTGCCCAAGTAACCAAAAATGATTGGCTCATTCGCTCTCCTTTCTGGACGTTTTGGAGGATTTTCTATTGTCCGGGTATTATATATGACCTGTTTACTTGCGTTTTCGAAGTAACCAAAATCGATAAAACGTTGTAGAATATTAGTACTTATTCCCACCACAGCAGACACCTGTTTGGATTTTTCGGGATGCTTGCTGCGCAAAAGCTTACAGCTCAGACATTGGGTTTCACAGGTTTGCTCATTTTTAAACATGTTACTATTCGCACAAAGCAAATACAGATCATGCAACACCTGCACTAATGGGATTTTAGCGTTATGGATAGGTTTCCAAACTGCAGCCGACCAGCCGGCCAAGTTGTGGCAACAGACAAGATCTGGTTTTTCAAGGTCTAGAACCTTCTTTACCACCTTTGCCATCGCGCCATTAGATTGGTCTCTTGCGTGCCAACCCAAGCGAGAAAGTTTATTCTTTTTACCATTTGAATACGGCCAGTAAGCGTTTTGCAAACCGGCTCTATACACCCTGACCCCATCAACAGCCTCTTTCTTAAACCCTTCCTCGGGCATCAAACTCAATACGCTCACTTCATGTCCCCGTGATTGAATCCCTTCGACAATTAATTTGAGGGAGATCTCGGC
>Ga0307487_1000602_pt1 | contig 27589 bp, 33 predicted proteins | sample CBIW12metaG_FD_203665 | JGI IMG/M metagenome (GOLD analysis project Ga0307487, IMG submission 203665) | Sea-ice brine microbial communities from Beaufort Sea near Barrow, Alaska, United States - CBIW 1.2 | ecosystem: Environmental > Aquatic > Marine > Coastal | place: USA: Alaska | collected... | reverse complement strand
ACCGGCAGCGCCGCCATTCTCAGCTGAACTATCTCTCCCCAGTCGAGCACGAGTTACGATTCACCCAGACACCCATTTCCGCCTGATCTTCACACCAAAACGGGTAACCAAACCATGGGGCAGGTCAACTAGTCAACTGAACCGACAGCAGACCCGACGGCATCATCTACCGGTACCGGTGCAGCATCGCATGGCGGGATCTTCCTGCCGTGTCCGGCCCTTGGCCAACGGTCTGGACCTGGCATCCTCGTGTGCCGCGGAGGGGACCTGGGATCGGGTGCTGCAGCAACTGCTACGCGCTGCTGACGAGGCTGGCAAAGTGGTTTGGTCGATTGTCGGTGGACTCCACGATCGCGCGTGCGCATCAGCACGCGACGAACATCACTCGCGTTACGGGGGCTTCATCGAGTTACAAGAATCCTCAGCTCGAGCCGCTTGATCATGCATTCGGCCGCTCCCGCGGCAGGTTGAGCACGAAGATCCACCACCTCGTCGACGGCAATGGTCGACTTTTGGTCGTACTCCTTACCCCAGGTCAAGCGGGCGACTCACCAATGTTCCTGCCCCTGATGGACCAGCTGCGAGCAACTCGGGCGGGCGGGGGGAAGACCGCGGACCCAACCAGATTGGGTCCGGGCAGACAAGGCGTAGTCGTCCCGCGCGATCCGCGGTCCCCCGACCCGCTCGCGTCGCTCTCCGAGCTGTTCCGTCTCGGGACTAGCCACTTGAATCAGTGCAACACGCATGACTACCGATTCCTCCCCTGCAAAGGTGCCACGGACAGCGACTGGCCTGATCGCAATACGGAAATCGTCGACTCTATGTGATCCCGCACGGCTTGCACCGCGTCGAGCTCGTCGAGCGCCCGTAACGCGTTGACGATGCTCTCATGCTCGGCTAGCACCTGTTCGTTCCGATGGACCGCGCGGAATACAGCACGCATTCCCATGCGTACCTGGCGGTCGCGAAGGCTCTTGTAGAAATTAGCGAGAACTGCATTCCCGGCCGAATCCACAATTGTCCGGTGGAACTCCCGGTCGAGTCGGATGAACTCGTTCGGGTCATCCACGTGTTCCCGCTGTTCAGCGATGATGGCGTCCAGCCGCTCCGCTATATCTACGCCGATACGGCACACCTCGCGAACTCCCCAATCCTCTATGAGAAGTCTGGCATGCATCACCGCGTCAACTTCGGCGTCCGAAATAGGGGGAACGAACGCGCCCTTCCGCGGAACAATTTGCACCCACCCTTCCGCCTCCAGGCGCAGGAGCGCTTCACGGACTGGGGTTCGGGAGACACCGGCTTCCTCGGCCAAAGCGCCCTCATTCAGAAAAGCACCATCGTCGCGCGGCGTAGATGCGATTCGTTCTCGCAACCACTCATAGACGGAATCTTGAGCTGACACGGCGTTTTTGCCTTCCCGGTGTTCTGTATTGAGCACTTGATGTGCCTGTGATGAACATATTGCATACAAGAAATTCTGTCTAGCCCTTCTGAGGATAATTATCGTTTTGGGAACGCATGAGCAGATCGCCTGCGTTCTTAACGGAGGTCACATCCCGCTGAGTGGATGACCTGACCGACAGCAGTCCCTACTGCTTTATTCACCGTCCCGATCCTCATGTGACTGCAAACAGGGCGCTTCGTGAGCGATCGTTCCAAGACGTCGACCAAGCAACCTTCCACATCGTGCGCATCATTGACAGCATGCCCTTCCATTCTTCCCTGAACGCCGCCCTGCAAATGCTGCGGGGCGGTCGCCTCTCCCACAAAGGGAAAGGTCGACCGCCCCGGATCAGCTAGTCAGTTCTAAAAGAACCAAGGTATTTCTTGGTGGTTGAAGTCCTTAAACGAGCCGAACTTCCCAGCATTGAAAGCCAATCCGTCCCCGTCCCGGTCCCGGCACTCGGTTACCTGGCCGAAGAACACTTGGTGATCCCCGATGTCGTACTGATGGACTACCTTGCATTCGGCCTGCGATAGCGCCCCCTTGACCACCGGAATCCCGGTTGCGGTCATGTCAAAGGAACCGTCCTCGAACCGTTCCCCGCCGCGTGCCGCGAACTGGCGGGCCACCTTCTCCTGGCCGGCGCCTAAAATGGAAATCGCAAACCTGCCGCTTTCCAACAGCGCGTCCCCCGTTCGGGCACCGAAATTCAGCGAGATCATCAAGATCGGCGGATCGAGGCTGATCGAGGTCAGCGAGTTGATAGTCATCCCATGTGAATTACCCTCGGACTCGGTCGTCACGACGGCAACGCCGGTGAGGAACCTGCCCATGTTCCGACGCATGGCCAACCCGTCAGGTTTGGTGAACAATCCGGTCGTGGTCATCTCAGCCACGGTCCTTCTGGTAGTACCGCACCTCGAACATCTTGGCCCCGGTGTGGGAAACCCAAGGACCGTGTTCCATACCCGGAGGACGAGTGGCCCAGTCCCCAGCGCTGAACGTCTTGGCCAGGTGTTTGTCTTCGAAGGAGCCCTCGAAGATGAACACCTCCTCCCAGAAGTCGTGGGTGAGCACGCCGTTGGCTGAGGTGTCGGTTCCCGGCTCAAACTTCAAAATGCGAGTCACTGAATCGTTGGCGTCGTCGCGAGCCAGTACGGCCTCGCTCAGACCCTCGACGTGCGGGTTGCAGTCGGCAAACTCGACCGACGAGCTGGGCGTGAATTCGAATTCTTCTTTTGCCATGGTTATCGTGCCTCCGTCTTGACTGCACCATAGGAGCCGAGGAACTCGTCGAGTTCGGCTACCAGCGGTGCGTATCCGTAGTTGTGGAATGTGTAGACACCCTTGACCACGAAGGGCGCTCCTGCGTAGAACAGCTCGTACTGCTGGTGACGGCCGGCGAACTCGGACCCGATGATGTCCCAGGCCAGCTTGAACAGCTTGACCCGCTCCTCGCTGTTCGCTCCCGGAGACTGGATGTAGCGGTCGATGTCCGGGCGGGTGACCGAACTGGCCATGTCCTTGGCGCTGGCAGGAAGCTGCAGTACGCCCCCGCCTACCAGATCACGTAGCATCTCGATGACCCGCGGGTAGGTTTCAGACTGCAGGCCCATGGCGCCGTACAAGGCGCGCTTGCCCGGGACCAACATGCCCGAGGAGTCCGGGGTCGCAGTGTATTCGGCGGCCAGCAGCGCCGACTCGACTCCGGCAATGACCGCAGCGAGCTCACCAAGCTTTTCCTGCACGCTCGGGATTTTCTCGGTACCGTTCATCTGTGTGACCTTGCGGGCCACGGAGGCAATGAACTGCAACTTCACCGAGAACCGGGTCTGGGCTTGCCAGTTGCCCAGTACGTGGGCCCCGGTGTCGAAGAACTGGCGGCGCAACGCCTCGGTGTTCCGGTCGATGAAGACCCGGTCCCAGGGAACGAGCACATCATCGAAAATCATCAGCGAGTCAGGCTCGTCGTAGCGGGTGGTCAACGGGTAGTCGAATTCGCTAGTGGCGGCCGGAGCATAGGGGCGGCGGCAGAGCAATTTCATACCCGGGGTGGCCACCGGCAGCGCAAAGCTGATGGCGAAGTCCACGTCATCTGCTCCGAGCGGTTTGATGCAGGTGACGAAGACTTCGTCAGCGATTGCTGCACCGGTAGCGAGCATCTGCGAACCGCGGACAATCAGTCCTTCCTCGGTTTCACGCACGACACCGACCTGCAGGTAGTCATCGTCCCAGCCCGACGCGCTGGTGGCGCGGGAGACCTGCGGCGGAATGATGGCATAGGCGAGGTACAGGTTCTCGGCAAGGATGCGCTCGTAGAAGCGGCGCATGTTGCCTTCGAAGTCGCGCTTCTCATTGGCGAAGACCCCTGCGTTGGAGCCGAAAGCGGCGAAGAAGCTGCCCACGTGGTCCGGGCTGCGCCCGACCCAGCCGTGGGAGTGCTTGGCCCATGTCTCGACTGCCTGTCGGCGAAGCTTCAGGTCTTCGGAGGTGCGCGGGATGCCGAAGACCCGGTTTGCCGGTCCACCAATTTCATCGCTATGAAACTGCATTCCGTTGGCCGGGTCTGCAGCGATGTCGAAGAGTTCCGAGATCGTCTGGGCGATCCGAGAAAAGGCCGGGTGCTCCCTGACGTTCTCGACGACGTCGCCGTCGATGAGAACAGTGCGGCCGTCGTTCAGTGTGTCTAGATAGTCAGCTCCGCTACGCATTAGTCCTGCTCCTTCTTCATGGTGTAACCGTGATTGATTTCTTGTCCGTCGGGAAATTCGAGATGCATCTTCCAGTTGTCGCCGCGCCTGAATTCACCGTTGATCAATGGGAGTGTGCCACCGAGGCAGACGAAGTCGGCGTTTCCGATGTCGGTGCGCTCCAAGAGCAGCCCTACGACGTCTGCCGGGGTCCGCAAACCGGATAACGGGCCCACCTGGTAGATGCTTCCGTCGACCCAGGTGCAGGCGACTGCGTCATCCAAGGAGAACGACTCAAGGTCATCGATCTCGATGACCTGCCGGGAGATTGGTTTGGGGCAGGCCTGTTTCGATCCGCCGATGTCCACCGTTTCCAGGTCGCGGTCAGTATGGTCCGAGCCGATCCCGAGATAGAACCGGCCGTTGTGTCTGATATATACCGGCTCAATCTCCCCGGAGGTGAGCGTCTCGTTGTCCGAGTGTTCTCCGGAGGAATCGAAAAGGGCCGACTGCATCGGGTAGAACATGGGGACGGATGGCGGCGGTGCGACCCCAATGGCCGCTAATTCGTCGATGTGCTGCTGCACAGCAACCGGGTCGCGTCCCGTATATCCGGCAACGACGCCGCGGAAATCGATCATTTCGATAGTTTCGCCAGTGTTGGCGACCTCAAGTATGAGTTTGGTCTTGACTTGGTTTGTCATGTTCGTTCCCTTCTCCTTCTAGTTAGCCAGGCCAGCGTAAGATGCCAGTCGATCGTTGATGACAGGAAATTCCTTGCGAACCTCGACAACTTGTGCCGGATCGAGGTCAACGATCAGCACCTGTTCAGAATTGCCGCACTCGCCCAGCACGTTGCCCGCGGGGTCTACGACCCGACTGTAACCACCGAGTTCGGACCCGGTTTGTGTGCCGACGGCGTTGACTGCCACGACGAAGATCTGGTGCTCCACGGCTCGGGCGCTGGTGAGCAGGCGCCAGTGCTCACGGCGGGTTGCAGGCCAGGCAGCCGGGACGATGACCATGTCGGCCTTGCGGTCGCTGATTTCCATCCACAGGCCCGGGAAACGCAAGTCGTAGCAGGTGGTGCCCACGACGTTGCCAAACGGGGTAGCGACGACAGCGAGTTTGTCACCAGCGGTAAGAAGGTCTATTTCCTTCGACTTGTAGCCGAAGATGTGCAGTTTACTGAACTCGTGGATAATCTTGCCGGTTGGGTCGATGAGCATCGAGGTATTCTTGAGCTTTCCGTCCTCGGTTCGCTCAACGATGCTGCCCAGGTGGATGTGGACGCCGAGGTCGGCTGCTACCTTGGAACACATCGTTATCGTGGGCCCGTCCTGAGTTTCGGCCAGTTCGTCGTACTGCTCGAAATGGAAGTAGCCGGTGCTCCAGAGTTCGGGAAGGACGATCAGGTCAACGTTGCCCAGGGTGCGGAGGATCTCTTCAACTCGGGTAATGCGATCGTCGCGACTTTCCGTATCGGGACTGGCAACTTGAACTAGTGCAATTTTCATTATCTGTCATCCTTACGAGCGGCCCGCAGCGGTGCGGGTCGCCTCTATTTCGTGGGAAACCGTGCAGACAACCTGTGCGACGGCATTACTAATCAGCGGCACATCGAGCGGCCCATCGTCGGTGGGCACGTCTGCAAAGTGATCCGTCCCCTGGGTGGCGAATCTCCTAGAGATCGCGAGCTGCCGCTCGGAAAGGATATTGACGCCGAATTTTCCGTTCTCCGAGATTGCCGCAGCGGTTCGACTGCCCAAAGAGAAACACACCAAGAGCAGATGCGGTGCCAGCGAAACAGAGGTGAGGGAATTGACGGTCATCCCATGCTGCTCGCCCTCTAGGCCCGTCGTGGTGATCACGGCAACTCCCGTGGCGAATCTGCCCATTGTCCGCCGAAGCGCTATCGCGTCGGGAGACACAAGAGTCTCATTTTCTGTCATGACGATCCTCTGCTGTAGTCAAATTGTGGCGAATGACGGATGCCGCGCCCACTTGCGAGTAGTCGGAGGTCACGTTCCTCCAAGGTAGGCAGCCTGGATTTGACGGTCCTGGTTCGCATCCGCCGTATTCCCGGACGCAACGACAGCGCCGGTTTCGAGGAGGTAGTAGTTGTCAGCGATCTTCATAGCCTGACGCACGTTCTGTTCCACGAGGAGGACGGTGAGACCGTCATCACGCAGCCCCGCAAGCAGCTGCATGACCTCATGTGTGATTTTCGGCGACAGGCCGAGGCTCGGCTCATCCAGCATGAGAAGCGACGGCTGCGTGAGAAGCGCTCGGCCGATGGCCAACATCTGCTGCTCTCCGCCCGAGAGGAGGCCGGCGAGCTGGGTCCGTCGTTGACCGAGGATCGCGAACCTCTCGTAAATGTCACCGAGCGTGAATTTCCCGCGTTTTATCCTGCCTTTCGAAGTATCCGCTCCGAGTCGCAGATTATCCGCAACAGTCATGCCTCCGATGATGCCTCGGCCCTCCGGCACAAGGACAAGCCCTGCCGCCACACGCCGCGTCGGATTCCACTTCCCGATGTCCTCGGCGCCGTAATTCACGCTCCCGCGGCTCAGTGCATGCGCGCCGATCAGGGTGCGCAGCAGCGTGCTCTTCCCGGCGCCGTTGGAACCCACCACCGCCGTGATCGTGGCTGGCCGCACGGTGAGATCGACTCCGCGCAGAGCGCGGATCGGCCCGTAGTGCGCCTCGATTCCCCTGGCTTTCAGCAGGGGTTCAGGAATAGTCATGATCATCTCCTAAATATGCCTCGAGTACCCGCGGATCCCGTCGGACCTCTTCGGGCGATCCCGTGGTGATCTGTTTGCCGAAGTTGATGACGGCCACCCGGTCGCAGGTTTTCCCAACGAAGGGCATGTTGTGCTCGATGAGCAGGACCCCGAGGCCCAGATCGCTCAGCAACCGGATCAGGTCGGCTACCTCCATCGTCTCGTCCTCGTTCATTCCGGCGGTCGGCTCGTCGAGGAGGAGCAACTGGGGCTGCAGCATCAACGCGCGAACGATTTCCAGCTTGCGTTGGAGTCCGTATGACAATTCGCTTGCCACCTGGGTCCGCTGGTCCCATAGCCCAAAACGGGTAAGCGTGTCTTCGACAGATCCCATCACCGTAGCGTCCCGGGCATGATCAGTCGGCTTCAACTGGAAAACCGACTTCAGATGGCCGGTCGCGCTTCCAAGCGCGAGTTGAACATGCTCCATCACCGTGAGACTTCGAAAGAGTCGGATGTTCTGAAACGTCCTGGCGATGCCACTCCTGGCGATCAGGTGCGGCACTCGACCGTCGATGCGTCTGCCGTCGAAAATAACGGTCCCGCTGGTCGGCTTGTACACGCCCGTGATGAGGTTGAGCAGGGTGGTCTTGCCTGCACCATTCGGACCAATCAATCCGACGACCTCACCAGCGTGGACCGAGAACTCGACACCGTCGACGGCGCGAATCCCGCCGAACTGAATTGAGAGGTCCCGCGTTTGAAGTAGGGTCTTCTCGCTCATCATGAACTCCTCCGCACCCGTCGAGCCAATAAACTACGCAATGATGTCCCCCTGCCAATCAATCCGGACGGGCGCAGGATGAGCATGACCAACAGGACCACGCCGATAAAAGCAGGTCGCCACGCATCCAGGCCCCTCGCATACTCCGGCAACAGCGTCAGGATCGTCGCCCCGACGACGGGTCCCCAGAAACTTCGGCTGCCACCGAAGATGACATAGAGCGCCGCGAAGATGGACACCTCGACGGAGAACGCGCTGGGTTCGACGTAGACGAACCAATGCGCATACACCCCTCCGGCCAGGCCGGCGAGCGCGCCGCTGAGTCCGAACATAGAGATTTTCACCGTCGTGACGTTCAGCCCGCTCATGGAGGCAGCGAATTCGTCGTCGTGGATGCTGCGCACTCGCAGCCAGAACTGCGAGCGAGTCAGCAAGAAGACCCCGCCGAGCGCGATGGCGGTCCACGCAAACACCACGATGGGTTCGACGGGTGGAATGCCGGCCAGCCCCCGCGCCTGGCCGGCGAAGGGTAGGACGAGAAAGATGGACTCCACCACAAGCCCGAACGCAAAGGTGGCCATTGCCAAGTAAATGCCGCTGACCCGCAGTGCCGGCAATCCGATCAGCAGGCCCACCACCATGGTGGCGAGCATGCCTAGAAACAGAGACGCCGAGATCGGGATGCCGGCAAGGCTGGCCAAGGCGGCGGTGTAGGCGCCGACGGCCATGAAGCCCGCCGCACCGAGGTTCAGCTGCCTAGTCGACAGCGCGACGTAGACGCTCATGCCCAGCAGGATGTTGATGCAGACCTGAACAAGCAGGCCGACTTGGTAGATGGACACCGTCACACTCTCCTATACACATGATGGCTCGTTTTGCCGAGCAGCCCTTGGGGGCGAACGACGAGAGCGACGGCAAGCAGGCCGAAGACGAGGAGGTTATTGTAGTTCGCGCCGAGGTAGGAGGTTCCGAGGACTGTGGCGAGCCCCAACAGGGGGCCAGCCACGACAGCCCCCCACAGGTTGTCGACTCCTCCCAGGATCATCGCGGCGATTCCGCTGATCCCGATGGTGATGCCGAAATCGAGGGATATGACTCCGTAGTTGAGGCCGAGAAGAAGACCGGCGCCTCCCGCCAGAACGCCGGAGATCAGGAACGTGGCCACTTCGGCCCGCCGAACGCGCAGGCCGAGGATCACAGCCGCGTCGCGGTTCTGAGCGACCGCCCGCAGGCTGCGACCGAGCGCGGTGCGGTTCACCGTGGCCGCGAGCCCCGCGACCAACACGATCGCCAATCCAATGCCCAGAAGCTGCACCGCAGACACGTTCACCGGGCCGAGGTCGATCCTTGACGCCAGATCGGACTTGGGGAAGAACTGCGCCTGGCTGCCCCAGACTCGCTCGGCGATATTCTCCAGCACGAGGCCAAACGCGACGGTCGTGAGCAGCGTCACCACAATGTCGGACTTGTCCACGAACCGGTAGCCGACCAGTTCAAGAATGAGTGCCAGCACACCACCGATCGCCATCGATCCGAGGAGCACGAACACGAACGGCACCTGACCATTCAGCAGGTCGAGGCCGACGAGGGCTCCGAACAGGAAAATCTGCGGAGTGGCAAGGTTCAAGACTCCGAGTATCCCCATGTTCAGTGAGAAGGCGAGCGCAACGAGGGCATAGATGCCCCCGAGGAGCAGCCCATTGACGATCAGTTGAAGTAGCATCGAAACTCCGTTATCCCGGGCCCCGGCGCCGACCTCTGAGAGGCCGATGCCGGGGCGTCTTCGGTGACTATGGTGAGACCTTTTTCAGCTCAGACCAGGCTCCATCCTCACCGCGGATAACGAAGAAGTCCCGACTGGCGTCTCCTGATTCCTTCATCGATATTTTGCTCGTCAGGCCGTCAAACCCCTTGAGGTTCGTCATGAAGTCGCGAATCCCCTCTCGCGCGGCAACGAGATCTTCCTTGTCCAGGTTTTCGGCCCTGATCGCCTCGACATACATGAGCCCGATTTCATAGAGCTGGCTGTCGAACATGGTCGGAGCACCAGGGACCTTCTCTGCCGCAAAGACCTCGACCGCGCGCTTGGTCCAGTCCTCAGCCGACTCGACGCCGGGATAGTACGTTCCGGCGCTGAAGATAGGGATATCGGGCGCGGCCTCCAGGATGTTCGCGGAGACCAACGTCGACCCGCCGAAGATCGGTGTCTTCAGGCCCTGTTGGTCCATCGCACGCAGGAGTTTCGCGGCCCCGTTATAGAACGCGCCAACACCGACGGCATCCGCCCCCCCGGAGGCGATGGTTCCCGCCTGCGCTTTGAGGTCGATGTCTGTTGTTCCGAACGTGACGGGATTGTCGGGGTTGACCACCTTCAGGCCCGCTCCCTCCAAGACCGAGGGCAGGATCTTCGTTCCGAGGGAACTGCCGACCGCGTCCGCGGAATCGTAGGCAATGGTGATGTCCTTGGCGCCGGTGGCCTCGACCATCGCCGGAACGACGGCCTTCAGGTAGATGCTCTCATCAACGGTGTTTCTGAACGCCCACGGGCGGTTGGCCTCGGCGACGCCAGGTTTGGACGACGCTTGGGAGGTCATGGGAATCTTCATCTGGTTGGCGACCGGAAAGGCCACCTCGGCTTCGGACGACGTGAACGGTCCCATGATCGCCAACACGTTGTCTTCGCTCGCGAGCTTGCGGACGAGGTTGCCCGCCTCGACGCCCTTTGCGCCGCTGTCATATATGACGATCTCCAACTGCTTCCCGTTAATGCCCCCGTCGGCATTCACGTCGGACTGGAGCATCTTCAGGATGGCTCCGTTGCTCTCCCCCCATTCCGACACCGGACCGGTGATTGGCAGAATGGCGCCGAGTTTGACGGTTTCACCGTCCGTTCCACCAGTTGCGTCCGTCGCCGAGCATCCCGTAGCCACAAGGCTCAGGACAGTGACAACGCCGAACAGGGCAACCATTGATTGGCGCGGTTTTCTCGTTTTCATTTTCCGTTCCTCCTTTTTCAGAAAAGCACCATGGTCGCGCGGCGTAGATGCGACCCGTTCTCGCAACCACTCATAGGCGGAATCTTGAGCTGACACGGCGTCTTTGCCTTCCCGGTGTTCTGTAATGAGCACTTGATGTTCTGTAATGAGCACTTGATGTGCATGTGATGAACATATTGCATACAAGAAATTCTGTCTAGCCCTTCTGAGGATTATTTTCGTTTTGGGAACGCATGAGCAGATCGCCTGCGTTCTTAACGGCAGCGCGACACCTTTTTAGGTGATGGTCGTTCAGATCGCTTCTAGAGGGGTTCCGCTCATTGACTGCACATGACCGATATTTGACGATTCGGGACCTGTTCGAGATCGAGAGGCTCCGCATAGGGGCAGTAGCAAGGTGGCGATTGCTCGCCGGCTTGGGGTGTACCGCTCGACGATCTCCCAGGAGTTGGCCCACGGGTCATGGCAACCCGAATGCGATCATGCGAATCTTCGCCCATACCTGCGGAACAAGCTCGGCACCCGCGATCGGCATGCACGCGTGTATTTCGGCCGTCATTCCCGAGCCCAGCGATCAAATCGGACACAGCAAGAGGCGCGGACCCCGAGGCGGCCGACCACCCGCGTTCGACGCTGCCGACTACCGAGGCCGCAACGTCGTCGAACGCGGATTCTGCAACGTCAAGCAATGGCGCGGCCTCGCCACGCGCTACGACAAACTCGCACGCAACTACCGCGCAGCAGCAATACTCCTGTACTGCCCAGGGACGTTGGTTGAATCGATGTGACGACTCGCTGTAGTCGTTGGCAACGGGTGAGGGTCTCCGGTTGAAAGTGGAGTTGCTTAGACAACCGCTTCGAACAGGAGACCCTCATGTCCCACGCTAATGCTGCTTTGACTCCGCGTCACCGTTTTCGGATCGCGCGTCTGATTATCGATGACGGATGGCCGGTTTCCTATGCTGCGAACCAGTTCAACGTATCGTGGCCGACCGCGAAGCGGTGGGCCGAACGGTATGAGGCTATGGGTAGTGCTGGGATGGTTGACCGGTCGTCGTGGCCGCGCCGCAGCCCGAACCGGACTACACCGGAGCTGGTGCGCAAGATCGGTCGCCTGCGATGCAAGCAGCGTCTGGGACCGGTCGAGATCGGCTGGATAGTTGGGGATGCCGGCCTCGACCGTCCACGCAATATTGGTGCGACGCCGGCTGAACCGGCTGCATCGCATCGATAAGCGCACCGGTGAGGTAGTGCGCCGTTACGAGCACGACAAGCCCGGGGTGATGATCCACGTCGATGTGACCAAGTTCGGCAACATCCCCGACGGCGGCGGGCACCGGTTCGTCGGCCGACAGCAAGGCAACAGGAACTGGGCTGCGACCGCTGGCGGCGGCAGCAGCAGCGGGAACCGTGGGCCGTTGATCGGTAAGGCGTTCGTGCACACCGTCATCGACGACCGCTCCCGGGTTGCCCATGCCGAGACCCACGACGACGAAACGGTCGCGACAGCGATCGGAGTGCTGCGCCGGGCAGTCTCGTGGTTCGCTGCCCGCGGCATCACCGTCGAACGGGTTCTCTCCGATAACGGCTCTGCCTACAAATCCCATGCCTGGCGAGATGCTTGCACCGAGCCGAACATCAAGCCAAAGAAAACCCATCCCTACCGGCCTCAGACTAACGGGAAGATCGAACGATTTCACCGCACCCTGGGCGAGAGGTGGGCATTCAGGCGCTTCTACGCCAGCGAATCAGCACGCCGCAACGCCCTCCCGGCCTGACTCCACGAATACAATCACCACAGGCCCCACACCGCAATCGGAGGCCAACTGAACCGTCTGTAAGTCTTTCTTATGGCTGGCCTGGGGCTGGCTGGCTAGATTGGTGCTGGTTCTACTGACCGGGCGTGACTCGTGAACCGTCTGACGCCCCGCGGGGTGTCTTGCCAGGGATCTGTCCACTCGGTCAGGACGGCCGGTGTCTTTCTGGCCCACCACGATGACTTGATTAGAAGCTTGCCCGACCTTCACGTCGTGGCCCCTTACAAGCATGTCTCGCAGTGATCTTCTCCCGGGCTGACGCCGGCAACGACGTCCACCCACCATCAGGAGGCACCGCATGTCCATCGTCGCAGATCACTACAGAACCATCGTGGGAGTCGACACCCACGCAGCCACCCATACCTACGCCGTCGTTGAGTCCCCCTCGGGGAAGCTGCTCGACCAGAAGACTTTCCCGACGACGCCAGCCGGGTTATCTCGGGCAACCGTGTGGATCAGCCGCCGAGCAGACGGCAACGCAGAGACAGTCTTGATCTCAGCCGAGGGCACGGGCTCCTACGGAGCCGTTATGGCACGACGCCTCACCGAGGCGGGCTATCGGGTCGTCGAGGCCCCGATGCCCTCCGCCAAACGCCTCCGCGGCAAGGGTAAAACCGACAGCCTCGACGCCATCACCGCTGCCCGTTCCACCCTGATCATGGACATCGAACGGCTCCGAGATCGTCGCGCCGGCGAAGTCCAGACCGTACTAAAGCTCCTGACCGTAGGCCGAGAGCAGATGAACGCAGACCGGCTCCGGGCCCTCAACGCACTGACCGCACTGATCCGGGCCACGACCTCGGCATCGACGCTCGCCATGCCCTCACTCCGGCGCAGATCGTCACGATCTCCTCCTGGCGGCACCGGGACGAACCCCTCGGTTCGACCATCGCCCGCAGCGAAGCCGTCCGCTCGGCCAAACGGATCCTCACCCTCGGCACCGACCTCAAAACCAACAGACTGCAGCTCACCAACCTCGTCGACGAACACTCTCCAGCCCTCCTCGCGATGCCGGGTATCGGAGCCGTCACCGCAGCGATGATCATGACTGTGTGGCCCCACCCCGGACGGATCCGATCAGAAGGCGCTCTGGCGCAAATCGCGGGCACCTGCCCGATCCCCGCGTCCTCAGGGAAAACGATCCGTCACCGCCTCAACCGCGGCGGCGACCGCCAGCTCAACAGAGCGATCAACACCATCGCACTCACCCGCATGCGCACCGACACAGCCACCCGCGAATACGTCCTGAAACGCCTCGCGGAGGGGCGCACGAAAAGAGAGATCATGCGCTGCCTCAAGCGCTACATCACGAGACAGATCTACCGCACCCTGGCTGCAGCAGCCTCATCGCCAACCGCTTGACAAACATAGAAGCATCCCTGATTTCTTGCCGGTTTCTTTCTTTGAAAGGATTCGGTTATGCCCAAGAAATATCCTGCGGAGGTTCGCGAGCGAGCCGTTCGGATGACCCTTGATCGGTTGAAGGACTACCCATCGTTGTGGGCTGCTGTCAGCGACCTGGCCCCGAAGCTCAACGTCGGTGCTGAGACTCTCCGGAAGTGGACTCTCCAAGCCCAATCGGATGCTGGCGACCGGGTCGGCCCAACAAGTGCTGAATTGGATGAAATTCGGCGTTTGAAACGCGAGAATCGCGACTTGAAGGAAACGAACGAGATTCTCAAAGCTGCTGCGTCTTTCTTCGCGAGGGAGCCCGACCCTCGCATCTGAATAACCACAACCTACGAGATGTTGCGCTTCCGTCTAGAACTCGGGACTTCCGAGTTATGTTGCTTATTCAAGTAAAGTGCAATCGTGGACAAAGCCCTTGAGCGCGCGGCCGTCACAGTAGCACTGCGCGAGATGAATGTCCGCGCAATCCGCGAGTTCGAGCGCCCAGACTTTATCGCCCTCGTAGACCGCCACATTCACGTCGGTATCGAAATTACCGAGTTGTGGGCTTCACAAACCGAAGCGCGCTTAGATCGTATCGACGGATATGTACAGCAATTGATCGACGGCCATCCCCGACACCGCGAGGATGCACGCGAAACACGCATTGCCGGGGAAGGCCAACTCACGAAGCCGGACGGCACCAGCGTTCCGATCGGTCCGGGAGTCATATCGCCGATTCCCAGCTTAAGCAGGCACCTTGATCTAATTGCGAAGTCCATCGAGACAAAGTCCCGCAAATACTCGACCTATGCCAAACCGCTTAATGGCCATGAACTCGTGATAGTCGACCACATAACTTGGGGCAATGCACCAGCGCAACCGCTTCCTTGTTCGGCCCTTTTGACTCAGCGACTGCTAACAGCACTTCGCCTAGCCCCGTTTCAAGACGTCATTGTCCTCGCAGTTGCGGACGAGGACCGGCAATACTCGCTCTCGCTGAGGACATTGGAGTTAGCCGACCGATTCACGTTGGCGAAGGAACTAATGGAATCCGTTTGGACCGATACACCGCCGAACAGGTTGCAACGACTGAGCATGCTTGCACTATTGAGCTTCGCGGAGCATTCAAAGTCGATCGGGTTTGGATTCACCCTAGACCCGGAAGCAATTCACCTTGGCAGATTTTCGGTTCAACCTCTCGGAGCCTCTGCGTTTGAAATTTCAGATAGCTATGGAGAGCCACCAGGATTCGTTCTTCCAACTTGGCCACAGGACATCACCGCAGCAAGAAGAGCTGAGTTGATCGCTTTGATGCTAAACGAGACTCCGAAAAAACCGCCACACGCGCAGCTGTTCAATGACATCACAAGTGAATTGGTCGGCAATATTCTTGTGCGTCGCAATTCTGACGTGCTGCCTAAACACCATCGAACTGAATAGGCGATATTGACCAGTTGTAGCCGATGATGCGCATCGACAACCTATCCCGTTGCTCGCGTTCGGGTGTGTCTTGCAAATGATTTCGTTCGGCGGCTGAGATCGTGGAGTCATGTCGCGTTTCCAGTTGTTGTGAATCGCCCTGGGTTTCGTTCCGTCTGATCCTTTTGGAGGATGGAACTATGACTAACCCTTACCCAGCCGATTTTCGTGAGCGTGCGTTGCGGATGCTCGCGCAGGCTCGTCCTGATCACCTGTCTGATTTCGCTGCGGCCAGCCATGTCGCCGGCCGGCTTGGCGTGAATCCTGAGACGTTGCGGTTATGGAAGAAGCGCGCCGATATCGCGCCGGTCGTGAGCCCGGGACGTAACCTGAACCGTCCCGGTTCAGACTTAGGCATAAAGACATCCTCCCAGCCCACCCACCGGGGAAAGCCAACTCGGATGTCACCTACTCGTGCAACAGGCCCCCGCCGAGTACGAGGACAACTATTACGCTGAAACAAACGGCCCGATAAACATCGGTGCCGCCAACAAAACGGCGGCATGAAAACCGGGACGGTTCAGGCTCCCCTTTTCAACTCGGGGGTTAGGGGGGAGTTCGGGGGGAACTTTGGTGCTCCTCTCCCACTGAGATATTTCAATAAAAAGAACACAGTGAGAAGTAGAGCTTGAGGTTAGCCCCCAACTCCCCCTTAACCCCCCGGTGTGGGTCTCTTTTTACGAAAAAGCGGTATTTCGACCCGGGATGCACCATATATATGCATGACCGACGCACCTACCCTCGACCCCAAGGAAGACACTCGCCGCGGTGAAGTCCTTGCCCGCTTCCGCTCCCTCACAGCTAAGGGCCTAACGGTGGCATCCCCGGATCACACCATTGACGTGGAAGCGATTGAGGACGGTTCGGTCTTTGATCTTCCGGTCCGTCTCGGGATTAAGGGCAAGACCCTGTCAGGGGCGGGAGCGGTCTACCCTCTTGTCCTCGAACTACCGACTAAAGGCAACCCCTCGTTTGGCGATGTTCTCACTGATGCAGTAACCCAGGCTTCGTGTGAACCCCTCTTGAAGAAGCTCAACCGCGGCTGGTCCGAAGGCGTAGCTACAGAAACGGCAAGCTACTGGCTGGGCGTCAAATGTGCTTCGGATGCCCATTTTGTTGCACTCGTCAAGTCTCTCCCAAGCCGCACTGCTATCCGCGGCAGCAAGACTTTCAGCAGCTTGACTTTCGGAAAATCCGCGAATTTACGACCGGTGCTCTCAGGGACGCAAGGGAAGTTAACCTCCGTCACCCCCTGGGAACTTCTGGGCTTAGGCGTAATCATCGACATTATGAGCGACGCCGCAGACCGCTGGGCATCTGGCTACGACGTCCGCAGTCACACCCCACACACCAATACAGTCCGTGACCAATTCAACCGCGCGACGACTATCTCGGAAATGTCCCGATCCCTTACCGAGCTTGGTTGGCTTGAGGGCGCAGAGGATGGACCCGTCACGCAATATCACCGAGGGGATGAGCAGGCTGAACTCATCCGAGATATTTGCGTATTCGTTATGAACCCCGGGACTGAGGTGCCGACCACTCTCCGGGCGTTTGATCTCATTGCTCTAGATCCGGAACATGAAGGAAACCCCGACATTGCGGCTGCCTGGCTCGTAACGGAGGGTCATGTCCCTCCCGTCATAGAGTCGCTGGTTGCTGGAGGTAAACGCAGAGAGATTGAGATGAACCAAGACTCAGGTGTCGTCGTCAAAGCATTTTCGGAGGCGGTGCGTGATGCCCGCTCGGCGAGCGACGCCACCCTGCCACTTGCTTTCTCAATGCAAGCCACATCTGGTGTACATCAAGCCATTGTGAGTTACATGCCATCCGGCACTGTCCGAGTCTGGAACGAGTCGAACGCCGGGACGCTGCTCCTTGCAGCCGCCCAACCCATTTTCCGGTCGGAGACGAAGAAGGGACCCAAGACAACATATTCTGCCCGTATCGATGCGAACCTTGTCCGTGCGGTGCTGGCGAACCTGGAAAATCCCGGAGTTCTATCACCTGTCGAGCATGTAAGTACGGGGCCGATTCTGACCGCATCTGGCCGCATTGCTTCGATTCCTGGGTATGACCGGAAGGCCCGCGCTTTGGTCGTAATCCCCCATCGGGAGCGAGCGAAGTGGACTGCCTATTCGGTCCCCGATAACCCAACCCGCGCGGAAGCTCAAGCGGCATATGAGTTTCTCAATCTGGAACTCATGAACGACCTGCCATACGCTACAGACGGTGACCGGGCACGGCACATGCTGTACATCCTCACCGCAGTAGGTAGACCCATCACCACGGGCAGTGTGGGATTCCTTGCTACGGCATCTGATGCGGGCACCGGCAAGAGCCTCTCGCTGCTCGTCGGGCGGGTAATCGCCCAGGGACATCCTGGCTGCACAGATTTCAAAGCCACAGCAGAAGCTGATTCAGAGAATGAAAAACGGCTGAGTGCCTTGATCAGCGAGAAGAACCGATTCTTCCACGCGGATGAGGTTGTCAGAGGCACAGGCGTCAACGGGGAGGTCATCACAAAATTGACCACAGCCACAGATGGCGAATTCGCCGTCCGCAAGCTTGGGGTTTCCACCACTTTGCCAGCCTCTGGCGTAATCGTGACAGCATGCGGCAACCGGGTGCATCTCAAAGGTGACACCAGTCGCCGGTTCCTCCCCATCCGATATGCCTATTCCGGGCCAGGCTCCGTATTGAGCCGCACAGGATTCCGCCATCCGTCTCTTCTTGAGTATGTGGTGGGGGCTCGTCCTCTGCTTGTCGCGGCTGTGCACACCATTCTGCTGCATGGTATTCAGGCCGGTCCGTCACGCATCATCCCCGGCCTTGGATTCAGCCACGATTGGGCGGCCCGAATTGTGGGTGCTGCCTCTCATCTGACTACCGAGGATGGCAAGGAGGTGGGCCTGTTGGCGTTGGAAGGCTGGCTCGAAAGCGTTGATGCGTCGAGCACACTTGCGGACGACTGGTCGGAATTCTTGGTCTATGCGTGGCGTCAGCTTAAAGGAACAGCTGTGGATGCGGCGGCTTTACGGGCGATGACTACGACCGGGAATGCAAACTCCCTCCCGATTCTGCCTCCAGCACTATCGTCACTTCGGTTCGACTCCGATAGGTCATCGAACCGCGAGTGGGGACGTACCCTTGCAACCATTCTGGGCTCATCTATCCCCGTTGCGGGCGGCTATTTTCGCATTGACACTTTGCCGCAGTCGGAGAAGTCGAACCGTGTTGCTCGGTGGCGGATTACAGGATGGGACAAGGCCGGTAATGAACTGGACCCTCGCACGTCTCAGGTGGGCATAGATGACGAAACCCCCCAGCTGTCAGCCAAATGGCAGACGATTCTCGCTACGTTGTTTGCCCGTAAGGGCGCGAGTTTGATGCTGACCAGTGAAATCCGGTCGACCATCGAGGAGGGATGCAAGGGTGCAGCGGTTGAACTGCCTGAAGAGCTTCAGGGCCCGTTTGCACATCACTATGATGAACCAAAAGCTTGGCGAGCGGCCCTGAATGCTACCGCCGCAACTGCTGTCGCTCCTGGCCAACGCCATAACCTCCTCTTTGTGGAGCAGCAAGGTCAGCCCCCTATGTGGGCTGTCACAGCGCTTTCAGAATCGCTTGCAGCATGACGCTTGTAACGGCAGCAACTTTGCCGGCTTTTGACGTATGGCTTGCGAAAAAACGGCCCCTCGGTATTGCACTCAGTGCTGCGGGGACCGTTCTGGGGGTTGCCGATGTCAAGACGGCTTGGACTGCTGACATCGCTGATGAGTTCCTGATCCGCGCGGTGGCATCCAAAATTCAGGACCGCCAACGCCGGGCTTGGTCTATGGCCCCAGAAGTTGTCCACACCTTGGCTCGTGTTACTGAATACGATCTGGAGGACTTTTCTTGGATTAACGATGTTGCTGTGGCACTCCATTCGGCACACCCCGGTGTGCCGCTCCCCCCAATGGTGGCGGGTGCGGGTCCGCGCGCCCGTCAGGCTGCTTCTCTGATGAAGGCGCTGGCACCTGAAGTTCCGGCTGTGGCTCACCCGATGATGAATCTGACGGTTGCACTTGATCAGGCTTTCCGCGAATCGCAGCGACGCGGGATCCGTGTCGATGTCGATGGGCTACGTGAGGCTCGGGATTTGAACCGCAGTGTGACTGCTGTGGCAGCTGCGGAGGATGGAATCGATCTTTCGGTGGTGGGTACGGAGGCTCAGGCGGAAGCTGTCACTGGGTGGCTGTCGAAGCGCGGCATCACCATCAGAGATTTTGATGGGCGCCCATCGTTGAGTCGGGACTTTTTTGACCGGGCGGAGATCCCTGATAGCTCGGAGGGCCGCTATTTTTGGGGCCGTTTCCGTGCCGCTGCCAGTAGAAGGTCTGCGCGTCTCAGCCTTGACCAGATTTCAAATAATCTTCACGATGATGGCCATGTTTTTCCGGTTGTGCATCTGAGGGGGGCGAAGACGGGTCGTGGAAGTGTGACAGCCCCGGCGCTCACTTCTTTGTCTAAGAAGTACCGCAACCTCATCATCCCCGAAGACGGCACTGCCTTCATTTCATTGGATTTTGATAGGGCGGAACCTACGGTTGCGGCTGCACTTTCGCAGGATGAGGGCCTTCGGGAGGCGTTGGCGACCTCGGATATTTATCGGGAACTTGCGACGAGAGTCTTTGGTGAGCAGGCACGTGAAGATGATGTGGCACGTGCCACATGTAAGACCATTTTCTTAGGGGTCTTGTATGGCCGTGGCGCTCAGGGGCTTAGCCTGCAGTTGGGCATTTCAAAGGCGGAAGCTGCTGAAACTATTAGGTCAATCTGGGATTCGTTCCCGGCATTGAAGGCTTACTGTGAGGGTTTGAAAGCGGCCTCTATCGCTGGTGGGGAGCTGCGAACCCCGTGGGGCCGGCTGCTGCCTGTCCCGAATAAGGGCCCGTATCAGACCCCCAATCTAATGATTCAGGCAAGCGCCGCGGACGTGTTCTATGTCGGCCTCAAAAATGTTGTGGAGCTTCTTGGGGCTGATCGTTTGACGCTCCCCATACATGATGAGATTTTGATCCAATCTTCTCAGGATGAGGTGTTCAGGAGCTCAGTTCTTCTGGAAGAGGCCATGACTGTCCCGTTTTTGAACACGGTGATCACGGGCCAGGCCAAACAGCGTGGGGGTGCTTGGGGTAGGTGACTTCGTGAGGTTCCGAGGGGGAGTGCGCCCTCGGTGCGTCTTTGGAGAGCCCTGTAGAAATTCTTTGCAGAAACTTTCTATGCGGATCACCCAAGACCCGATTTTCGCCGCATCTAAGTAAGTAGAGGGTCCCATCTGGGCCTTCATTACTTCTTAGGCGGAACCCCATGGCACAACGTAAGAACCTTCCCAGCACCCAAACTCCCACTCCGGAGCGGGAGGCGGCGCTGGCAGCCCGTATCGCGAATGGTGACAGAGATGCTGTGCATGAGCTCGCGATGGGCGGCTATGCCTGGGCAAAGACTTTGTCCCGTAAGTTCACTGGCCGCGGTGTTGACCTCGACGATCTGAACAGTGAGGCCTATCTCGGCCTCGTTGAGGCTGCGGCAACATTCGATCCAGCTCGTGGCCGGTTTGCAGGCTACTCAACCGCGTTCGTTCAGGGAGCTATCTGGAAGGCGATCCGACTTTCGGGCCGCAGTGTAAGCATCCCCAAGCATGCGTTTGATGCTGAACTGGTCGGCAATCGGGACCGCGTATCTGAACGTTATGCAGCCAATGCAGCACTCGCTTTGGAAGCCAGTGCATGGCATTTCCCCACCCGGCTGGATGCCCCTCTTTCATCTGACACCTCCGGTACCGCAGCAGATGTCCTGATTTCGGACACTCGTGGAGTTGAGCAAACAGTTGTCGAGCAGATATTTCTCGACGGGATGCTGAGCACACTCTCCCCGGTTGAGAGTGGAGTTCTACTCGCCCGTTTTGAGCTCCCCGGAGCTTGCAGCGGCCCAGGCCAAGCCGCGATTGCCGCAGCACTAAATATCAACCAGAGGCGGGTTTCTGAGATTGAAAAGAAGGCGTTGACGAAACTCCGAAACACAGTTTTGGTCTAGGGCCGGTAATCCCAACCCAAGTGCACCATATAAAGGTATGACAACCACAACACCGCAGAAGCGGGTCTTGAACCTAGCCCGACGGGACCGTTCGCTCAACCTGACGATTCACTCATCTTTTATTCAGATCGAACTGCTCGGACGTCCTTCCCAAACAGACTGCCGAGCGGCCTTTGATGCCATAGCCCACCTTTTTGATGTGGCCGGCACTGATGCTTCTTACCTCAAGCGAGGCGGCGGAATATTTGTCCCGCGGCTTGCTAATACGGACCAGGTCCACTTCTCGTCACGGGTCCTGACGGGATGCGGTTTTTACGTCACTGTCTTAGAAGGGCGCACAGCATATGAGGCAGGTGATGCCTTCTTGACCTGATCCCTTCCGCTTATTAGTCTCCCCCTCTAGCCAGCCCAAAGGGGAGATAGCACCACTTCACCTACCCCCTGATCCAAAGGAAAAACCATGATCATGACCGACGCTGTTCACCCATCTCGCATCCCATTTGATCTGACGAAGGGTTTTACGTGGCGCAGCCCCCGCGAAGAGGTCCGCGCTTTTGACGCTCTCCACAAGGTCAAGCGGGCCATGCATTCGGAACTGGTGACCAAAGCTGCCCGCAGCTACGAGGTACCTAGTCTTGATCTAAAACTCAACTATGTCCGAACGCCACGGGGCTTGACTGCATGGATGGCCATTCACTGGCACCGGAGTACCTTCGTCCTCGGGCGAGAAACAATTGCCGTACCTGTCGAGGCTCGCCTGCTGTGCGGCCCGGTACGGGATTCTGTTCTGCGCGACGAGCTCGGCAATTTTGTTGCCAGGGAGCTCGGCGTCACTGCGGAATTCGATGATGAATTCTGGTCCGCGTCGTTCAAAACCTGGCGATTGACTCTGCCTCCAAAAGTTGTTGATCAATTCTGGGGTGAATTCCGCTAATGGAACCCAAACAAGAAACCCCGCCCGAGCGAAGGCTGAGGCGGAGATGGCAGCGGATCTTGCCGCTGCGCTCAACCCCGGTTTTCGGGATGAGCTTGAAGCCCATATGCAGATCCGGGCGCAGCGTGCCGCAGAACGTGCCGCCAGGAATCATCTGCTGAATACCGATTAAGAGGGCCGACCGGGTTGGTGAGCGTAACCCCCTCACCGACCCGGTCCAAAACACCGTACATAGAGAGAGATGTGGGCCCGCCGGGCCGCACCGCAGCAGAACCGCCGACCGGGAACCTCCCTGTTGGCAGAAAGAAACAACTATGGCCCAGGCCAAACCCAAAACCAGCAAGCTCATCACCCGCACAGACGGTGTGAAGCAGCGCTACAACACTGGACGTCAAGTCCCGCTCGCCACCACTTCCACACCAAGCTCTGCCGGCACTCCGGAATCCGAGCAGCAGACACCGAGTTTTGATGCACCTGATGGCGAGCGTAACGCCGAGATGCCCGCAAACGGAAAAACCGGCCTTGCCCGTCAAGAGGCGGATGCCGCAGCAACAGATGCAATCATTCTTGCCGGAAGTGCAGAACGTTCCGCTGATGCGGCAAAGTCCGCGATGGAGCGCTTCCCCGACGACGAATTCTCTGCTCATTTGGAACGAATAGCCATCCGACAGAAGGCCGAGGCGGAGCAGGCGGCGGAACTCGCTACGGAGCTTGACCCACAGGGTTTTTCTGCGGCACTCACGGACCACATGGAGCATCGAGCGCAGCGTGCGGCGGAGTTCCGCACCAATCGTGGGCAGGGTCAGCTCAACGCTGATGAGCAGCAGGACTGGCCCGATTTCTACTAGGCATCGACTGGTTGGGGCGAGGTACTAACCCTGCACAATCCCACCCGGTGAAAATCACCGCGCATAGGTAGGTGTGGCCCGCTGGGCTGCACCACAGCAGAACCGCTGGCTGAGAACTACTTGGCTGGCAGAGAGATACATCATGGCCAAGACAAAACCCAAAACCAGCAAGCTCATCACCCGCAAGGACGGTGTGCAGCAGCATTACAACACTGGCCGTCAAGTCCCGCTCGCCGCAGCATCCACACCAAGTTCTGCTGGTACTCCGGAATCCGAGCAGCAGACACCGAGTTTTGATGCACCACCCGTAATACCTGTTGAATATTCTGACTTTCAGTTGAACGCCCTAGCCGAGGGTTTCGAGGCAGCTTGGCCAGGTGCGGAACCCCAACCCGCACAGAACATTGACGGTTTTGGTACAGGAGTCCAGCCTCGGTTGTCTGAGTATGCAGTCCTGTTTGCCGTCGGGTTGGAGGACCGAGGATACGAAGACGCGTTCAAGATGGTTGTGAATAACCGTCCACAGGTCGAGGCTGCTTGGGGGCTGGGGATTGAACCGCTCATGTTAGTTGAACACCGCATCGCCAATCCCTGACAAGGGAAGCACCTCAGCCAGGCTCCGACACTCCTGCATGACATCGCAGAGGCCGAGGTGTAGCCGATAGACCATAAACCCAATGCCCTGACTCCACCTCATCACCCGAGGAGGGGTCGGGGCTTTTGTCGCCCGCAACTATTTCCGCCATCTTTGGCCCCACCCCTCCAGAAATGCGGCAGTTGCCAAGCGGTAGTGTCTACAGCATGGCTCTGGAATTTGAGATATGCACAGCATGCGCGGAAAGCCACGCCATCCGACCAGACGGTCTGGGAATGGCAATACATGACGACGCGGATGGTGCACTATGCCCGGGGCCAGCGATTGCGGTCAGGCCGCCGCGGACCGCTCGGGCTCCCGACCAGCCGGGCAAGAAGACGAATCCCGAGCTCCAAGCAGCGTTCGAGGTAGCTCGCAAACGGCGCGGTGAGTCAGAGCCACACAGCCCTTTTGATCGACAAATTTATGTCACCGGCCCGCAACACAAAGTTGCCGGTGGGTTACCTACTTTGGGGCGCCGGCGGTAGAGAATAGCCGTTCGGTGCAGGCCCGGACGGCGGCACTCTCAGCAGGGGAAAGCTCAGCACCATCATCAATTGCGGCAACCCGCTCCCGCGCGATACCTGTGGCCGCCGCGAACTCGGTCCGAGTCTGCCGGGCGGCGTCACGCAGCTTCAGGTAGGTGATCCTCTCGGTGGTCATAGGAAACGATCCTTTCACAGGCTGCGGCCACCGGGCTCATAGGTTTTCTATCTCTATGAGACCGACAGAGCACAGCATCCGCAACCACGGTTTTTCTGAGATATTCGCAGCAAGAGTCAAAGCTCCCAATTGCTGCTCAGAGAGATCGAAGTCAGCGGTGACTGCCTCCATGAGATCCAATAACGCTTCACCGAAAATCAACCGCGGATTTTCGCGAACCTCCGGTGACGCCTCCTGCCGCACCAGATAGGAGGTCAACGGAATCCACGAGCTGAAAAGTGCTGTGTTCCCATCCCTCATCAACACCCCCGAAACCACCAACCAACCCCGGAGATCGAGAGAAGCAATTGCCGGAGGAAACTCGAACTGGGCATCGTAATCATGCACATAATCGCGATAGCCGTTGTCATCATCATCATCACTCATGCGCCACCTATGCGCGGCGAATCACAAATCATCGACCACACCATCCCAGCCTCATCCATCCCCGCCTCCCACCCGTTGAACTTGCAAGAAATCCTTGATAGTTGCCCCATCCCGCTCTGCCTCCCCCTCGGGTCTGTCCGGTTCCCCACCATGCCTGACATCATGCAGCACCCCACCATGCCGGCACGGCGCACCCGCCTAGGTCCACCCAGAAGAAAACGCCGCGGCCAACACAGAAAACATGCCGCCCCACATGACGCCCACCACACAGAAATCTCCTGCACCGCAGAAAGCCGGCATCACGCCACCCCGCAACGACAACAACGCGACCCAGCCGACAACAACGCGAACCCAAGACGGCGTGCAGACCGGACGCGGGCCGGAGACGCACGCCGCAGGCGGGTTTGTGGGCTTGTTGGGCTGGGAGATAACTTTCGGCATTGGGTCACAGAATGGCAACCGATGGGGGTTTACCGTCCATAGAAGTCTGTGAGAAGGAGAACCCCAATGACAGCATTAGAAACAGTGCCACCGAATGCCCAGCCGCCAGTCTTCCTGAATACGGAAGGGGCGGCAGCCCGGCTGGCATTGCGCCCAAAAACACTTCGTAATTGGAGGGCATTGAATAATGACGGCCCACCATATTTGAAACTTGGCTCATCAGTGCGTTACTCCGTTCAGGCGCTTGATGCTTGGGCTTTAGCGAAGGTTGCCTGATGGGACGGCCGACATTGGAGATAGGGGCTCACGGCGTAATCTCTGTTGCTGGTGCCCCTGGCGAATTCACTGCACGGGCTCGATTCCGTGACAGCGACGGGATTGTGCGCCCCATTGAACGCACCCGAACAACCAAAGGGCTTGCCCGTACTGCTTTAGCTGGAGCGTTGAAAGAACGCGCCATGCGCAGCCGTGACAGCGAACTCCATGGTGACAGCACCATCGCCCAGCTGATCAGCATCTGGTGGGACTGGAAACTTGTGGATTCCCCGGCCTTGGCCGCCGGTACAAAAATCAAGTACATCGACATCATGGAACGTATGATCGACCCCGGCATTGGGAATCTGAGATTACGTGAAGCCTCAACAGGTCGTATTGACCGATGGCTGGTGCAGGAACGTCGTGCGCGCGCCGCGCAATCCGATTTGGCGCGCACCATCCTCAATCAGGCATTCACCTACGCGGCCCGCCGCGATGCCGTGCCGGGCAATCCCGTATCCGCAACCTCTAAGACGAAGGCTGTGAAGCCGCAGCCTCGCGCGCTGACCGATGATGAGCTGGTGCGATTCCGCGCCGCAGTACGCGCCCCACGTAAACGCGGCAATACCTATCTTCCAGAAGTCTTTGAGGTGCAGCTCGGCCTGGCTCTGAGAATCTCAGAATGTTTGAGTCTCATGGTCGACGATTTGGATCTTGACAATGTTGCGGGTCCGCGCGTAAATATCCGCTCCACCGTCTGCGCCGCTGCCACACCAATCTTCCGGCAGCCTCATACGAAGGACGGTGTTGATGGAAGAAGAACGCTAATCGCACCAGATTGGGTGGTCAACATTCTGCGCCGTCGAGCTGCTGAGGCTGGACTATCAGGGTTGCTGTTCGCAACCCGCAGGGATTCCCTTATAAATCCACACCATGTGCAGCAAGCATGGGTGCGGTTACGGGATGCCGCTAATCTTTCCTGGGTCACACCCCATGCTCTGAGGCGCACCGCTATCAGTAGAATCGCCTCCGCCCATGGCGCTGAGGCCGCTTCAGCATTCGTTGATCACAGCTCAGTGTCAATCACGGAGCGCCACTACATCGAAGCTCAAGAGCAGCTGTCACCCGATGTCCGGTCGGCCCTCAACGGGCTTGCGCCGCCCCCACATTTGGTCATTGTCGAGCAGGCAAGCTGATGGCAAAACGTAGGGTAAGCGGGGGCATAAGCCGTTCAGCCCCTCACATGGAGGCCATATGCGGCTGGCAATGGGCTTCTGATCAGCATTTTCATGAAATGCATTGTTCTTCGCAGCCTAAACCTGCTCCTTAGGACGGAGTTGCTCTTCCGTTGAGCTACAGAGGCTGGCGTCTCGAGTGTAGTCGAGTAACGGGCTACTGGCCCGGAGGGTATAGGAACGCGTCGACGTCGGCAGCGACAAGAGTGCGCTGGCTGTAAACGCGGTTCACGTAGTTGTATTCTTCGACCAGAACGGTGCCATTGTCGTTTACCGTCTTGACATAGGCAACGTGGTTTTCCCAACCGAACCAAGCAACCGATCCGACAACGGGAGTTGCGCTCACTGTCCAGCCGTGTGCGTCCCACGCGGACTTCCACTGCGAAGCATCTCCGCCATTCGGGGTGAGATCGACCCACGCCCAACGGAAGGGTGCCGAGAACGAGCCAACGTCGCGGTTCAAACGCCACGCGACAAAGTCGGTGCACTGGCGGTAGTAGTAGTTGAGCGGCGACAAGTTATATCCGGCAGTGGCCCACGGATAGTCATCACCTAGCGCTTGAGCTCCCGATGCGGCATACAGCGCGTTCGCGGAAGCATCAGCTGATTGTTGGCGGATTAGTTCCAGATCTTCGGGCGATGTCGCCTTAAACTGGTCACGCTCCAGCTCAGGAAGAGCCAAATCACCACTAACCGTGATTGATTGTGCGCTCACGGTTGCGGCATCCGCCGAAACGG
>Ga0307487_1000600_pt1 | contig 27621 bp, 32 predicted proteins | sample CBIW12metaG_FD_203665 | JGI IMG/M metagenome (GOLD analysis project Ga0307487, IMG submission 203665) | Sea-ice brine microbial communities from Beaufort Sea near Barrow, Alaska, United States - CBIW 1.2 | ecosystem: Environmental > Aquatic > Marine > Coastal | place: USA: Alaska | collected... | reverse complement strand
AAATGAATTTTTAGAGATGTCAAGTCAAAAATATATTGAGATTTAGCTGACGAAAAAATTGTTTCTACAAAACCAATGGGGATTGCTTTGTAGAAAAATCAAAAAAATGAATTTTTAGAACCCACCATAATTCAATGTAATGAATGTAGCAAATATTAAATTTTCTTTAATTATGGCTTTTATTGTCACAAGTTATGTCTCATTTACGCTTGTCTTTATAAATATAGGTTTTGGAGATGATTTTCTTTTTATTTGGTTGCGCAGTTGGCTCATCGCTTTTCTTTTAGCAACGCCATCATTACTTATTGTTGCACCATTAATTAGGAAAAAAATGAAATTCCAGATCTAAAGAACCTTTAAAAATAATAAAAGGTCAAATTAAATTTATTCCATCTGTCAGGAAATGGTAGACTCCTTGTCTATTTCTTTGGTTAAACAATATGAAGTAACAAATCCAAATCAATTCAAAGGTCAAATTAAAAGGTTTTTATAAAATTCAGAAAGAATACAAGCTAAAATGATCCTCACTATTTTAAATAAATAATATGAAAAATATAAAAGAAGTTCATGGTTTAGAAATCGGTGAAGTATCTCCGAATTTTATCGCTTCAGACATTTATGAAAATAAATTTACTTTAGCTGATGCCCTGGATAAAGGGGAAATCGTTCTGATTTTTATTCGTGGACAGTGGTGCCCATTTTGCAATAAACATCTGAAAGAAATTCAAGAGAATTTGCCTTTAATTTATGAAAAAGGGGCAAGGGTTGTGGTTGTTTCACCAGAAAAATCAGAATTCATTAAAAAGACCATAGAAAAAACAGGCGCTGAATTTACTATTTTATATGATGAAGACTATAAAATCGCGAAAGCCTATGATGTTATTTTTAAACCTAAAGCAATGCTTCGGTTGATGTATAACAAAATTCTTGGAGCCAAACTCAAAGAAAGTCATTCAGACCAAAGTGAGCAATTACCAGTTCCTGCTACATTTATAATTTCTGAAGACAGAAAAATAAAATGGAGACATTTTAATCCTAATTATAAAAAACGATCTCAAATAAATGAGATTCTGAAAAATTTAAATTAGTTTTTTAACAGGCTTAACCTTATGGATATTTGCACTTTGTGAATTTTACTTTTTCTATCTAAAAGAGTATCCATAAGAATTTAGGTTTCGGGGAGACGTCAGGTTTTGTGAAAAATACGACACCAGAAATATTTCAAATTTTTATTAAATACCTATTAGGGTTAAGTGAAACATAATTTCATAAAAAATGAGGGCACTTGTAATTTCCGGAGGAGGCAGCAAAGGCGCTTTTGCCGGCGGTATAGCAGAATTTCTGCTCAATGACTGCGGGCATAAATATGATATGTTTTTAGGGACCTCTGCCGGAAGCCTTCTTATTCCTTTGCTGTCTATAGGTGAAATCGACAAACTCAAACAGATATATACTTCAGTTACCCAAAATGATATTTTTAGCATTAATCCTTTTATAATCAAAAAAAAAGGGGGGAATTTAATGTTAAGATGAACCATTTGGGAATCTTATGGATGTTTTTGAAGGGCGCAAAAACATTTGGCGAGAGCAACTGCCTTAGATCACTGATCTGTCGTATTTTCACAGAAGCCGATTTTCACAGGATGAAAAACAATAATGCAGAAGTGGTGGTTACTGTTGCCAACTTAAGTTGCGGCAGGGTGGAATATAAACGACTGAAAGATTGTAATTATCACGATTTTTGCGACTGGGTTTGGGCATCGGCTAATATGGTTCCATTTATGAGCCTACTCGAAAAGGATGGTTTTGAATATGCCGATGGCGGTATGGGAAATATTGTGCCAATTGCAGAAGCTATTAACCGGGGAGCCTGTGAAATTGATGTTATTGTGCTGAAAACCGAAAAACCATCAATCAAAAAAAACTCCATTAAAAACGCATTTGAACTCACAACCCGGATTTTTGATTTTATGATCGATCAAATATTATCCAATGATCTCACCATAGGTCGTTTAAAAAGTTTCCATAGCAAAGTCACACTCAATTTTTATCATCCCTCGGAAATGCTCACCAAAAACGCGTTAATATTTGATCCTGAAAAGCTGGCTTTATGGTGGGAACAAGGCTATGAATATGCTAAAAACAATAATCCGGTTTGTAAATGCATTGAAATAACAACTCAGTAGTTATTGAAAATCAATATATGAATAGATATCAATACAAAACAAGAGTATAGATGAACGAGAACCGTTGTTTGATAAATATTTATTCTGATGAAAACAAATGTCTTATTAATAGTGCTGATTTTTTTCATACAAACAATTTCTGCTCAAAACAAAAAAGTTTTCAGCCTTGACAATGCAATTATTCCGTTGAATGAAATCAAGGATGGAGGTCCGCCTAAAGACGGAATCCCTTCCATAGATGCCGCAAAATTTTTAAAGGCAACAGAAGCTGTTTTAGATCAAAATGACCGGATTTTGGGTGTCTATATAAATGGGATTGCCAAGGCATATCCAATAAATATTCTCAACTATCACGAAATTGTAAACGATCATTTTGGCGATCGACCGGTCGTGATCACATATTGTCCCCTTTGTGGCAGCGGGATCGCTTTTGATGCCTTAGTAAAGGGCAAGCCCAAAACTTTTGGTGTTTCCGGGCTTTTATATAACAGCGATGTACTGCTGTATGACAGGGAAACAGAATCTTTATGGTCTCAGCTGAAATACCAGGCCGTGGCAGGGCCATTGGTAGGGGAAAGCCTAAAAATGCTGAATACCGCGAATACAACCTGGAAAAGCTGGAAAGAAAAATATCCCAATACCTTAGTGCTTTCAGAAGAAACCGGTTTTAAAAGGGATTATTCACGAAATCCCTATCCCGGTTATGAAGATTCTCCCGGCCTTTATTTTTCTGTGAGTGATCAGGACACCCGGTTTCATCCAAAAGAAACTGTGATTGGCGTGGAAATAAATGAAAAATTTAAGGCATATGCTTTTTCTGAATTGGAGAAATTAAAGGGAAAAGACTTGAATGATTCCTTTCAGGGGAAAAAACTCACAATTAAATATAAACCCTCCTCCAAAAGTGCAGAAATTTTTGATGCTGAAGGCAACCCTATCCCTGCAGTGACCAATTTCTGGTTTGCCTGGTTCGCTTTCCATCCGGATACAGAAGTCTATCAGTTTAAGTGAAGTGTTAGCATCTCAAAATCAAGCTCAGTTTAATAAAGGTTAATCCGGATTTGATATTTGGAAAACAATATTACCGTTTAAAAAATCCTATAAAAATTATTTTCGATAGAATTTGATAATGGAATTCCCTTGCAGGATGCGAACCGTTTTGCAATGACTTAAATAGGTAAAGGTGTATAACTGACCAAAATCAAAAAGTGCATCCCCTTCAATTTCAAAAAAGCTTCTACATTCAAGCTTCCCTTCTGGTCCAAAACGGGAAATTTCAAATTCCAGTTCTTTCTTGCAGATATAAAACCAGGAACCTGCACCTACCCCTGCAAGCCATTGTGCCTGTTCGGGTAAATCCTCTGGTCTTGGCGGTGCCGGTAAAGTAGAATTTGTTTTCATGCCGATTTGGAATAGGTTGTTACAGGTTTTATACCAGTACTCTTTTGTTGCTGCTTCTGTGGGGTGACAATAACTTTTGATCCCAAAGCCTTTACGTTGTGAAGAGGGGTAGGGGTAACCAAAAGAGGAATTGCTATTTTTAACCTTGAAATGAATTTGGGTTGACCCGAAATTATCACGGTCCTGACAAAACGGGAGCAATTGGTCCCATTCCATATAAAGGGGCCATATCTTAAAACCTCTTTATTTTGCAGTTTTTTGGCTGACTTAAATGCGGAATTAAAATCTACTGTAACATAGGATCCATGAGTTGCTCCTGTTCCGTGGGAGGAAATGTTGTTGCAAATTTCATTTAACAGGGAATTGAAATTTTCCAATTTTCCGGAACCCGATATTTTTGCCCTTGTCAATAACCTTAAATCGGGATCGGTTTCCTGATCTCTCACCCGCCCAAATCCCAATGGGGTATGATACCTTCCAAAATCAAAATAATGGCATTCTTTGGTTTCTTTACTAATTAAAATAAGAGCTGCATGTCCAACTTTGTAGTAATGATTTTTGCTGAAGCCAAGAAGCTCCATCAGGCCATCATACCAGGACCCTGCATTTTTACAATTTGTCTCCGGCCAGGCCAGTGCTATTGCGAATCCGGTTTTCATACTATAAGTTAGTTTTATCTCTGTCTGGGTTTGACAAAACTGTTCCAGGAATAGAAATGAAGATTACTCTGCACATTGCTTTCTGTATTTTAGGGTAGATGGTGCCACGCCAAAATCGGCGTTTACCAGTTTGCCTATATTCTGTTCTTTTAATCCAACCTTTATAAGAGCCTGGTGATGTATGCTGTGTTCCAGATTGTAATAGAGTTCTCTTTGCACACTCGAATCAATAATAAAATCTTCAATTTCCAGATACAATCTGCTGTTTAATTCTAAAGATAACAGTTGATCCTTAATCGAGGAAATCTTAGTTATGGCTGTTTTCCTGTTATTCTCGAGCTCCAGGCTTCGGGCCCTTTTTTCATAATTTATTTTCCCTTGTGAAAGCCCATTCAGCAAGCAATCATAAAACTCAACTACATGTCTTAAGTGCTGTCCAATCGAAGCTCCAGAAAGCAATTCCGATTGATGTTGGTATTGTTTATCAGACAATTTCAGCAACAGTTCCTGATGTTCCATCAGATTTGTAATACAATCTTTTATCATCTTGTTTGAATAGAGTTAAGCTTAATTTTATAAAGCTTCAAAGAAACCGGAAAGTATTGGGGTTTCCGGTCACTTTGAAGCAATACTGCCCCTTGGGGCAGTATTTAGCTTTTTAAATACTTGGCAATTACTGTAACTTCAACAGTTTTTGCAATATTGGTTGAAGGTTTTCCTTTTTCAAATGCGATTTTATAATCAGCAAGGGTAATATTAAATTTTGAATTCAATATAATTTCATTCCCTTTTACCTCAAAAGTCACATTTTCATTAATGGCCTTGGTAACCCCGTTGATGGTTAAATTTCCGGTAACCAAAGCAGAATAAACTCCCGCCTTATTGAAATTTACTTTTTCCGGATTGCTCAAAGTTGCTTTCAATGTTGCTTTAGGATTGGATTTTGTATCCAAAAATTTATCACTATTGAAATGTTTCTGCATCTTAGATTTTTCAAATTCAAAACTTTGCATAGGCACAGAAAAAACTATCTCGCCGGTTGCCTGATTGAAAGTACTCACCGATTTAAAATTATTCGCTTCAATATCTTCCACAGGAGTGGTGGAGAAGAATTTGATATGAGTTTCTGAACTTACCAGTTTATCACCTATTGGAGAAAATGCTGTAGTTAAAATCCCTACCGTCATTAAGATCATTAAAATTCCTGACTTTTTCATAATTGTTTATTTATTAATTATTATTGATTTACTTATTTAATTATTTACTCGTTATTATACTGCATTTATCAAGTATGACATTTTCATACATTCCAAGGGCTTCATTATATCCGGCTCCAGCACGAATAACTCCTTTTACTGTAATGGTTTTTCCTACTTCAAAATTTGTGGCTGCTTCATTTAAATCTTTTGGAAACGTGCAGCTTACACCGGCCGGGGAACCTTCAGATTGTAATAAAACTACTTTCTGACCGTTAAAATCGGTACTGATCTCTGCTACATTCCCGGTGACTTCGAAAATTTTTGATTCACCTTCTTCGTCCAAATATTTTTGATTTGCGGCTTCCGGATCTTTAAGATATTCATCTACGATCTCATTAGAGGTATAGGAAAAATCCGATTTGGTTTGCTGAACATCCCTGTGTGGCATATTAAAAATATAGAAAGCTGTACCACCTGCCATAACAATTATTGCCAAAACAACGATCAGGGAAATTTTTATTATTTTTTTTCGTCTCATAGTTATTGATTTTGCTGGCAATTATTTGCAATCAGCATTTCTATGAGAACAGACTCGGGGAGATGTGATTCCTGACAGGAAATTTCAGGAATTTTTTATTTTTTTTAAAATGGTTGCTTTTTCTGAAGATGACAAGGAGATTTTTCGCACTTTTTTGTTGTTTTTTACCCACCTGGAAACTGCCTTGTCCAAGGTTTCAGATTGTGACTGGTAAGCATTACAAGTGCGGCACATGGAAAGATGGATCTTCAACTGATTTTTTTCCGTGAAATTTAATTGTTGGATCTTTCTCTTTTCTATGAGCTCTGTCGCTTTTTTACAGGAAAGGAAAAACTTATTTAAAAGGCGTTTCATTTGTTTTTGATTTTTTTTGCCAATTTTGTTATCTTTATTTTTGACATTTTTCCCAAATATTTATCTGGGGAATTAACTTGTAACAAACCTCATTACAAGTTCTTTATACAGTCCATTTTATTTCAATGCATTTCTTTAACAGCAATTTTGCCCTGTGAAGGATCTGCCAATAATTGGACGCTGTAATATTGAGCTCCTGACAAATATCTTTTGGTTCTTTGTCTAAATGATATTTGGCCGTAACAGCAAATCGCCATGCAGAGGGCAGATCATTTAAACACCTGTCCATGATCTCATTAAATTCCGGATTATCCAGCAAGTGCTGGTCGTCCTCCCAGTTCTGTTCAAAACCTGTTGGTTCCCAATTGTCGTTTTGGTCAAATAGTGTGTTTACCATGCGCTCATGGGCTTCCTCATCCTTCAATTCAACTCCTTTAAGTGTATTGGCCGATTTCCTGTAATAATCAATTATCTTGTTGTTTAAAATCTTGAACAACCAGGTTTTAGGCTGACTTTCATGTTTAAATTTTTTATAGGATTTAAAAGCCGATAAAAATGTTTCCTGAATAAGATCCTGGGCGGTTTCCCGTGACGAGGTCTTATAAAATGCCCAGGAATAAAGATCGTCTCCATAATCAACAACCCATTTACTCACTATTTCTTTCTCCATTTTAGCAATTTTCTGCATAAAAAAGCAATTTCCGGCTTTTTTTTATTTTGGTCTTAATCAAGAGGCTTTAGATTTTCCTGCGTTGTAAAAATTAACTGGCACAACAACTCAATTTAGAAACATCTTTCCCAAAAGTAATTGCTGCGAGTTTTATTCCTTCGCCCAATGTGAGATAAGGATAAAAGCTTTCGGCTAATTCTTTCACGGTTATTCCGTATTTGATAGCCATGCTCAATTGTTGAATGAGTTCACCGCCTTCGGGTGCCACTATTCTTGCGCCAATCAATTTATCAGTTTCTGTGTTTCGTATTAATTTTATAAAGCCTCTGGTGTCATTTGCCGCAAGTGCTCTCGGAACGTTCTCCAACCCCAGTTTGCTCACTTCAAACGGAAGGTTTTGTGCTGCGGCCTGTACTTCATCCAGTCCAGCCCCGGCCACTTGTGGATCGGTAAAAACTACCCAGGGCAAAGATGAATAATCCGCTTGTTTTTTTGCTAATGAAAATGCATTGTTCACTGCTAGTTTCCCTTCAAAAGCAGCTGTATAAACATAAGGAGGCGTATTGGCAACATCCCCAACCGCATAGATATTGGACAAATTTGTTTCCATTTTCCCGTTCACCAAAACATGACCGTTTTTGGTGAGTTGTAAACCTATGTTTTGGAGTTTCAATTTTTGGGTATTGGCGTTGGTCCCGGTTGCTATAACCACTTTTCCTTTTTCTACAAGCTGCGTGAAAGAACCGTCAGGACATTTACAATGGATAATGGTATCTTCTCCTTTCTTCTCAAATTTCTGGGCCCTGTAATTGGGAAGCACCTCAATTCCTTCGCTTCGCATTTGTGTTTCCAATGCATCACTTATGTCGGGCGTTTGTGATCGTAAAACCCGATCGGTAAATTCGATCATCCTTACTTTTACACCCAATCTATTGTAGGCCATCGCAATTTCCAAACCTATGTATCCGGCACCCATAATGGTGATGCTTTCGGGTTTTTCTTCTAAATCGAAAAGAGTAACATTGGTCAGGTAACCAATTTCATTTAAGCCTTCAATGTCAGGGATATTTGTTGTGGCCCCGGTGGCAATAAAAATATTAGTGGCGGTAAATTTCTCTTTTCCATCAACAATGATGGTTTTTTTATCCACAAATTCTGCCCATCCCGTCAGCATTTTCAAGTTTTGAAAATCGTTGACCACATCCAAATATTTTTTTTGTTGAAGTGTGGCAACCAATTTTTTCTTGTCCTTGATTATTTGGGCAAAATCGATGTCGGCTCCTCTTGGTTTTACGCCCGAAAAATTTGAATGTGTAGCGTGATAAACGGTTTCCGCAGCGCGTATTAACGTTTTGGACGGAACACAGCCCACATTTACGCAAGTTCCTCCAAAATCCAGGCCGGCATTCACCATAAGTGCTGTTAAGCCTAAACTTTCGGCTTTTATGGCTGCTGAAAAAGCCGCCGAACCACCACCGATAATGATAAGATCGAAAATCCCACCCCCAGCCCCTCCCAAAGGAAGGGGTGTGTCGCTTGATGTTTTTAAGGAGCAACAATCTTCTTCTTTAACATTATAATTTTGTGTGCCATTAATGGTATTTATAATTTCTTCTTTGTTGGTTTTTGAAGGGTCAAAAGAACATTCACAAGTTGCTTTTGGGTAGCTAACTTTTGTTTCTGAAATACCATCATTTTTAGCCAGCAATTTTTCTATGCCTGTGGCACAATGATCGCAAGTCATTCCTGTGATATCAAGTTGAATGGATTCCATAGCTTTGGTTTTATTTACGGGTTTCATATTATTTTTAAATAGTTTCATGTCTGGGAATTTGTCAATTATACCATATGTACAATATCCGAACTCGCTGTGGGATAGGTGAAGATCATGGTTTTAATATCCCTGGAAGTTAATCCGGCCTTTATGGCCATTGCAAAAAGGTTGATAACATCTTCGGCGTGTGGACCAATTAAATGTACTCCCAAAATTTTCCCGGTTTCTTTTTCGATCAGGGTTTTGTAGGCATAAGTTTTTTCATTCATCCTTTTGGCCGTAAACCAGCCCGGAACTGAGTTTTTATTCACCGTAAAGTCAAAGCCTTTTTCGATGGCTTTTTCTTCGGAAAGGCCTACCGAGGCCATTGTTGGCAAGGTAAATACTACAGTGGGAATAGCTGTGTAATCCGGTTTTTTGGAATTGCCTTTTACGATATTGGAAGCAACTATATGGCCTTCCATTACCGCTACAGGTGTAAGGGGGATCCCATCGGTATCTGCAGAATCACCGGCGGCATATATGTTTGGATTGGTCGTGCTTTGTAAATATTCATTTACCTCAATCCCTCTTTTTCCGAAAGCGATATTTGCTTTTTCCAGTTCCAGATCAAAAATAGCAGGTGGTCTTCCGGCAGATTTGATCACTGCTTCAGCTTCCCATTTTTGTTCTTCATCTCCATTCTTTCCTGTTACTTTAAAAGAATCACCTGATTTTTCAACCGCTGTAACATTGGTGTTAAGCACCAGCTTTATATTCAATTTCTTAGTGGCCTGGGTTAATTGCTCCACTATAAACGGATCGAAATTTTTTAAAGGTCTTTCGCCACGATGAAGTATAGTAACCTCACTTCCAAAACGGGTTGCCATATGCGCAAATTCAAAGGCGATATAACCACCACCAATAAATAAAAGCGATTTGGGCAATTCTTTAAAATTCAGGAAATCGGTGCTGTTCAAAGTGTACTCTTCTCCCGGAATTCCCAAAACCCTGGACTTTGCGCCTGTTGCAATCACTATTTTTCCCGCTTCTATGGTTTCATCGCCTACTTGCAGTTGGTTTTCTGAAATAAATTTAGCCGATTGATAATAGGTGTCTATTCCATTGTTTTTATAGCCCTTTTCAATTTTTGGCGGCATCGCATCCACAAACTCCTGCTTAAATTTCATCGCAGCTTTCCAATTGATAGCAGGAACTTCAGAAATATGCTTTTCGTGAAGCCTTGAGGTAAAATCCTTTGCTTCCGTTGCTGCAAGCATAATTTTTTTTGGATCGCAACCGCGCAGGGCACAGGTTCCGCCATAAGGCAGTTCATCTGTAATACCTACTTTTAGTCCTTTTCCGGCACATATATTGGCAATGTTCATTCCTGCCATTCCGGAGCCTATTACAAAAACATCATATTTTTTCATGAGATCCTAATTATTGTTGTTCATAAATTCTGCTTGATAGCCCAATTTTTCAATGACTTTAATCAATTCTTCAGGATTCGTTTTGGCGGAATCATAATCAATAGTGGCCAAGTCACCCGGGTATTCCACCGACTGATCTAATACGCCAATGGTATTTTGTAAAGTATCGTAAACGTTTTTGGAGCAACCCGGACAAGTCATTCCCGTGATTTTTAATTTTACGGTTTTAGGCTCTTGCTGAATTGTTTTTTCTGTTTTTGCATGTTGATCTCCGGGTTGGCAGCATTGTGCATTTGCCTTTAAACTCATAGAGGTAAAAATAATCGCGGATATTAAAATAAGTGTTTTCATAAGTTTATTATTGTTCTAGTGGGTTTTATTTATTGCTGTCTGAATAAATGAATAAATCAGTAAAAGGGATTACAGATTTTATGAATTCAATAATTTAAGGTTTTACCTGTTATTTTTGAATGACACTTACTGTTTTATCTTCGCCGTTATGGATGTTTCATTTTATCAATTTTAATTTTTGACTTTATATCCGGTGGCATCAATAGCTTTGACAATTTCGTCTTTACTGGTTTTACTTTCGTCAAATTGTACGCTGACCGATCCTTCTTCATAATTTGCGGTGACGCTTAAAATACCCGGCAATTCATTAACTGCATGTTTAACGTGTGCTTCACAGCTGGAACAGGTCATTCCGCTCACATTAAATTTAATCTCGTGAATGTTGCTGGAGGAAACCACTAGCATCTGTTTGTCTGCCTTTGGATAAAAAATGTCCCCATAATATGGGAATGCCATCATCAAAGCTGCAAACAAGGTAACTATGCCTAAAAATGTTTTGGTTTGTATAAAGGGTTTTTTATCGTCTCCTTCACAAGCGCATTCAATTTCTTCGGCTGTTCTGGGTTTTAATTGTTGATACCAGGCAAAGCCCAAAACCACCACAGTGACAACTAATAAATAAGGCCTTATGGGTTCCATCCATGAAAAGGTGGAGGCAGCTCCTGCAATTCCTGAAATAAGTGCCAATACCGGGGTAATGCAACAAAGTGACGCTGCAACGGCAGTGACAATTCCTATTCCCATTAAACCTTTTGATTTGCAAGGTTTTTCTGATTTTGATTTTGTGCTCATACCAATTCGGTTTTTATGGTTTTATCTGAAATATGTTTAAAAAATGGTAGTATTAGAGGAAGATTTTCAGCTTTAAGGGAATAAAAGATGGTTTGTCCGTCCCTTCTGGTTTCAACTAAATTGCCATCTTTCATCTTCCTGAGGTGTTGGGACACTGCAGGAATACTCATTTCTAAAATATCGGCAAGATCGCAGGGACAAAGTTCCTTCTCTTCTTCAAGCAGGAACATCATTTTCAGCCTCACTTCATTTCCGGCCAATGACAGTATGCTGCTCAGGTGTGCAAAAGCATCTTTACCGGATTTTAATTTTTCTTTGCAGGAATTAATCTGGACCTCATCTGCCAGGATCCGAATACAAGTTTGAGAGGTTTTCATAATTTATTTTTTCATTTAGACGACAAAGTTAATCACTACTTTCTTATTTAAGCAATTAATTAAATATAATACTATATTCATTGCAATTTTTTAAATGATTTACTTTTTATATCCGGAGCGTTTTCCATTTTTGATTTTCAGGTTGAAAAGGAAATAAAGGTTGAAATGAATAAAACCTTGTAGGTTTTGATTTACTTCCCATAGAGCCTTACGCTGTTACCATTTTTTGATATGCTTTTAACCAGGAATTTAGAATTAGGATAGGCCGCCAGGAAATCCCGACTTTTGGAAAGGGTTCTCTATAAGGCCGGCTAATTTCTAAATTCCGGACCTTTGATTTGTCAAAAAATGGGATATGGCGGAATGGGTCAGGAAGGTAAATCCACCAACAGGGTGAAGTTCCAACCGGTCCCGGCAAAGTACAAAGCGTGAAAGAAATTCAGATCCGGCGAAGGGGTGCAACTTTTTTTCCTGTGTCCAAGACCTTTTCGACGAAGCGCTTTCCCTGCAATACAGAGCGTCTCTTTTAGGGAGTGTCGGGATAAAGGGGAATGTGCTGAGTGGTGGGGTAGTTCTAAATTTAATCACAGCAGTAACACATATAGGAAAGAACTTAATTGAAATTATGGGACAGCAGTCTAAACCCAAAAAATAATTGTTTTTTCATTACTTCTTGATCTCTTTTTTATTATTTAAAGCACAATTATCATTCTTGATCCAAGGAAAGAAGTAAAAAAACAGGCGGAAATATTAAAAAAAAAACATTCCTTTTAAGGGAATTAGGTAATAAAAAGTAAGAAATGAAGAGCTTGTTAGATCCTCAATGTAAGCAGTTTAAATTATTTTATTATTGGAATTTCGAATAGAACCACATCTAATAATATATCCAATTCCTCAATAAAGCCTAAAAAGAATTAAAATATATTAAAGTATTGTTAAAAATCAAAAAGTGTGCGTAAAGTGTGCGTTTTTTTTAAATCTCAAATTCAATTAATCTCTATAAACAAGTAAACCCCTTATTTATAGGGGTTTACAAAGTGATCGCACCAGGATTCGAACCTGGGACCGCCTGCTTAGAAGGCAGGTGCTCTATCCAGCTGAGCTATGCGACCATTTTCGCGGTGCAAATATAAGTCTCTTTACAATTTATACAAGGTTTTTTTAACCTAATATCAATATTTAAAAAACACGATCGCGCAATCTCTTAATATTCAGTTTGATCGGGAAATAATAATCCAAAAAAAACAGTTCCTACTTAGAATAAATTTCGCTCGATGTTCCTGATATCAATTTAGAGATTTTCTGGACATAATCCATTTTTCATTGAATTTTTGAACTTCCCAGGTGTAAAAAATGATGATCATACTTCAGGTCCCGATAAAATTTAGTGTGCTATTAAAGGATTATTCATTTATAGTAGTATCTTTTCTTAAACTAAATTCAATTATTATGGGAAAAACATACACAACAAACTTAAATTTACCAAGTATAGATGCGGCCCTTTTTATTCTTAGGATGGGCGCATCGGCCTTGATCCTCACGCACGGAATTCCTAAATTGTTAAAACTGTTTGGCAGTGGGGAAATTCTATTTGCAGATCCTATAGGCCTGGGAATGGAAACTTCTTTAACCTTGTCTGTATTTGCGGAAGTTATTTGTGCCGTTTTGCTGGGCATAGGTCTTGCCAGTCGTTTAGCGGCAATTCCCCTGATAATTAATATGGCAGTAGTCTATTTTATAGTCCACGCCCAGGATCCTTTTCAGGCAAAGGAACTGGCCCTTATCTTTTTATTGATATTTACCACCTTATTGATTACCGGCAGCGGCAAATACTCCCTGGATCACTATTTATTGAAAAGAAAGAAAAAAACGAATTGAGCAAATCAGGATAAAGGGAAGCATAGGTTTCTTTATTCCCTTTAATCAGCATTAATATCCCTGGGATCGAGTAATTTTATAAGAAGAAATCAATACTGAATATATAATCAAAAGAAATACAAATGAAAAAGTTGGGTTTATTGGTAACATTGAAAGCTAAAGAAGGAAAAGAACTGGAAGTTTTAAATTTTTTGAATGAAGCGGTAAACCTTGCAAGAAGGGAAGAGAAAACCATCACCTGGTATTCCTTTAGAATTGATCACTCAACCTTCGGGATTTTTGATACCTTCGAAAATGAATCGGGAAGAGAGGCGCACTTACAGGGATCCATAGCCTCCGGGATAATGGGATTGGCGGCAGATTTACTTTTGGAAGCCCCAAAGATCGAAAAGGTGGAAATCCTTTCGGCAGTATAATTTGAAAATCCTTACCTGTTTTCTGAGGGAGGGTTCGTTCCCAGGATCTTTAACAAAATGAAAAGAGGTCGGAATTATTAAATTCCGACCTCTTTTTTATAAAATATTTGTTTAACGCTGGTTTCTCAACTATTCTTCAGAATCCAACAAAGCGAAAAATTTATCCAAATTAGGGATGATCACAATACGGGTCCTACGGTTTTTAGCCATATTTTCTTTTGAAGAGTTTTCCACTAATGGGACATAGCTGCTTCTTCCGGCTGCGATCAGCTTTTCGGGAGCAACATTGAATTTATCCTGTAGCAATCTCACAATTGTGGTAGCCCTGCGCACACTTAAATCCCAGTTATCCTGTATGTAAGAACCGGGAACCAAAGTTTGAGAATCGGTATGTCCCTCAACCATTACTTCCATGCTTGGTTCAGAATTGATCACCTCGGCCAGTTTTTCCATTAGGTTATTGGCTTTCGGGTTTATCCGGTAACTTCCGCTCTTAAATAACAATTTGTCAGAAACATTGATCATCACTACGGTTTTGTCTATCGTAATTTGCACATCATCACTTTCTGAATCATCAGTAATCGATTTTTTCAAATTATAAGAAACTGCAAGATTGATGGAATCTTCAAGGGTTTTTGCTTTGGCAAGTTCAGATGGATCTACCTTTGCAAGGGTGGTTCTCATTTTAGACTTGGTATTGTTGGACATGGCGGTAAGATCGTTCATTTCCATTTTGTCATCATTCGATTCCTTAAGGGAATTGATTTTCGCATTATAATCTGCTACGCGGACTTCTATCGCATCAAGCTTTCTTTGAGCTTCCTCTTTTTCCATCGCGGTGCGCTGCAAATTACTTTGAGTATTCGATAGTTCGGTTTCAAGCTCAACGTACTTCTTCTTGGATACGCATGAGGTGAGCATCGTTGCAGATAATACAGTTAATAATAAAATCTTTTTCATATTGGTTACTTTAAAATTAATGACTCTTAATTATTAAATTTTCACGGAGCCTTGAACACAAAACGACTCCTTTTTTTGTATAGTATAATTATTTTTTGCTTTAACAAAACTTTGACGTTCGCACAAAATTAAAAATATCGACCAAATAAATCTTCATCAAATACGTTAATTTAACTATAAAACATTGTTAACAAGTTGATTACAGGAATCTACTTAAAAGTTCATTCTTTAAAATTTCATTTCTAATCGTGAAATCAAGAAAGCAGTATTTAACATTTTCTTTTTTAAATATTTTTTTATTGAAGCAAAAACAAGTGAAAGGAAAGTGTGATTTTAAGATGTAAAGGGGAAAGTGGTTTGGTATAAGATCGGAAGAGAATAGGTTTTTTCAGGAAGCCGAAAAATCAAGGGGAGGAATTAAACCAGGTTAAAAAAACCTCCCCTTCTTTATATGTTTTTAACTTTTGTTATTGGCTCAAGAAACTGTCCCGGCAAGAAAACCAATATTAATAGAACAAAAATTTAATGCTGAAGTTTCATTCCAAAACATAAATCTCCTGCATCGCCCAATCCTGGAACAATATAGCCGTGCTCGTTAAGTTTCTCATCTATTGTTGCTATCCATAATTTGGAATCTTCCGGAAAATGCTTGTCCATAAATTCAATCCCCGGCCGGGAACCTATCACTGAAACCAAGTGAATCTTTTTAGGTTTCCCCATAGGCTTCAATGCATTTAATACATTGACAAAAGACTGTCCTGTTGCAAGCATGGGGTCTGCAAGAATAAGTGTTTTTCCTTCCAGGGAAGGAGAAGCCAAATATTCTACTTTGATCTCAAAATCGGTTTCGCTGGTATAATGACGGTAAGCAGAAATATAAGTGTTTTCTGCGGTATCAAAATAATTCAATAAACCAGTATGTAAAGGTAATCCTGCCCTTAAAATAGAGCAAATTACTAGTTCCTCTTCCGGCAATTGGATTTTTGAGTTTCCTAAAGGAGTTTTAACTGAAACTTCTTTATAATTAAGGTTTTTGCTCAATTCGTAGGCCATTATTTCCCCGATGCGTTCAATGTTTTTCCTAAACCGCATCCTGTCGGTTTGAATTGTTACGTCGCGAAGTTCAGAGATGAATTTATTTAATACAGAATTTTGTTCCTCAAGATTATAAACTTGCATATTTCTCTTTTTTGTTAAAAGTAGGGAGAAATTTTTGGGTAAAAAATTTAACTTCAGCAGAAAATATTTTCAATTTGATATTTTGGTTATATTTTTGATTAAAATAATCCGGGATTGTTTTCTATCTTAGCTTGTTAGGCTCAATCTCAGTTATATAGGCATCCTTAAATACAAAATGGCTGTTTTATATAAAAGAAAACTATAAGAATCAACTTATGAAATGAGCATAACTTAAACCCGATACAAGCACTGAATATCATTTGCGAATTACCCCAGTTAGTAATTGGAGGACCAATCAAATATAAAAAACATATGAAAATATTTCTTTTTATGGCAATATCCACAATTTTTTCAATCAATGGTTTTGCCCAGGTTGATATTCCCAGTCTCCCAAAACCTATAGAGCGTTCGGAAAATTCCCCGTTGTTCATTCCACGTGAAGATTCGCCCAATCCCGCTTCAAAAAACCCTTTTATAGGTAGGACCCAGGAACCCACTAATTTTCCGGTTGAAAAAAAGGAAGAACTCAATATGAGGACAGGGAACGACCTGCTCACCGCCGGGGATTTTATAGAAAAAAAATGGACCGAGGACAAAAAGGCAAGTGAAGAATATGCAGCTAACCAATATTTAGGAGATTTTAAAACCAACGGTAATTTTGTGGAAATTTATTGCCGCGATTATCAATATGTAGATGGAGACCGGGTAAGGGTATATGTAAATGGCAAGATGGTTCACTCAAGTATTCTACTTCAGGCAAATTACACGCCCGTTCTTGTAAGCCTTGAAAGCGGATTTAACACCGTGGAATTTGAAGCATTAAACCAGGGAACTTCCGGTCCCAATACAGCTTCTTTCAAGGTAATTGGGGAAGACGGAAAAATGATCACCTCCAGCGAGTGGAACTTGCTCACCGGCGCTAAAGCCAGTATGATCGTGGTAAAGGAGTAAATTAAAATTATGAAGAAATTTATATTCTAGACCTCAAAATTCGACTAAACTATTTAATTTTATTTTATAAAACCGAAATTCTCAACTAGCATTTAAACTCCTATGTACACTAAAATACTACAGCACGTTTCCCGCTATATCGAGCTTTCGCCTCAGGAAAAAGAAGAATTTACAGGGATACTCATCGAGAAAAAAATATCAAAAAAGCAGTTTTTAATTCAGCCTGGGGATAAGGTCATGGAAGAATTTTATGTTGTGAAAGGCTGCTTGAAAGCTTATTATTTAGATGAAATGAGCAATAAACACATACTCCAATTTGCCATAGAAGATTGGTGGATCAGTGATTTTGAAGCCTTTTTTAATGACTTGCCAGCGCAACTTCATATTGAATGCCTTGAAGATTCGGTTTTATTGGGAATTCATAAAGATTCCCTCGATACTTTGTATGAACGCATCCCTCAATTTGAACGCTTTTTCCGGCTTAAAATAACCAATGCTTTTGTTTCCCTTCGCAGCAGGATCCTCTCATCTTTACAAAAAAACAGCAAACAACGCTATATAGAATTCTGTGAGGCCTATCCCAATATTGAACAACGCGTCGCAAATTACCATATAGCAAATTACCTGGGAATTAAACCCGAGAGTCTCAGTAGGATTAGAAAAAAGCTGGTACGCACTTAACAGTTTTTAACTTCCTTTCTTAACATACATCAATCGCAATAAGGCAACTCATTCCTTAACTTTGTATATTATTACTTTTTGAGCTTGCTCTCTATGAAGGAGTCAAATTGATCAGCAGCTCGATCAGTTAAAATATTAAAGATGATTCAATAACCATAAAAAATAAAATTATGAAAAACGTATTATTTGTATTGACCAGTAATGATTCCTTAGGTTCAACAGGCAAAAAAACCGGATTTTGGATTGAAGAATTTGCAGCGCCATATTATCTTTTAAAAGACAAAGGAGTCCAGGTGACCCTTGCATCTCCAAAAGGAGGACAACCGCCAATAGACCCGGCCAGCAATACCGAAGATATGAGCACTCCGGCGACCAAAAGATTTGAAAAAGACGAAGTGACCAAAAAGGTATTGTCCAATACCCACAAACTTGCAGATGTAAATGAGGACGATTTTGACGCGGTATTTTATCCCGGAGGTCACGGCTTACTTTGGGACCTTGTAGATAACCAAGGATCTGTGAAACTCATCGAGAAATTTTACGCCAATAATAAACCGGTAGCTTTTGTTTGTCATGCACCGGCTATACTTAAAAATGTAAAAGGAACCGATGGAAAACCCCTTGTAAATGGCAAAAAAGTTACCGGTTTCACCAATGGAGAGGAAGAAGCCGTTGCACTTACAGATGTTGTTCCTTTCCTATTGGAAGATATGCTGAAGGAAAATGGCGGAAACTACAGTAAAATTGGAGATTGGCAACCCTACGCCGTGGAAGATGGATTGTTGATCACAGGTCAAAATCCGGCTTCCTCAGAATTGGTTGCAGAAAAACTATTGGAAAAGCTGAAATAAAGAACCTTAAATAAAGATTTATATTTATATATATGAGTGAACAAGCATTATTACAAGATTATAAAAGCGGGGTTTTGGATTTGCCAAACAGGTTGGTAATGGCACCAATGACCAGGAGCAGAGCCGATAATCCGGGGAATATACCTACCGGGAAACTTCAGGGAGAATATTACGGTCAACGTGCATCGGCAGGATTGATCATTTCTGAAGGTGCCCAGGTTTCCGAAAGGGCAGTGGGCTACATCAATACCCCGGGAATTTATTCAAAAGAACAAGTTGAAGGCTGGAAGGAAGTCACCAAAAAGGTTCACCAGGAAAATGGCCGGATCTTTATTCAGCTTTGGCACGTGGGCCGAATGTCCCATCCCGATTTCCACAAGGGCGAATTGCCTTTGGCACCTTCCGCGATAAATCCGAACGCGAAATCTTTTACATCTGAAGGCCTAAAAGATACCGTTACTCCAAAACGGATGACCATTGAGGAAATCAAGACTACGGTTAAGGATTTTGCAAATGCGGCAAAAAATTCAATGGAAGCGGGATTTGACGGAGTGGAAATACATTCTTCCAACGGATATTTGTTTCACCAGTTTTTTAACGCCACTTCAAACCATCGCACCGATGAGTATGGCGGGAATATTGAAAACAGAACACGAATCCTGTTTGAGGTGATCGATGCCATAAAAGAAGTGATGCCGGAAAACCGGATAGGTTTGCGATTGAATCCATCATTGCACGGAATTTTTGGAATGACCCTGGACAAAGAAACCATTCCAACGTTCGATTATATAATCGAAAAATTAAATGAGTACGATTTGGCGTATTTACATCTTTCCGAGCCTTTTACCGATGTTTCTGAAGTTCCTTTTGCGGAAACAGAAATAGCCAAACGTTACAGGCCAATATATAATGGCACCATAATTATTAATGGCGGATTTGACCAGGAAAAAGGAAATGCAGTTTTGGAAGCCGGTAATGCCGATCTGGTAGCTTATGGAAAACCTTATATTTCCAACCCAGATCTGGCAGAACGTTTTGAACAAAACCTTCCATTGACAGATTGGAACCAGGATACTTTTTATACTCCCGGGACCGCAGGCTATTTGGATTATGAAGCGAACACTAAGCTGAATTAATCTCCTGAGACATTAAAAAATAAATCCCATACCGCTTAAAAAATAAATTTTTTAAGCGGTATTTTTTTGTGCTTACTTTTTGATGAATTCCCTTGAGTTTAGGTTTCCGAATACTGACTCTGGATTAATTTTCAATAAAATACATTCCCTACACGCAATTATTAAAAAAGAAATATGAAACCCGGTTTAAATTTGTTAATTTTAGAAGAGGTATGGGACATTATAAAGAAAGTCCCAGGCATATCTTTATAATAATAATCAAATTCGATTTAAAATGAAAAAGGTACTTATTGCCATAGACTATAATCCTGTTTCTGAAAAAGTGGTAGATGCAGGCTATAAGTTAGCAAAACAGATGGATGCTGAAGTAGTTTTAATGCACGTGGTGGCAGATGTTGCATATTACGGGATACAATATCCCACCTTTATGGGCTACGGAGGATTTGACAATTCCATAGATCTGAATTTAGCCACGGAAATGCGGGATGTGGCCAAAAATTATTTAGAGGCCGTGGCAAAACATTTAAATGACCCGTCTGTTGGTACCCAACTGGGATATGGCGATGCCGCTAATGCAATATTGAAATATGCCGAAGAGTGGAAGGCCGATGTTATTGTCTTGGGAACGCACAGTCACAATTTCCTGGAAAAATTATTGTTGGGAGATGTGGCTTCCCAGGTGCTCAAACATACCAAAGTCCCGGTATTTATGGTCCCGGTAAAAAAGTAACTATTTAGATTTACTACTGTTATTTAAGCTGATCAATACTTAAACTGACTAAAGTTTGAAATACTTTGAGTAAAAAAATCAACTGTTACTGATCATATTATTACAGTTCATTTGAAAATTAGCTGTTTGTAGGAACAAGTTAAAAATGAAACCCGGTTTGTATCTCCGGTAAATTTGAGTCCTATTAGACTTTTAAGTACTCAAAATTTTATAAACTGATTAGTTACCTATTAATCAGGCTATTGTTCCTGAATATTTTCTCCTTTTTATCAAAAATATAGTGGTTTTCCCCCATATTTAAATTTCAAAAAAAACCTTTCCTTACAACTAACTTATTTTACAGCTTTATATTTTTCTGTAAAGCTTGAACCAAAATGTATTTTTTAAATTAAATCCTATGGAACGTTTAGTAAAAGACTTAGACGAAAAAGTGCTTAATGACTTTTCTTCAAAAATCAGGGGAGAGATTGTTCTTCCTGAAGATGCATCATATAATAAGCTGCGTACAGTGTATAATGGAATGATCGATAAACATCCTGGCCTTATCGTAAAATGCCTTGATGTGGCAGATGTTATCTATTCGGTGAATTTTGGAAGAGAAAATGATTTGCTGGTGGCCGTAAAAGGAGGCGGCCATAATGGCGGAGGACTCGGTTTATGTGATGACGGAATGGTAATAGACCTATCGGGTATAAAATATGTAAGGGTTGATCCTGCCGGGAAAACAGTTAGTGTTGGAGGAGGAAATGTTTGGGGAGAAGTAGATCACGCTACTCATGCTTTTGGTCTTGCGGTACCGGCAGGAATTATTTCTACCACCGGAGTGGGAGGTTTGACCCTGGGTGGAGGAGTTGGCTATTTATCCAGAAAATTCGGACTTACTATCGACAGTTTATTAGAAGCCGATATGGTTCTTGCCGATGGTAGCTTTGTAACTGTAAATAAAAATAACTATCCCGATTTGTTCTGGGCCATTCGTGGCGGAGGCGGTAATTTCGGAATAATCACATCGTTTAAATTTCAGGCACATGAACTCAAAACGGTTTTTGGAGGACCAACTTTATGGCCAATTGAAAAAACTGAGGAAATCATGAAATGGTTTGACAGTTTTATTCATCATGCTCCCGATGACCTTAATGGGTTTATCGCAACATTGATCGTTCCGGGACCACCTTTTCCCGAACATCTGCATAACAAGAAATTTTGCGGAATTGTGTGGTGTTATACCGGAGATATGAAAAAAGTTGATGAAGTATTTCAATCTGTGAGGGACCTGGAACCTGTATTTGAACATATGGGAGAAATGCCCTACCCGTCAATTCAAACATTATTTGATGGTCTATATCCCCCAGGGCTCCAATGGTATTGGAGAGCCGACTTTTTTAATGAAATATCGCTGGAAGCAAGAGCAGAACATTTAAAATTTGGTTCTAAAATACCTACCCCTTTCTCTGCTATGCATTTGTATCCCATTAGTGGTGCTGCCGAAAGGGTGGGAAATGATGAAACTCCCTGGGCTTACAGGGACGCAAAATATGCCGGAGTAATTGTTGGTGTAGATCCAGATCCTGCAAATGCTGAAAAAATCACCAATTGGTGTAAAGATTACTGGTCAGCTTTACATCCATATTCTGCAGGAGGGGCTTATTCCAATTTTATGATGGATGAAGGGCAAGACCGGGTAAAAGCCAGTTATAAAGATAATTATGATAGGTTAGTTGAAATAAAACACAAATATGATCCAGGTAATTTCTTTAGGGTAAACCAGAATATAAAACCAGAATAGAACTGAATTGGGTAAGCAGATAAGTAAAAAGCAGCAATAAAATCCAATGTATTTATTGCTGCTTTTAATATATGACGAACTCATTTTACCGGAATAAAACAATTCACAAATGGCTTTGTAAGAAACACTGCAAAAAAACCCTCAAGCTGTGGAGAGCTTCAGGAATCAATCTGAATGCTAAGAATAATCCTAACTTTAAGCAAAGTCTTCCATGGATTTCACCTCTGCGATCATAGTTTTTATATCACTTAATTGTTTCTTCAAAACTTCCTCAAGGTGTGGAGCGAAATTATTTTCCTCTAATGCTTCTTCATATTCCTTTGCACTATCTTTTTCCCCGCGAACACATTCTTCTAAGATTGCTTCATCATGATTACCGCTTACGGCTACTTTTATGTCCATCCAGGCCCGGCTCAATTTTCCGGTAAAACTTCCCTCTTCTTTTGGATGTTCATTCAAAGAACGGATTTCCCTATCCAATTCTGTGGCAAAACGATTGTGCTTCACAGCTTGTCTTTTTAGGAATTCTTTTAATTTATCATTTTCGGTCTTTGTTATCGCTTTTTTAAATCCCTTTTCAGCATCATAATTTTTTTGCAATAATTCCTGTAAGGCCTCTGCATGTTCCTTGTGGCTTTCTTCTTTAGCCGCTTCTCTTGTAGTTTTCATAAGTTCTTGATTTTAATATGTTTAGATAAATATACGATTCCAAAATGACGAAAATTCTTAATGTTCTATGATTTGAGAATGATTTAACATTGGTTGTTAAGGAATGTTAAGTACGATTTTTGTCTTCTTTTTTTAATGATTTAATCAGCTAAAATTACCGGAGTAACAGTTTCTTGAATTATTTGAATAGGAGGGAGGATTCAATTTCAATTAGGTGAATTTTCATGGAAGTTAATTCTTATCGGTAATATTGTCCATTTTCATTGGTTTCTAAAGTACCTTAGCATTTCTAAAATAGCCCAATTTATCTTCCAATTTATGAAAAAAGGATGAAAAGCAAAACAGTTCAAATCTTTGGAAAATCGTTTTCTGTCATCAAAATTTTGTTTATCGGAATTGCTTCTGTTTGCCTTCTTCCCTGGATTTCGTCCTCTATTGCTTTAGCCTTAGGTTTGGTGACGGCCCAACTCATTGGGAATCCCTTTAAGGAGTTAAGTGGCAAAGCTGTAAATTTGTTATTGAAAATATCTGTAGTTGGACTTGGTTTTGGAATGAATATGTTCAGTGCTTTTAGGGCGGGAGAGGATAGTTTATTATTCACTGTAGCCTCTATAACAACCACAATTACACTTGGCCTCCTAATTGGAAAATACTTTGGTATTGACAAAAAGATTTCCCAGCTTATTTCCTGCGGAACAGCAATTTGTGGAGGAAGTGCCATCTCAGCGATTTCCCCGATAATTAAAGCTGACAACAAACAAATTTCGATTTCTATCGGGATTGTCTTTTTGTTAAACTCAATAGCACTTTTCATATTTCCCCCAATAGGGCATCTGTTGGAACTTTCTCAACATCAGTTTGGTATTTGGAGCGCCATTGCCATTCACGACACAAGTTCAGTAGTTGGCGCTGCAGAAATATATGGGGATAGAGCATTGGAAGTTGCAACCACCGTAAAATTGGCCAGGGCACTTTGGATTATTCCGGTATCGCTTTTATTTGCTGTTTTTTCGAAGGCCGGTATCACCAAAGTACGCGTCCCGTATTTTATAGGCCTTTTTATACTTGCTATTATTGCAAACACCTATATGCCTTCTGTCCAGGCCCTGTCGCCTTACATTGTAAAAGTTGCCAAAACCGGACTTACGATAACCCTCTTTCTTATTGGATCAGGACTCACCTTTAAATCCCTGAGGGACGTTGGTGCAAAACCAATACTTCTTGCGGTATTCCTGTGGGTTTTTATATCTATAAGTTCGTTGATGATCATTGTTAAAACATTTCCCTGAAAAACTGATATTCCGGTGTTTTGCAGGAAACCTTGAATAAAATAATTTTCATCATTTTAATTAAAATGAACCCTATACACCATTTCAATTTTAAAGATGGCCCCATCTTCAAAATTTGTATTTAACTGGGTTCGGTTATCTCCAAAATAAAACGGGCCTACTGAAAAATCTACTTTATCATTGTTTTCAAATACTTTATAAGTCCTGAAAATTGAATACCCCAACTTTGGTTTTACATAAAATGAATTCCCTAATTGAAACATCAAATAGGCGAACAATTCATTGGAAGATTTTACAGCATAGGTATCCTTATCGATATAAAGTCTTTTATTCATATTATAACTGGAGCCCAATCCGTCAAAACTCAACCCCACTTTTGTTTTTTCAAATAATTGATAATTGACATCAGCACTGATAGGCAAAGTGAAATTTGCTTCAAATTTCTTGTCCGGGCTCTGGTAATACAATCCAAACAAAGGCAAGAACGATAGGCTATACCTTTCCGTATTGGCGTAAAGCCCAATTTTATATTTTAAATCTGACCTTTTTGTGTAATTAAACAAGGATAACAATCCCAACTGAAAATCCTTCCCGGAGAGCTCATTTAAATCGGAAGAAATTTTAGGGAGGACCATATAGGTTGCAGACCATTTTTCGGAATAAGTATGGTTTAATCCTAACACTATACCAATGGTATTCAGGTTGGTATTTCCCGAAATATCCGGATCCAATTTTACCTGTATCCTGTTAGCATATAAACCGGTTAACAATACATTCTTTTCATTGAGCACCACGGGAAAATTCAATTCTAATCCCAATTCTTCGACCTTGGTCTGTTCCAAACTGTTTTCAAATTTATTTGAGGGCGTATTTGCATAGGAAATACTCCCTATATCAAAATAATTTTGCGCATTTGCAGTCATAAGTGCCAGACCTATAAACAAGCTTAAAACATTTTTCATATTGAGATTTTATGGTGAAAGCAAATTACATAAAATAAGCATTCAAAATTTTAAATTTTATTTATTAAAATAGGCGGTATAATTTATTTTCAAAATATGTTTCTTTTTAATCCAGATAATTCTGATTTTAGGCACTTTTTAAAGCGGTTTCCCTGGATTAAAACTTAACTTTGAAACAGGTTGGTGATAAAAATCATATTTGATGAAAATTCATAATAATCCCCAATAAAAACAATATATACAGATGAAAATAGCATTTATAGGTTTAGGGATAATGGGAAGCCGCATGGCTGCGAATGTATTAAATGGAGGACATAGTCTTTCAGTTCATAACCGGACAAAAAATAAAGCAGAATTTCTTTTAAAGAACGGTGCAAAATGGGCAGATACCCCGGAAGAAGTTGCAAAAGGGGCAAATGTAATTATAACAATGTTGGAGAATCCGGATGTTGTTGAGAACCTGGCTTTGGGAAAAAATGGTTTTTTGCCGGCACTACAAAAAGGAAGTATCTGGATAGATTGCAGTACCGTTAATCCTTCCTTCAGCAAAAAGATGGGTATGGAGGCCGAAAAACACGGGGTCCGGTTTTTAGATGCTCCCGTTTCCGGTTCAAAAGAACCAGCCGCCAAGGCAGCATTGATCTTTCTGGTAGGAGGAAAGGCCGATGATCTTGACGAAGTTCAGCCGTTATTGGATCTTATGGGCAATAAAACCATTCACATAGGAGATACCGGCAAAGGATCGGTAATGAAAATAATGATCAACCAGCTCTTAGGACAAAGCATGCTGGCTTTCTCAGAAAGTTTATCCCTGGGAATAGCTTTAGGGATCGATAAATCCAAAGCCATGGATATCCTCCTGGATTCCGCCGTAACTCCACCAATACTAAAAGCCTTCAGGTCCCGCATAGAAGATGAAAATTACGAACCAAATTTTCCTTTAAAACACCTTCAAAAAGACCTTCAGCTTTTTACCGACACGGCATATGAATATGAAAAATCCACTCCTTTAACCAATGTCGCAAAGGAAATATATGCTCTTGCTAAACAGAAAAACCAGGGAGATCTGGATTTTTCCTCGATTTTTAAATTTATTAATGAATAAAACTAATTGAAACAAATTACCGTAGTGGGGGAGTTGCAAAGTCTGCTAAAAATTTAAAATCAATATCATTCAAATTTCCAGGCGACAAACCTGCTTTGTTTGTTGCCTTGTTGCATTTCAATGGTTTTATGGGTCGCTTTTAACCTGTTGAGTTGTTTATATATATTGGGCAAATTCTCCTTTTTGGATACCAGGGAAGTAAACCAACCTATTTGTGAACGATAAAGAATACTCTCTTTGATCATTCGCTTGATAAATAAGGCTTCACCACCATTGCAATACAACTCGTTGGCTTGTCCGCCAAAATTTAATGCGAATGATCTAACCTGCCCAAGGTTTTTCAGTTTGAGCATGGTTCCCTTGGTCGCTGCTTCTTTTGAAGAGTGAAAAGGAGGATTGCACATGGTAAATTGATAAACTTCCCCTTCTTTGACAATTCCCTTAAAAATATGGGCATTTTCTTCCTGTTGCCTGATTTCAATAAATTCCCTTAAGCCGGGAGTAGCATTTACATTGGCTTTGGCCGCAGCAACGGCATTTGTGTCAATTTCAGCTCCTACCATTTTCCAGTTGTATATTCTTGCTCCCAAGATCGGGTAAATGCAATTTGCACCAACTCCAATATCCAATCCTTTTATGGAAGTTTTGATCCCGTCACCTTTGAGAAGATCTGCGATATAATGAATATAATCTGCTCTTCCGGGAATTGGCGGACATAAATAATTTTCGGGTATATTCCAGTCTTTCAGTTGATAATGATGTTTTAAAAGGGCTTTATTCAAATGAAGCACCGCATCACTATCTGAAAAAGCTATGCTTTTGTTTCCGTAAGAATTTATACGAACATACTTCCCCAATTCCTTATGCTTGTTTACAAGAACATCAAAATCATAGGAAGCAATATGGAGATTTTTTGGATGCAGGATTTGTCTTGGTTTAAGGTTTTTATAAGTTGTAAAGATACAGTTGTTCAGGAAAAGTGATTCAGAATAACAATTGAAATCCCTGTTTTTTCAAATTTCATCAATTTTTAACTCACTTCCCAAAAGGTTTCCCCGAGTTGTTAGTGACAAAATAATTGATATTCGCTTCTTTGGTAGAAAGCGAATATCATGCTCATTAACTCCATTACTCAAAAAGTTAATGTAAAATCTTAAGAATATTTTAACTTCAATTAAACAATCTTAGGATTTACTTTTTAAAAATTAAAATAGAAGCCGTATATTTGCAAAAGTAAAGTATAATTTAAATAAACAAATGGCAAAGTCGCAACAGACATTTAACAAAATTGAAAAAGAAAAAAAGCGTTTAAAAA